>Ga0209711_10001196_pt1 | contig 25584 bp, 27 predicted proteins | sample ArcticOcean_MG_C_7_FD_187441 | JGI IMG/M metagenome (GOLD analysis project Ga0209711, IMG submission 187441) | Marine microbial communities from western Arctic Ocean - ArcticOcean_MG_CB11_88 (SPAdes) (version 2) | ecosystem: Environmental > Aquatic > Marine > Oceanic | place: Arctic Ocean...
CTTTTTAGCTAAATTTTGATATTCTAATACTTCTTCTTCGCTCGTCATAGTATTGCTTACTATAACTGAATTACCTTTTTGTAGTTCTTTTTTTACATTATCAAAACAGTTTTGATGTGCTTTTTTAATTAATGAATGATCAAATTTATTATTATTAAAATTTTCAAAATACTGATCTGCTTCATAAAATTTTAAATCAAATAATTTAGCCAATGTAGTTTTTCCAGAACCAGGAAGACCTCTTATTGCATAGAGCGTTATTTCATTATTGTTATTCATATTACTATATATTTTTATATTATAATTTTTAATTATTAATTTAATAATTTATCTACTTCATTTTTATCAATTTTTATATTTTTAAACTCTGAAACAAAAGCTTTTTGGAATTTGTCTTTAAAAAAATCATTTTTAATTTCTCCAAATTCTTTTAAAAGAGCAAATAGTTTTAATGATAATTTATTATATGTGTTTTGGTCTCTCTCATATTTAGTAATTTCCAATAAATCTGCATATGACGTAAAAACTTGAAGTTGACTACCTTCATCAAGCTTATTGTCTAACATATTTATATTATCTTCAAAAAAGTTTTTTGAAACTTCTAAATCAGATTTTTTTATATTATCATTTTTATAAATATTAAAGTGTACTTGTCCTAAAAGGTTTCTGGACATAATTGAACCAAAAACATCTTTAATTTCTAAATTTATTTTAAGCCAATTATTTGCATTAGTTAAAGTTTCATCAGAAAACAATTTATTAGAGACTAATAGTCTTGTTAAAGAACCATATGACCTTGCTAATCCTGGCTTATCACTTAATTGCGTTTTTATTAAAATTGATTCATAAATTAATTCTTTTGATTTTATGTCATCTGGAAATATATTACCATAACTTGTGTAAATTCTTGCTTTTACGCCTTTAGTATCACTGTCATAGTCATTATTCAGATCATTAATGCATTTTAATAATATATCTTTCCCTTTATTCTTATCATTATAATAATAAATTTGTAAAAGAGCTTTGTAATGATTTATGTCATTGTAAAGCCACTTTGGGAGGTCTGTTTTTTTTTCAACATTTTTGATAAATGAATTTAACTTATCATATTCTCTAAAATTATATAACGTTCGCATTATGGGATAAATTAACTTATTTTTAGAATTATCAAATTCTAGCCAATCATCTAAAAAATCATATTTAAAATCTTTTGGTTTAGAGTTTCCTTCATAGAATAATTGTTCAAGGTTTATGTAATGTCTTTCTATAATTATTTTATTTAACAAAGATTCTTTTTTAAATGAATTGTAGTTTTTTATATAATTAAGACATTTGTTAATTATAATATTAGCTTTTTCAAATTGACTTAAAATACATAAATTTGAAATTAATTCTAATCCTGATAAAATAATTTCTTCCGTATAATTAGCTCCACTTTTTTCAAGTAAATTAAATATTCTTTCAATTTCATTGTTAAATTCATTTTTGTATTTCTTGAGACTTATAGCCGCACTATAGCAAAATGTTCTTTGTATGAGCGGTATTTTGTCTAATTTCTCATTTAATAAAAATATATTGTTTAATGCAATTAAAGTGTCTCTATTTCTAAATTTTATTTTATTGCTTTCATTCGGTATATTTTCAATTATGCCAGTTTTAATACTTATTTCTTCAATAATTTTTGCTGTTTCAATTAAACTAATATTTAATACATTTGAAACCACCTTCATATTAAATTGATAGCCAAGACAAGTTGCTATAATTAAAAAGTCTTTATACTCAGGAAAGTTACTTATTGATTCATTTATGCTTTCTTGTATTGATGTTATTTTTGAATTAAAAATATTCTCTTCAAAATCAATATTATTGTGAAGATACCATTTCTTATCATAGTTGATAAATTTATTAATCTTTAAGTTTTGAAAAACAAATAGAACGTCATTTATAGTTGTTTGATCATCAGTATTATCTAAGTAATCTATAATTTTTTTTGCAAGTTCATGGTCAGTTTTTAATTCATTTTTTGCATATTCTATTAAATCAATCTTTAACAAATCTTTAAGTTCTATTGTTTTATGAACTTCTAAATTTCGAGGTAAATTTTTACCTATTAAAACAAAATTAATATTTCCTTTATAATTAGATGTTTTTATTTGTGTTAACCATTTATTACTAGATTGATCTAGATAGTTTAAACCTGATATCATTATACATGTATTCTTTTCATTTTTAAATTTTTCAAAAAATTCATTACTAGCTGCTTCAAGTATATGAGTTATTGAAGTTTCATTTCCAGATGAAGAAGATGCCATGTTTATTAGGCTATTAAATGGTATAAAATTAGATATTATATCTACTGTTTGTTCAATGGTATCACTGTTTTTGGATTCTAATTTTTTATCTAAAAGCTGATTTATTATGTCAAAAGGTGTGTTTTCATTATTGCATTCAATCTCTATAAACAAAACATCTTTAGTAAATGTTTGTTTTACGCACAATTTAGCACTTGTTTCATCTTCTGTTTTTAAAAATGTAAAATCTATTCCATTGTTTACACTTATTTCAGATAGATCAAGAGAATTACTATATGGATGTTTCCAAAAAGTTTTTTGATTAGAATAACTAATTATTTTTTCAGGAGTTTTTATGTTTAAAAAAAATCTTTTATAATAAAGAAAATTAATGAATAAGAAAAAAGTGATTAGATATAAATAATTAAATTTTAATGCAATAATACTTATAAAAAAACTTAAACTTAAAATAATTGAACAAAAAATTTTAATATTTAATTTTAATTTATCTATGGCTCTTCCCATAATATAAAAGTTAAGACAAAGAGCTATAGATGGTAAAATAAAAATAAAAATTTTATTAATTGAACCTTCAAATATTATGAATGCTGTAATAAACCAAGAAATAATACTCAAAGAAAAAACTATTCCTATTATTCCACAATTATTTAGAATTAATTGAAAAAAGTCTGATGATTTAAACTTTAATCTCAAAATATGGATAACAATAAATGGAAAAAATAAAAAAATTATAGATATGAGAATTAAATACCAGAAGCTTAAGAGAGCTAAATTTTCTGGCAAAGGGACTGAAATAAATGAATTAATACTAGGAATAATAAAAAAGGGAGAAAGCTTAGATATTAAAAAACTTAAAGATAAAATTAAAAGAATGTTTTTATTTAAGTTAGGATTATAATTAGGTTTTCTAGAGTATATATATAAGCCTATTATCAATGATAAAACAAAAAAACTTAAATTTATTAACATGATTGTATTTAATAAATATGTTCTATCTCTAGAAAAACCCATATTTCTATATATTTTCAAAGGTTTTAGTAGGTTAGGTTTAAAGTAAGAGCCTTTAACAATATAAAAAGCATCATTAGTATATGAATAATTTTTTTCAATGCTAATAATTAATAAATCTTTAGTATTAAAATAAGTAAAGAGAGCGTTTAAGTAGTCTTTATTAAGTTTTCCAGATTTGAAATCTTCTATATCAGATTGATTTAGTTTATTATTTATAAAAGCCTCGTTTAATTCTCTTTGATTATGGACAAAGAATTGAGATTTTTTATTAAATAAATATAGAGCCTCGTTTTCTAAAGCATAATTATGAGGCTTTGATGTAAAAACAACATCTAACTGTTTTTTTTCTTTATCTTCAAGTGTTGAAATTAAATTTTCGATAGCATTGTTCGAAGACATAACTTCATAGTCATCAAATAATTCATAAGTCCCAAATGCGGTTGCATCTGAGAAGAAATTGTTATTAAAAAAACGTGATAATGGAAACACCCCATAGAATGTATCTTTTGACATATCCAACTGTTGTTTAATATCTTCTTTTAAACCTTGTAATTTAAATAGTATTTTTTCAGAATGTTCTTTTTTTTTAATTTTTTTTTCTAAAAGATTTATTTTATTTAATGCTTTTAAAAAAACTTCATTATTACCTTTTTCTTCTAGACCAAACCAATAATAAGATTCAATAGTAATTAACTCTTTTTCTAAATTAACAGGGTTTTGGGAAGCTAAAACTAATTTAGACATCAATATCAAAATAAAAATATTTAATATAACAAATTTGTTTTTCATGTTTTTTTAATTTTGATTAAATAAGTAATTTTTTATTAGTATATAAACAATCAGTAATTAACAATAAATTCAATTTAAATAAAACTTTATTTAAATTAAATATTATAAAGTCTTATTTATTGAATAGACTATTTTTTTTTTATTTTGGCAAACTAAAATTAAGTAAAGTTATTTATAATGATTGAAAAAAACAATAACTATACAAATGCTGATAATAAAATAAAAACATATGATTTTCCAACTATGTCAAATTGAATATATTTCAGCAAGCACCTGAACTTCAAGTTGATAAAATAGAGTGTTAGTCCAAATTAACTAAATCCAAGCTATAACCTTAATTTTAAATCTAATATTGAATTCACTAATAAACTCTATTTATATAATAGATTTTATTTATAAAGGTAAATATTGCTTAAATATTAAAAATTAATTAAGTTTTAATTATTATTTAATTAGCTTTTTGGATCAATTAAGTGACTTTATATAACAAAATAATTGATATTATTAATTCAAATATAGAAATTTATAATAATAATGAATTTCAGGTTCAACTTTACATGTCCAAAAAATTTAGTGATGCTTTCAAGTATGCTCATAATGCTGAGATAGAAAGTTTAGAAGAATGGGATAAAAATTTCCTCCGACAGTGACCGCTATTGGAGATTATGCAGAGGATCAAGTTGATGCTGAATTGTTCCTTGAGCAATTTAACGAAGTTGTAACGAAACTCTCTAAAGGTTCAATATTATCAAAAGGTGATTTTGAGTGATTTATAAAAATTCTTAATTAAAATTATAATATTAAAAAAGCATTATTAACAAACATTTAATTGGATACATATTTTATGTGATTGAATGAAATTAAATAATTTTACTATCGTGTAATGAACTGTTTATAAGATTATCCTGGAATATATGGATCTCGTTGGTGAATTTTAATAATCAACTTTTTTACAAAATCATGTTTAAGCTCGGTAAAACCGAAATCTTCAGATAATACCTCAATATGATTGTCATCTACTGTATACCAAGCATAAAAAACACATTCTTCGTCTTGTCTATGAATAATAGTATTAAATTGTGTTTCATGAAGTGGAAAATATTCAGTTAGTGAGGTTTTATGAATAAAAACAGCAAATGATATTCTTTTAATATCGTCTTGAGCGTATCCATCAAACATAATTTTGATCCCTTTGGGAACGTCTCCATAGTCCTCGCCAGGCTCTGCAAAACCTTCCTTAACATCACTATTCATAGTATTTATAAAGTTTTGCAACCAAATTTCAATAATTTTAGAATAATGACCTTCCATTTAAAGTTTCCACTTATTATTTTCTACGTTTATCAATTTCAGCTTCTAATTCAGCCATAGCTTTGTCTGCATCTTTTTGAGTACTTAGAACATCATCTTGTTTAATTTTATTTAATAAAGCTGTGTTAGCTTCACCAACCGGATATTCAATTAAAACATAGAATTGATATTTCCCATCCATACTTACTGCATCAGTTTTAGTTTGTTTATAACCAATAAGTTTAGCTTGGATAGTTGTATTCTTCGTAATAATTTCACTTGCTTGCTTTACTTGTTCATTAGATCCCATGCCTGTAGATTTTAAGAAATCTTCCATTCTAGATGAAATCTCACTATCAATACTATCAGCAAGTTGTCTCTTTGCATCTAAGATAGCTCTATTTCTTGCCATATTCATATTAGCTGATTCACCTGTACCACAGGCTGATAGAGCATAATCACTCATAGGAGGATTTAGACACCATTTAGGAATACTATCTACAGTCTTTTCAACCTTTTTTTCAATTTTTTCAATCTGGTCTTTTCTTATTACAAGAGCAGATTCTGGAGAACCTGGCTTTGGGGCACAAGAGCTAATGGTTAAAATTATTAATCCAGATAATAAAGTTATAAGTTTTTTCATTTTTTTCTCCTTAAAACAGAATATCCTATCTTTTGGATATACCAATTTGACTTTCCAAAATCATCTAATCTAGTTAACAGTTCTGATATTTTGATTGTGTTAAGTATCACAAATTTTTTCTTGGTTGCAAGTACAATAATAAATTCCTGGGTTTCATTTTTTTTAAAATCTTTAGGAAATCCAATATCTAATTGATATTTAGTATTAGTATTTTTTGTTGGGATATTAAATTTATCCTTTAAGAAATTATTTTCTTCATATTGATTTGGATATAATTTGTGATAATTTTCTTTATCAGTTTCAGGATACCAGGCAAGAACATTTATAAATGCTTCTTGAGATAACTCTGCATTTATAACAATGTTACTACCTTCAAAAAAACGTCTTTTATCTCCAATATTGGCATTTATTATAAATTCTTGGTCATGTTCTTCTTTATATTTAAATGCTTCGGCTATAATTTTTACAACACAATATTTATTTTCAATTCCTCCACGACCTTTTTCTAATAATTCAAAGTTTTTTATGTATCCACCACTTATCGTGTTAAAAGTACTTTGATAAAGTAAACAACTTGCTTTATCACCTGAATCAGAACAAGCTTCAATTACAGTTGACTTAATTCTCTCAAGACCAAGTTGAGTTAATACATTATCCTTTGCTTCTAGCTCAGCTTTATCACAAGCCTCTTTTTTTGAAGTTTTGTCATCCCAATATGACATACCTTCACCTTTAACTGATTCAGCAAAAGACAGGGTGGAATAAAAATTTAAGAAAAGTAAAGTGCTACTGACCAACAATAAAAACAACAGACGGGCGCATGAACTCATATATTTCAGTTGCATCATATTTGATTTCCTCTTGAATACTTGCTTTTATAGGCATATTTAAAAAATTTAAAACAACTGGACCTGAAATTCCTATATTTACATCTTCAGGAATAAAACCATCTTTTTTTAAAATCTCATTTTTATTTAATTTACCAACTGAAATACCAATTATCTGACCTTTATCATTAAATATAGGTCCACCACTATTACCTTTATTCATTTTAGCCGTAATTTGAAACTCTCCAGCCATTTCTCCAAATCCAGATGTTTTACTAATAATCCCTTGAGATATAGAAGGATTATATCTTCCTAATATTGATGACATTGGATAACCCATTACATAAATTTGTTCTCCAGCTTTTGGTGTTTTTATATCTTCAATTGATAGACTGTAATTTGATGGAAATGGTTTTTTTAAAATTAACAGAGCTAAATCTATATCTTTTTCATTTGGTAATTCAATAGATTCAATCTCCCTTACTTTTCCTAATCCATTTCGAACGACGATGTAATTTGTTCCTTCAATCACATGCCTATTAGTTAAAACCCATTTACCATTATTTAAAATAACGCCACTTCCTGTAAAGGCAGGCTTATCTTTATTAACAAAAATTTCTTCAGGGTTTATATCAGGGTGAAGAGCAACACGTTTTTGTTCAAAGATTTTAGGTGGAATTGGTGATGCTTTCTTTTCAACTTTTTTCTGTTCTTTTTTTTGTTCAATTTTTTCTTGTTTCTTTCTTTCAGAATGTCTTATTTCATTAACTTTTGGCATTGTAGAAGTATTTAACCATGAAACAATTTGTTCAGCTCGTGCTAAATTACCTGATTTACGGAACATTTCTGAAGCTTTACTTCTGAGTCTAACAGCTTCTTTTGAATTTCCATCTATCCAAAAAATCTTTCCTAATAAGTCTGTCGTTGCCGCATCAGACTTTTGTTCCATCAAAGCATTGGTGATAATACTTTTTGCTTCTTTGTTTTTACCTTGTCTCATTTTACTGCTTGCATAAGCTCTAACTGCCATAAGTGAATTGCGACTTGCTAATATAGCTTTTTTGAAATGTTTTTCTGATTCTTGAATTTGACCATAATCAGCAAAAATTAGTCCAAGTGATAGTTTGGCTTCAACTAAATCTGGGTTCTCTAGAAGTGCTTTATTCGCAAATATTTTTGCGTCAGCAAGATTTCCAAGTCTTATTGCAGACATTGCCATACCTGCGTAGGCTAAGTCATCAGTGGAAACTGAAGTGAAAGTAGCTTTTTCAAAATAACTTAAAGCTTTTGCTGGTTGTTCTAGAGCTAAGTATATTTTACCAATTAAAATCTGACTTCTTGCAGACAATTTAATTTTATTTTTTTGTAACTCCTTTAAATCAATAAAAGCCTTGTCTATATTTTCTTGTTCTATTAATTTGTTAATAACAAGATATTGACTTTCTGTAATAGCATATGAATTCATGCTAAAACATATATAAGTCAGCATTGATAGAATTAAGATAAAGTATTTATTTTTGGACATTTTTATGACCTTTAAACAAGTTTGTTATATTTTTATAAAATCTATTCTTTTATGTTTTCTTTTATCGTCATGCCAGACTCCAAAATATTCAAAAGTTACAGATTTTTCTAACTCTAAAAACATTCTCCCTGAAGTTCAATATTCTCTTGCAGACAATTTTAATCCAAATAATATAAATTGTATAGCAATTGGTAAAATCACCGATGAATCCAATGAAAATGAATTTAATAAACTAGATAAAATAACTCTTGTTAGACATGCTATCTACGGTCATCTTGCTCCTAAAAATTACCAAGATATAGAATTACACAAAGTTGCTTTTATTATGAAGTCTACAAATAGTCATAAATTAATTCTTCAAAATTTAGATTGTGATGCTTTGCTAGAAGGAACAATTACTGAATTTAAGAATGATTTTTATATAGCTTATTCTTCAACAAATGTAGGTTTAAATTTATATTTAAAAGATAAAGAAGATAAAATATTATGGAAAGCAAGTCATACCGCCTCTTCAAAAGCAGGTTCAATTCCTTTTTCTCCTATTGGATTAGCAGCGGGATTATTTACTGCCTCAAGCAACGCTGAAGATGAAGTGGCGCTTCAAATGATTGATACAGTAGTAAGGCGTGTTATTAAAACTCTTCCTGAAACCAAATTTATTCTTAATAAAAATCAATTAAAGTACGCAAGTATTCCTCATTTAGAGAAACCTAAAATTATTGTTAAATCTAAAAATCCAAAAAAAAATACACCTGATGAAATGTTTGATAATGGAAACTATGAGCAAGCAATTAAATTAATTAAAGCCAACCTTAAAGTGAATCCTAACAACGATGAAATAATATTTTTAAAAGGTCGTTCTCAATTAATGCTAAATCAATATGAAAAAGCAGCCTCAACTTTTTTAGACGCTCTAGCTATAAAAATGGATAGTAACTATTTAAATGGACTTGGATATGCTTATACAAAATTAAAACAACCTAAAAAAGCTATAGCAGCTTTCAATAAAGCTATTACATTGAATAATAAAAATAGCTTCGCTTATTTTAATTCAGGTTTACTGTTAGAAAGAGCTGGGAAAATTAAAAAAGCTTCTGATTATTTTTACTCAGCAGGGACTAGTTCATTACTAAAGAAAGACTTCGTCCGAGCAAATGATTCACTAGATGCATTAAAAAGGTTATCTAAAGCAGAGCAAATTTTAAATATAAGAACTAAAAAGTTAGAAAAGCTTATAAAAGAACTTTCTGATGATAAAGATAATAATTTTAGAATTATTAAAGTGAATACAAATGGAAGCTAAAATTAAAAACTTCGTTTGAAACACTTTTATTACACTTATGTTGGTTTTATCTATATTAGGTTGTGTATCAATATTTTAACTACTGTTTCTTTTTATGATTAACTTTTAGATAAATTCAAAATTGGAGAAATGATTACTCTTTTTGAAATTGAAAATGATACTAAAAATAATCCAACAATTATTCTAAACATATTGAATTCAAAGTTCAATTTGGAATGGAAATAGTAAGTTTTAATAAATTTAGATATGTAAAAAGTAGTATATAATTATATATTTTAATAATTATTTGGAATGTTTTAGGTAAATATATATCAGGAGTGTTTTTTTATGGCTAAAGGTTACTTTGTTGTTGCACACAGAAGTAAAGCTAATATTAAGAAAAGGGACAAATATTTAAAAATAGCTAGCCCAGCAATTTTAGCTGTTGGAGGAAAAATTTTAGCGAGCAATGATAATGTATTTGCATATGAAAATGGATTAGATGAAAGGGTTGTTTTGGTTGAATTTTTGAGTTTTGAAGTTGCCATTAAATTCTATAATTCAAAAGAATATCAGGACGCATTGAATGAACTAAAAGATGGTGCGGATAGAGATTTTAGAATTATAGAAGGTATTTAACTTAATTCATTTAAGTATATAAAACTCTAAAATAGAAACAAAATTAAATATTTAAAACTAAAAAAAAAAACGAAAATACAATTTCTGAAAAGTTAAAATTAAGCAAATCTTTAAACATTTTCTTTTGTTTCATCATATGATTTGATAAAATACGGTTGTTTATTAATTTTTGTTATTTAAATTTTATAAAATTAAATTATTTGATCTAATTAGTAAATTCTTAAATGTTGATATTATTAATCATTTTTTAAAAATGAATTAACTTAGAGTTATTATTTTAAAAACATATAGAGTTTTAAAAATGTATGGCATAGATAAAATAAAAGCATCTCTCAAAGGATATACCTTATTGATTACTGGAGGTGGTTCTGGCATAGGCTATGCAACTGCTAAGCTATTTGCAAAAATGGACGCAAATATTGCTATTAACTATCTTCCTGAGGACACAATATCAAAAAATAGAGTAAAAAAATTAAAAGAAAAATACATAAACATAATTGAAGTTCCAGGTGATGTAAGTCAAGAAATAATTGCTAAAAAAATTATTTTTGAAACTATAGAGAAATTCAAAGGTTTAAATTTTTTAATTAATAATGTTGGTATAGGTTTAGTCAAAGATCCAATTGCATTTGACGATTTAGATCAATTAAATGATAATTTTTGGCAAAAAATAATGAATGTAAATCTTATGTCTGCTTTCTATTGTTCAAGGATAGCTTCAAAAGAGTTAATTAAGAATAAAGGCTCAATTGTTAATGTAACTTCTATATCTTCAAATGGTAAAAGAGGAACTAGTATACCCTATGCAGTTAGCAAAGGAGCACTTCAAACTTTAACCGTCTCTCTAGCGAAATCATTTGCGCCAAATGTTAGAGTAAACGCAGTATCACCTGGCTTTACAGAATCTGCAATGACGAATCAAAGATCTGAAGAACATAAAAAAAGAATGGCAAAGCAAACCCTACTAAATAGAATAGCTAAACCAGAGGAAATAGCTGAAACGATCTTCTTTTTATGTGTTTCAGGTAGTTATATCACAGGAGAAACTATAAACGTAAATGGTGGGCATGGTTTTAATTATTAATTTTTGTTAGCTAAAAATAAATTTGAAGCCTCTTCTATAGCTTCTTCTACTTTCTGACCTTCTCTTAATGGTTGATGTATAGTAAACCATTTATCATATTTTTTTTTATATAAAAAATTAATTAACGGATAAATATCAATACCTTTTTTGTCATTTAGAGGTAGATATTTTACCCTAATATTTCCATTACCTAATGTTTTAAATTCATGAGAACCATTTTTATCAATATGGATGTTTTGAAAATAAAAGTTAACAACATAAGGTAATAATTTTTCTAAACCCCTAAAGCTATAATCACTTCCACAAGCTAACAAGTTTGCTGGCTCATAAGTTATCCCAAAGTTTTTACGTTTAATGATCTTAACTAAGGTAAGAGTTTCTTCAATTGTTTCAGCTAGAGTACCCCAGTGTGTTTGTTGTGTTAAAATAACACCTCTTTCTAGAGCTTCATCCAAAGCTTTTTTTGCAAACTTAATATCGTCATGATGTTTTATCATTATGCGGACTAGAGAGGTTTCCAGTTGCTCTGCTAAATCTAAACATGGTGTTATATTTCTTAAATTATGGGCAGCATATTTATCATTTTTAGCTAAATTAATATTACTTGTTATCATTGAAACAGACATCTTATTTAAATTAAATACATCTTTAAGTTTTAAAACACTTTGTTTTGGAGTATTTGTTGAAACAACTGAAGGTCTTAAAGATATACCTGTAAAACCATTAACAAAAGCCATTTTAATTAATTTTTGAATTGATAAAAATGACTTTTCTTTGTTATTAGATAATTCAGCAATTCTGCAAGATAGAGATAATTTCATTTTGAACACTTTAAGTTTTAAGACACTTTAGCTGTCAATCTATCAACCATTTAATTAAATAACTTTCTACAAAATAATCCTATGCTTTTTATAGCCTCTTCCGCATCTTTTAAAATATGTGCGCTTCCATGCCATCCATGAAACATATCTTCCCAAACTTCAATTTGCACATCTACTTTTGCTTCTTTTGCTCTTTCTACAAATCGTTTACTGTCATCCAACATCGTTTCAGTAGAACCAACTTGAACTAGCATAGGTGGTAAACCAGATAAATTACCATAAAGTGGAGATGCTAAAGGAGTGATGCTTGGAGTCTTAGAAAGGTATAAGTTAGCCATTCTATCCAGATATTTTTTACTAATTACCGGATCAGTATTTGCATTAGTAATCATTGTTTTGCCTGATTGAGAAAGGTCTGTCCAAGGGCTTAAAGCAACAGCACCTTTTGGTTGAAAACCATTATTTTCTTTAATTTTCAGGAGTAATGCTAAACATAATCCTCCACCAGCAGATTGACCACTAACAATAATGTTTTTAGGTTCCATTCCCTCTTTTAGAAGCCAATTATAGGCTGTATAAGTGTCATCAATAGCAGCTGGAAAAGGATGTTCTGGAGCTAATCTATATTCTATTGATAAACATCTAACTTTAGCTTCAGCAGATATTCTAGCAACAGTTGCACGAGTTGCAGCAATTGAACCTCTATAGTATCCACCACCATGAATAAACATGAATGTTTTATCAGTATCAACGTCTCCACATGTAATCCATTCTGCGTAAACATTTCCAGCAAGTATTCTTTTGAATTTAGTATTGTCAGGTAAAGGAATTAAAGCACCAGCAGTTCCAGTTTCTTTACGTAACTGATCAATAGTTTTGTTTTCTGTATATGGATTTTTTCGTTTTGCATCAATAATGTCTTTAAGAATTAAGTTGTCAGTCATTTTTTATAATTACTCCTTAGGATTTATCTAATTCATTTAACTCTAATCTAGCATTCCAAACAACCACGCATTCTTCACATTGTTCAGTAGCTTTTCTAATAGCTCTATAAGCGGGATGTTTTTTACAACCTTTAGCAAGCATCTTAAGTAATTCTATTTGTTTTTTTAATTTATTGGTGCTCATATTTATACCTTAAATGTTTAATCATATAGAATTAAATTTTCACTATGATCATTTCCAATTTTTTGTCATTTTTCCTTTATCTTTAAAATCAATAATTGAAAAAGTTTTGTCTACTAAAGTATAATCATTGTATCCTAAGCGAGCAATCACCTTCATTTTTAAAGTATTAACTATTCCATCATCAGTAATAAATTCATCTTTAATATGAATACCAATTACTTGACCAAATACAACATGATGAAATCCTTCTTTTTTATTTCCAGGAAGTAGAACTGTTTGATGATATTTACATTCAAAATGGACTGGCGATTCAGCAACTCTTTTTGGTTTTACATTAATTGAATCTATAGCCGTTAAACCAGTCTTCTCTAATTCATCTGTTTCTGGTTCCATTATCCAGCTTGTGTCATTCATTTGAAAACGTGTATCCCACGTACTCATGTTAACTACAAATTCACCTGTTTCTTCTGCATTTAAAACACTATCCTTTTTACTTCCATCTGCACGATTTCCAGCAGAGAACATTACAAACGGAGGATCATAGGAAAGACCATTAAAATAACTATAAGGTGATAGGTTCCCAATGCCATTTTTACTTACTGTACTAATCCATCCAATTGGGCGAGGAACGGTTAAGGCTTTGAAAGGATTATGAGGTAAACCATGATTATTCTTATTAGTATCATAATACATTCAAGACTCCTATCGTGTTAAACTTAAATGTACTTAATTTTCCTTATTACATTAATTAACTCTAAATATTAATTTTAAATATACAAACAAAATCACATCCCACTCAATCAACAACCCATCATTAAACCCTGATCAGTAATCCAAGAGCTTCTGTCAATGAGCATTACACTACACTTTGATCATTGTCATAAGTTGACTTTTTAAGATATAAAATCTTTTTTAAACTATTTTTTTAAAAGTGATTAATTAACATTAAGATTAATTACAAAAATTTTTGCTCTAGAAAGTTAAGGATGTTCGGCGCAATAATTTCTCCATCATGCTCTAAAGTTTCAAGTTCATTCCTTGCCTTTAAATAAGTTGTAGGATCAATATTAGTTTTTCTTGCATTTAATAATTTTAAGCTAAAATTTTGATTAAATTCAGGATGACCCTGAAGAGTTAAAACTAAATTACCCATTGAAAAAGAAGCAATACTACAAAATGAATTACAAGCTAATAATTCTGCTTTTTTAGGAAGTTTTACAACTTGATCTTGATGAAAAAAAATTAAATTTAACTTATTAATATTACTGAAAAGACTTTTATGTTTTGTAGTTCTTATTTCCTTTATTCCAACTCCCCAACCTTTAGAAGATTTTATTACATGCCCACCTAAAGCTTGAGCAATGGCTTGGTGGCCAAAACAGATTCCTAATAAAGGAATTTTAAATTCAACAATTTTTTTAATAACATCAAAAAGTTTTTTTATCCAAGAATGATTTTCGTAAACACCATAAGCGCTTCCAGTAATAATAAATGCATTGTAATAAATTAAATTTTGAGGAAAAATATCTTCATAAATATTAAAAACATCGACATTCCAATATTTAATTTTATTTTTTAGAAGTAATGAAAACATCTTATCGTATGAAGGGTAATCTAGAACAAGATTTTTATTTATAGGCCCAGCTTGTAAAATACATAAATTAAACAAAAAAACTCCTATGGAATATCATTCCTACAATAAGAATAATAGGGCTTAATTCATCAAATTATTAGATTAAAAAGTTAATAATTTATCCATTCTTATTCAACTTATGATAATGGTAAATCATCCAAGGATAACGGTCAATGAGGATTGCAACTCTTGACCATTGACATTAATTGTAAAAAAGAACTAATACCATTCCAAATCGTTGTTAATCTACTTGTTATTTTAATTACTTTTAGCTAAAATTATTTAATTTTATAAATTATGAGATTAGCAATGGCTTACACTGAAAAATTTCAAACCATGTCAGATAATGCAATAGCTCGTGTTAATGCAGTAGAGCCTAGTCAAGTTGATAAACTTGTCGAAGATGGAGCCATTTTACTTGATATTCGTGATAAAGAAGAACATGACAAGGCTAACATTAAAGGCTCTATAAACCTCAGTCGAGGTAAGTTAGAAATGAATATTGAAGGCATTATTCCTGACTTAAAAAGTACTATCATTTGTTATTGTAACGCTAATAATAGAGGCGCTTTATCTGCCGCAACCTTGCGAGATATGGGTTATGATAACGCCATGTTTATAAGCGGTGGTAGGATAGCATATCTTGCTTTAACAGATAAATCATAATTTAATTTTCAACTGTAGATAAGATTTTTTCAGTTTATGACGATATTGATATAGAAATTAAAATAACAGATATGGTCGTTTTTGTTACTTAAACATCCTTAAATTCAGACTTTGTAAAAAATACTTCAAACTCATGTCAATGAAGAAAGTTATATGTCTAAGAGAGATATGGAAGTTATCCATGAACGAATGAAAAAAAAAATTAGTTAAAAAATAAATTTAATAAGTAATTTTTTTAATATCTTTTATTATTAAACTTTGTTTTTTCCAGTCTATTTTTTTTTTATTTAATATTTTTAAAAAATACTCTTCTTTTAAAGAGTATTCAAAACCGGAATTTTGATTTAAAAAATATCCTCCTTCTTGAGGAATATCTATGAATAAGTATTCTTTGCTATCACGTTCACCTTTTGTAATTAAATGTGTTTTTTCACTTTCATTTATTATTTTCCATAAATCGTTAGCTAGAATTTTTTTTGCACAAAGTTTTTCAGCTGTTTGAGAAAATGTTGTAAATTGATGTCTTACAAATTTCTTATTTACTCTTTTGAATTTAGTAACTTTCTTAAAATTATTTTTTTTATATTCTTCAAAACATAACTTCGAAATACCAATAATCTTCCATGAGAAATGTTCTCCTACAAATAATGATTTAAGAACTATTTTTTTTTTTTCTATTGAAAAATCACTATCAATTAATTTTGAATACATGTCATATAATTGATTAGACTTATAATTCCAAAAACGCATTTAAAACAAAACTATATAAATTTAAAAATAAATTATTATTATTATTTTGATACAATGTCATTCTTTTTTTTAAAAATATTACTTACAATGATTTTGTAGTTACCGTTAATAAAATTAGAGTATTTTAAATTATTTATATTAAGTACTTTGCAGAGTTAAATCTGTAATAGACCATTATATTCAATTGTGTTTATTTGTTAACTTTTTTTTATTATGAATTCTCTTTTAATTTCTCCAAAGTACATTAGATATAAAATTAAAGCCTCTGATATTTTAGCCAACCAGTCTAAAGGATACAATATCCCATACTCTATGATGTCACCACTAAACATATTTATTAAAAGAGTAATTACTAAATTAATTGTATACAATATTTTTCCAATAGGTTTGAAAAGATAAACCATCAAATAACTAATTATAGAAAAAATAATTATTAAAAAAGCTATTGTAAGTTGAATTTCATTATCTAATAAAAATGTTATTAATCCTTGATCTACAAAACGACGAAGACCATAATATTGCTCAAAATTAAAAATTATAGGTATGCTATACTGAAGTGTTGAAAATAGGATTGCTAAAACAATTAATCTTCTAAACCATAGCTTATATATTTTCATTCTTTCAAATAAATTTTCATCTGTATCATTAAAATTAGTCATTATTTACTTAGTCTCTTTATGTATATATTTAGATTGAATATATTTAAATTTATGAAATTAAATATTTTATATCTCCTTTTCATCTAATTGGTATCTATAATATATAAATAGCTCAAGAGATTAAAAAACATTATAATATAATCATGACAAATATTTTAGAAATTTCCAAAAAACTATCAGAAAAAATATCTAATTTTGAAACTCAGAAAAGTTCTAGAACAGCAGATGACCATCAAATGTTTTTGTATGCAATGGAATATATTTTAACTGAAATATGGAAAAAATATTATACACACCCAGATAACAATCCATCTCTACAAAAGAACAAGAATTATTATTCTCTTTTAGAAAGATATTGTGACAAAAACTTAACTTATTTTATGGTAAAGCAAGCATTTGATGGATTAATGGGATTGCAGTTAATTTATATTACTAAAGAAGATTATTATGACTTTATAAAAATGGAAGGAAGTTTAACAAAATACTCTGCTAGAGAAGAATTAATCGAAATATTGAAAGAGATACCTGAACATTCAGTTTTCCAAATAAAACCTAATTTAGATGATGAGAGTATCTTACTTAGTAATTACGTTAATAGTCAAAAAATTCTTGTAGATTATGAAGAAGATGCTTTTACAGATAAGGCTAGAAAGAATTTAAAGATTATAAATAAGTGTTTTTATAAACATTGGTTTGATTTGAAAATTAAGAATGAAGATAAAAAAGAGCTTCAGGAAAGGCTTTTATTTGATAACGAAAAAGAACCAATAGATCTTACGAAGAGAACTTTGGCACGCATTTTTATAAATAATTCATTTGAAGAAGATGGAAAATTTTATAGAGGGTGGTGGCAGAATGTTCCAAGTGAATACAGACCATTTATAACTATTGATAGTAAACTTACAACTGAATATGATTTCTCTCAATTAAACCCCAACGTGATTTATAATAGATATAACTATGAATTAGGAAGTGTTGATGCTTATGACAGAGTATTAGATGGAGAGCATCGTAAAATAGTTAAGCAAGCTTTTAATGCTATGATGCAGGCAAAATCAGATCTTGAACAAAAGCCAAAAAAAATTAATCTTAATGAAATCGGGATGTCTTGGAAAGAATTAAAGGAAGCAATTTTAAAAGCTCACAAACCAATAAAAGATTTATTTTTTACTGGACTTGGAAACAGATTGGAGTTTGAAAATAGCCAAATAACTGAAAATGTAATGCTTCAGTTTGTAAAAATGGATGTCCCTGTTTTACCTATTGATGATAGTTTTATAATGCATCATGTATATGCTGCATATGGCGAATTAGAAGAAGCTATAAGAAGAGCTTATCATGATAGGTTTCATTCAAACATTAAAGTTAAAGGAGATATAGTTGTTCAGATTAATTCTAAAAAGATCGATTCTATCGATAATACTAGCAGTGATTTAATATTAAAAGAAGAGAATGACTATTCTCCATGGATTTATAGGGACAAAATATTGGTAAATAAGAAATAAAATGACAAAGATGAATTTTAAATCAAACTTTGAAAATGAAATTATATCTTTATACCAAATTAAAGAAGAGCATTTTGAAGAATTATATTCAATTGCAAGCAATCCAATTATTTGGGAACAGCATCCTGAAAATGACAGATGGAAAAAAGAAAAATTTTCTATATTTTTAAAAAATGGATATGAAAATAAATTTGGTTTTTTATTGATTTTTCATAAGGATAAAAAAAAAATCATTGGTTCAACTAGGTTTTATTCTTATGATAAAATAGATAAAGCTATAAGAATTGGTTTTACTTTTATATTGCCAGAATATTGGGGCACTTCAATAAATTTTCAAATTAAAAAAATGATGCTTGATTACGCATTTAAATATTTAGATAAAGTTTATTTTGATATAGGAGTTAATAATTTTCGCTCAAGAAAAGCAGTGGAAAAATTAGGTGCAAGCTTATTTGAAAATAATAAGGTTGGAAATGTAGTTTACGTACTTAAAAAAATAAAATTTATTAATCAAATGTCAAATCCTTAAATATCAAAGAATAGCTATATATGCTTAAACATATAGCTAAATGAAATTATGTATTAGAATATTGAAACACAGCCTGATATAGACATTAGTGTGATAAAGAAAAGTGAAATTTTTATTACATATTTATTCATTTTATGTCTCCATTTTATTAAATTACTAAATTGCTAATACATTATAAATTATTTATTTTTAAGCCAAAAGCTTAATCTATAAATTAAGTTATAACTTTAATTCATTTATATGTGAAAGCATAAATAGAATTATAAAGCTATTGTTAGCATTAGATAGATTGAATTCCAGTAATTAACTAATAACGATTATATTTGATAAAAGGAGTTAGGGACCCAATATTATCATATAGTCTTCGGGCTTGTTTATTGAAGTCTTGAGTAAGCCAGTAAACAGTTGCAATTTTTTTTTCGTCGGAAGCTGAATAAACTGCTTCTATGAGAGCTCGTCCAACTCCAGTTCCTCTTATATTTGGTGAAACAAATAAGTCTTGTATATAGCATACGTCTTCGATCTTCCAGTTATGGGGATGATAAATATAATGAACTAATCCTATAAGAGAATTATTTTTTACTGCAACAAATGCATTTTGATTAGGGTTTTGAATGGAACATAAACGTTTAAATGTCGTTTCATAAACAACATTCTCAACAGAGCTTTTGTAAAATTGTAAGTATTGTTTCCATAATATTTTCCAATTAGAAAAATCTTCCTTCCATAATTCCTTTATTTCAAATGTGTCAGGCTTTTTCATCTAGTTATTCCTCCTAGGATAAATAATATTTATTTTAAATCTAGACAAGTCATTGTATGCATTAAGTATATATTGTTTAGGGGTTACTATTTTATTTAAATTCGTCAGATTTAAATTCATGAGGTAGTATTTCTATTACTTACTAAAACTTAAATTATAGTATAATTATATAGAGAAATATTTTTAATTCATTGACTATATTTTTTTTAAAGAGCTAATAAATAATATTAACTTATACAATTTTTATTGAAATATAGGATCAAAACATGAATTATATAAAAAATATTAAAATTTTATTTTTATCAATTACTACAATGTTTTTTATTTCTTCTTGTGCATCAAGACCTTCTTCCATTTCTGCATCATACGTTTCTCATGAAAAGTATATGGACTATTCTTGTACCCAACTTGCAACTAAAATGGGAGATGCAAGAGGAGAATTACAAAAATATTCTGATATGCAGGACTCTAAGGCGAATGTAGACGCAGCAACAGTTTTCTTTGTTTTAATTCCAGCAAGTAAATTAGCTGGTGACCATGAAGGTGATGTTGCTAAATGGAAAGGCGAAGTTGAAGCTGTTAATACTGCTCAGTTAAAGCTGAAATGTAAGTAATTTGAAAAATATGATTAATAAATTTATTATTTATTTTTTAATCTTATTCTTTTCTTTTTTAAATTCGTCTATTGTAAATTCATCTGAGATTTCACTTTCTAACTTTGAAGTATGTAATTTTGCGACTTCAAGAAGCTCATCATATGGTAATGTATGGGTTGCAGTTGATGGTGCTAACGGAAAATATGTAAAAGAAGCCTTTTTAAGAGGGCTTTTTTGTAAGACTTATGAAAAAGCTTCAGATAAAAATATTTGTTTAATGTACTCTAATTCTATTGGAAATTTAAGTGAATTTGATAAATTAAAATGGCATAGAGAAATAAACCGTCGTAAAATTAATTGTGGTTTTAAAGATATAAATAATTATGAAAGTGATTTTTGGAAAAATAATTTAAAAGTTGAAAAAAAAGAAGAAGAAGAAAACCTTTTATCTGATAATGAAAAACCTGAAATTAAAATTAAGTTTAAAACAACTAAAGATAAAGTAGGTATTGTAAGAGGATTAGTAAATGATAATAGTGGAATTAAGACATTAATCATTGAAAATGAAGCTGTTTTTTTTAATAAAAATGGAGAGTTTGAATATTCTACTTTTGTTCCATTTTCTGGTTTGGAATTAAAGATAATAGTCATTGACAAATCTGGACTTAGCAACTCAAAAATTATAAAATTTTCCCGTAAAAAAACCAATTTAAAAAATTCAATTTTTTTCAAAAAATTAAATCCTTTGTCAAGAAAAGTTAAAAAAAACAAAGATGCTCTTGCATTAATTATTGGTGTTTCTTCTTATGAGAATACAAACGCTAAAGCTTTGTATGCAGATAATGACGCATTACTTTTTAAAGACTATGCTTCAGATAAGCTTGGAGTACCAGATAATAAAATTAAAGTTTTAGTTAATGATGGAGCGGACGAAAAGGATATTTTATTAGCTGTTAAAGAATGGTTAAGGCGTTCTGCTAAACCTGATAAAAGTGATATTTACGTATTCTTTGCAGGACATGGATTAGCATCCCAAGATGGTAAAAATATGTATCTTCTTCCACATGATGGTTCTCCACGGTTACTTAAAAAAACTGCGATATTACGTGATGAGTTGTTCTCTGACATTGAAGAAAGCAATCCTAAATCAGTGACTGTATTTTTAGACACTTGTTATTCAGGTGAAGCACGTGATCATGAAATGTTAATATCTGGAAGACCTATAATCATTAAAGCTAAAAAACAATCCATACCGAATGCATTTACACTCTTTAGCGCCGCCTCTAATGAACAAATATCAAGGCCACTTGAAGAAGCTAAACATGGCATGTTCTCATACTTCCTAATGAAGGGTATGGAAGGTGATGCAGATGTAAACGCAGATAATAAGATTACAGCACAAGAGTTACACAACTATGTTAGAGAGAATGTAACTCAGCAATCAAGTGGGTCACAAACTCCAGAATTACATGGTGATAAAAAAAGAGTGCTTGTGCAATTTAACTAGAAATGTTGTTTTTAACTTTAATTGAAAATCTAATTGTTTATTTAATAAATTAATAATCATTATTTTTATAATTTATAATTGGAGAATGAAATAATAAAGAATTCAATAAAGAATATAATAATTTTAATAAATTTTATTTTTATAAGCTTAATTACCACAGCTAACTCAGAACCCATTTTTCATGATAAATATTATCCTAATGGAGAAGGTCCTTTCCCTGTAGTTATAGCTTTACACACTAGTAGTGGTTACAAAACTGTAAAAAAGGCAGTTAAAGGGTTTATTAAATCTGGATATGCTGTTTATACTCCTGATTTTTTTAAACGACATGGATTAAGTCATGAAAACCGTTTTCAAACTTGGACTAAATACCGTTTAACCATTGAAAAAGAACTTATTGAGTTACTTGAAGTGGCAAAAATAGATCCAAAGGTTAATCCTAAGAATCTTTTTGCAGTTGGATATTCAAACGGTGGATATTGGGCTTCGTTCTTAGCTGCAAAAAATTATGTTAATGCTAGCGCTAGTCATTATGGTGTTTGGAGTTGGCCTAGAACTCATAACGGATATCCTGCAAGATACTTTTCCAAAGATAGCAATCCATTACTTGCACTTCATGGCAATAAAGAAACTGTTCAGAAAATCAAATATGTTTGGCCACAAATTCAGAAAGCTAGTTCTAAAAGTTTACGTTTAAAATATCATATTTTTAATGATGCAGGACATAGTTGGGATTGTAAATCATGTAAAAAAGATGGTTATAATGCTAATGTTACGAAACGGTCTTTAGATATGACACTTAAATTTTTTAAAGAAAATACTATTAATTAATCAATCAATTTATTTTTTTAATGATTGTAGTATAGATTTATTAATTAATTTCACAAAGAAAACAAAAAAAATGATTTCAAAGCTCACATCTTTTCCTAAAAAGAAAAAATCAAAAAAAATAGAACTAAAGAATATTGTATCTGAAATAAAAAAAGAAAACTGGAAAACATCTGAATCCACAATAAAAAAATTAAAACAATATAGAAATGATCCAGAAAAAATATTAGAAAGATTTAGAAAAGTTCACAGAAAAAAATATGATTATTCAAAAGTTAAATATGTAGGTTTAACAAAAAAAATAATTATTATTTGTAAAAAACATGGTGAATTCCAAATAACTCCAAAATCACATCTAGGCAGGGATAGTAAAAATGTTTTTAAAAAAAGAGATGCTGTGGGCTGTGATAAATGTATTGTTGATGATGTAATTAATGATTTTCAAATAGTTCATGGAAAAAAATACGATTATTCAAGAATAAAACTTAAGCACAAATCATTCCCCATGATTATTATTTGTCCTGACCATGGAGAATTTAAATTAACACTAACTAAACATATGACTGGGACTAATTGTCCAATGTGTTCATCAATAAAAAATTAAAGTTATAATAATGCATATTATAGTGACTTATAAAAATTATTTAAAAGGATTCTTAATTTATTGAACAAACTTTCAGAAAAATATCTTAATTCTGAGCCACCATTAAATATGATGGCTGTGGTAACCATGAGCAATGGTGGTTATGATAAGCTACAATATAAGAGCGTTTTGACACCTGTTCCATCAGAGGATGAAGCTTTGCTTCGAGTATTAGCAGCTGGAGTTAATAATACGGAAATCAACACGCGGCTTGGATGGTATTCTTCAAACGTTGATAGCGATACAGGTAGCCTTTCATTATCTCAGAATAATCCTCAAGAAGTTAATGTAGATGGAGGGTGGAACAATTCCACTCCTTTTCCAATTATTCAAGGAACTGACTGTTGTGGTGAAGTTGTGGCTTTAGGTTCACTTAAACATAAAAAATTACTTGGAGCTAGAGTGTTAGTTCGTGCTTGCATAAAACCGGAAGGATTTCATTCAACTAATAATATATGGATGGGGTCTGATTTTGATGGTGCTTTTGCTCAATATGTAAAAGTACCAATAACAGAAATTTTTTCAATTAATAGCGACTGGTCTAATGCTGAATTAGCTACGATACCATGTGCTTATGGAACAGCTGAAAATATGTTGCATCGTGCAAAATGTGGAGCAGGGGATCATGTCTTTGTTGTTGGCGCTTCTGGTGGTGTGGGTTCAGCAGCAATTCAGCTAGCTAAGATACGTGGTTCATATGTTACAGCCTTTACAACCATATCAAAAAGTGAATCTGTGAAATCTATTGGAGCAGATCAGGTTATAACGCGAGAAAATGATATGCTGAGCAGTCTTGGAGAAGAAAGTGTTGATTTAGTTATAGATAATGTAGCTGGAACAAATTTTTCAAGAATGCTAAAGATTTTGAGGAGAGGTGGTAAATATGTATCATCAGGAGCAATCGCTGGTCCTATTGTCTCGCTTGACATGCGAGATATGTATTTAAAAGATATCACATTGTTTGGAACAACAGCATGGGATGAAGTTGTTTTTTCAAATCTCATAGCATATATTGAAGCTGATAAAATAAAGCCTCTATTAGCAAAAACATTTCCTTTATCGAAAATTGCCAAAGCCCAAAAAGAATTTATAACAAAAAAACATGTAGGAAATTTTGTGTTAATACCATAAATGCAATCCTATCTATAAGCTTTATAATGGATAGTTACTTTGTTAATTACTTGTTTTCCATACTTGATTTAAGAAAGCTTTTAAATGAGTTCCATGATTTTGTATCGGCTGTACTTTCATAACGTTTGGATTTGAATACTGTAAATCCATGATTTGCATTAGAATAAATATTAATTTCATATTTTAAATTTTGTTCTTCTAATTCTTTGGATAAGGAGAATACTTCATTAAGACCTATAGCTTTATCTGCACCGCCATGAGCTATAAAAATAGGAGGTGTATTTTTAGGATATGATTGTCCATCAGGTGTTTTTAACCCGCCATGAAAAGTTGCATAGCCAACTATATTTGAACCCATACCAGATCGTGCTAATTCTAATGCCGCAGAGCCACCAAAACAGTATCCAATAACAATTGTCTTTAAATTTCTTTCTTTATTAATTTTTTTTAACCCAGCTAAAATCAGAGACCTCATTCTTTCTCTATTATTATATAACTTAGCAGTTTCTTCTTTTTTAAGTTTAGTTTCTTTTGGGCGATTATTTTTTCCATATAAATCAATAGCAAATGCAGTATAACCAATTTTAGATAGCATGTTTGCTCTTGTTTCTTCATATTCAGTTAATCCATCCCAATCATGAATAATTAGAATTAAACCTTTGGTCTTAGTTGTGGGTTCACTAAGATAACCTTCAAAAATTTCATTTTTGAAAGAGTAAGTAATTTTTTCGCCTGCGTTGACGTTTATTGTAATGAATATAAATAATAATGAAAAAGCTAATTTAATCATATTTCTTCCTTTTTATGACATAAATGATTTAATATTAAACACCAGAAAAACTGTATATATTATAATTTATAAATATAAAAATCTTATTATTTTTTAATGAAATCGTTAATTAGATAGATTATTGAATTCTAAACTATTAGATAAGTATTTTAGCAATCTAAACTTATAATTATTTATTAGAAATTTAATTAACTTCTATAATCATAAATTATAAATCCCTCTATTATTTTTTA
>Ga0209711_10001197_pt1 | contig 25580 bp, 15 predicted proteins | sample ArcticOcean_MG_C_7_FD_187441 | JGI IMG/M metagenome (GOLD analysis project Ga0209711, IMG submission 187441) | Marine microbial communities from western Arctic Ocean - ArcticOcean_MG_CB11_88 (SPAdes) (version 2) | ecosystem: Environmental > Aquatic > Marine > Oceanic | place: Arctic Ocean...
ACGCGACGCTAGGATCTTCCCTGGCCTCGTTCGGCACGGTTCTGGGTGGGTGATGACGCTTTCGTGCTTCCCTGAGTTCGCGTCGTTGCGCCGCCAACTCGCCGAGTGCTGGCAGGCATTTACCTGTCTTGCGGGCGTCAATCGCGCGCCGTAGTTCCTCGGTCACCAGTAAGAAGGTGTCCCCAGGTGTCTGGAACGTTCTGGCGTCAACCATTCGCTTACCCAGTTCGTAGGCAACATATCGAAACACCGACCAGCGGTAGCCGAACAGGAAGGCGACTTCTTCACGAATGTCGTTGTACTTCCTTGCCAGCCACAAGCGAAACCGGAACTGCCAGTAAGGCGCGCCTGACAACAACACAGATACCTCTGCATACTTTTCGTCCCGGACCTTCTTTGCGCGTTCGTCCTGCTGACTGGGGTCATAGTCCTTGCTGGTCACCATGCCACGTCATGACACAAACACACCTGAGGGGTTCTCCAACTGGGTTGGTTCAACAAAGTCCATGGTGTATCCCTGGTGTCCATAGGCCGCCAGAAAGTCGTCAATCCTTTAACCACAGCGCCGCCCTGCGGATGACTTCTCAACTTGTCCATCATATGAACCTGCCTGGCGTGACCATCAGCAGGTGGGACAGTTCCTGGTTTACCCGAATCAGCTGTGCGATCTTGAATAGGTCCGCATTGGATTGCATGGTTTTAGATGCAAAGCCAGAGAGAAACTGGCCACTGATAAAGTGATGATCAGGAAAGGTCTCACCCAGAAAGCACTGCAACTGGTCGTCCGTGGACTTGGCGACCCCGAAGGTATGGCTTGCGCTACTGGACCAGTAATAGCCTTCTTCGATGCCGAGGTATCTTGCTAAGTCAGTTCACCGATACGCTAGCGTGGTTTGAATCGTGCCCTCGAGGAGGGACGATCTGCCGGCGGGTGTTTGGTCTAGATACGCCTGATCCAAAAATCGTGAAATAAGCGCTCGCAGATCGCTCTACCGATACCGGCGCCGGTCACAAGCGCAACCCTTCCTGCCAGAGAGTCAATCATTCGAACCGCCATGGTTTTGATCCAGTGTGTCGACTCGGTCTTCGCAACTCATGTCCCCTGATTTCAACCTCCGATACCGGGATCCCAGCGCGCGGCGCTGAGATGACGCAACGCGAGGCTCAAGGCTCTGGGATCATCCAGTTGCTGCAACGCCTCGATACTCCATCCGCGCACATGATGATGTGAGTGGAAGAGGTTGGCGTTAAGCCCATCGATGATGGCGAGCGAGCAGGCTTTGGCGCCCGACTGAGCGATGGCGAAGGTTGCGTTGCGCGCAACGATGGCGTCATGGTCGCCCAGTGCTTGCGTGAATGCATCAATGACCGCGGCGTCCAATGTCTTCTGCTGTTGGGTAATCATCCCCAGTGCTTCGATGGTCGCACGGCGCACCGATATATGAGGGCTGGCAGCGAGCGGCGTGATTGCTGCCAGAGCATCTGCCGCCTTTGTCGCCATATCCCCGAGAAGGTCTACGATCCTTACCTGTTGGTCGGCGTCCGCGTTCTCGATCTGCGACAGTAGCATCGGCAGTGCAGCTTCACCGGCACGAACGATGCCGTAGGCGGCGATGGCGCGAAGGTGGAGGTCGCCTGTGTCTTCTGGCCGGGCAGGCGCATTTAATAAGGAATGACCGAACAGCACATCCAATCCCGCAGATGTTGTGCCGAGTTCGTAGGCCGACCCAATCGCCGTTTCGTCGTCCGGACTGACAAGTGCAGTGGTCAGGTCGTCGACCGTCCGACGCGTCTTTGATGTATCGGTCGTACCCAGATGCCAGGACCAGATATGTCGCCAGATCGGCGACTGGGTGTCGTCCTTGGGACCGCGCCATTCGGGGGAGGTGTGCCGCCAACTCGGTGCCCTCGGCTCTTCGTTGCGGGTGAACAGGAATTTCACCATATGCCGCTGTTTGCCGGTCACATTCCCTGTATAGCGGCCATGCACGATGTCGAAGTGAGCGAGCGTTATAGTACCAGCATCCCCAGTGAGCGGGATCTTTGCCTCTTCCCAGGGGGCACTGGTCTTCTCGATCTGTTCAACCAGATCTGGATGCCTTACCGTGAATTCTCGCTCCATTTCGGCGTAGCGTTTGAATCGTTCTGTACCGACGAACGCCTTCTCATCCATGCCCTCCCTGATCTCCTGCAGTATTTCTCCGCGCCGCTGGTCGCTCTCTTTTTTAAGTCGATCGACAACACGACGGGTCACATACTGACTCCGTGGCACGATTCCCGTGGGCCCGGCAGCGATGGGCGTGTCCTGGGGGTAGTAAAACAAAAGAACGTGACGTGTAGCATGGCGGCGGCGTAGGCCATCCATCGCGCGGTGGGAATGATCATCGCTGTCCTTGTGCAGTGGCTGCGCGCCGTCCGGATAGTTGACGTGATCGTGTCGATGGAAGTGCAGGTAATAGTTGGGACCCAGTATCGACGTTAGCGCCCCCACGATCTTTGGTTCTTCAAGCATCCTGCGTAGTTCCGGTACACAAGGCAGAAGATTGTTGTGGCCGCGTGGTCCGGTTTCGTCCAGCGGCTCAAGTTCGTCATACATCCGCGTGTGATATTCACGCGGCAGGTTTGAAGTCAACTTAAGGTAGCCGTCGACGATGAAACGCTGCATGGCGTCATCGTTCAGAAGGTATGGGGAGCTATCGTCCATTGTATGGAGACTCCCAACCCCTGACCAAAGAGTCAAATCTCCGCGGGCAAAGTTCCCCCAACTTCTGTGGGGCTCACCCCCCTTGACTCAGGACCAGATCGAGGCGAGATCGTGCAGTTCGAAGTCCTCGATAACCTGCTCGGTCGGATAGCTGTGAATCTCGAATGGATGCTCGTAGCCGTTGGGGAGAAAACAAAACGACGCGGATATCACGCCACCATTGATGAACACTTCGATAGGTGTCTTGTCCACCACCAGGCGTACTGAAAGGTTTCTTCGTCGGGCAGGGGTACCTGCCTTCGATCCGGTACGAGCTTGGAAAAGGAGCTGTACTCGAATCTGAATTCATTCTTGTGCCAGTCGAAGACCAATGTCTGCCCGCGAATCACCACGTAAAGCAAATTTGCGTCTTGCCGATGAACCATCGGTGGACAACCCCAACCGGCTTTCCCGAGGGCACGATAGGCGCCAGACGTTCGTCGAGACCGGGCGCGGTGGCAGCAAGCGCCCGCTCATTCCACGCCCGACGATGAATGTCCATGAGATTGGTGCCGCTGGCATCTCCAGGGTCCAGGGGTACGACAGGCCCCGCCAACAGGCTTGCAATGAACGAACTGACCAGAGCAATGTGCGTGGTTCTCTCGTAGGCCTCTTCGGGTCCTGCTGAAAAAATTTCCTGATCTTGGGGGCCACTGTTCCCTTTTGCGGCCACCACTCATGCGATGGGTGGCACAGGCATTGGACCCACGCTCAATTGCGTCTCATCTTCGCGCATAAGGCTGCGAAGATATTCCGGGTCCTCACTATGCTCGAAGGCTTCGTTTGGGATTCTGCCCTTGAAGTCCTGGAAAGGGAGCATGTAGGGTCGGCAGTGCTGTCCAAGCATCGTCAATCGGAGTCCTGGTGTTTTTTTACGATAGGCACCATGCCAAAGGGCGCCGTTGAACATGACCAGGGAACCTCTGGGTGCCTCGACGGGTATCGCTCGTGGCAATGCCTCATCGGGTTCCGGCAAACGTCCTTCACGATGACTACCGGGAACATAGGCCAGCGCGCCATCATCCCTGGTGTAATCAGTCAGGGTCCAGTTCATGTTGGCAATGTGAGGCACCTGCCAATGCCAGGGTGCTGGGACCAAACTCTGATCGGTATGAAAACCGGTGGTCACTTCATCCTCCCAGACATCGGGCGTTTGCCACTTGATCCAGCCATCACTGACAGCAAGACGATGACCCTCTCCGAGCATATAGGTCATCAGCGCCTTTTTAACCGGATGGGTCAGCACATCAATGAACGCCTGGTCCTCATGAACCAGGTGCGAGAAAATCATTTGACCGGTTTGGCTGGGGCGGCCTTCAATATTTGCCGACGGACCCGTCGCAAGGTTGAAGGAGACGCCCGTGCGCGCCTCGCCTACTCTCAGCAGCGCATCCCGAAGCCGATCTATCCACTCATCAGAAAGCCTGAGCGTTTCCTGTGATACGACGGTCAGGCCAACCTCATCAAGTTCTATCAGGTGATCTGTGAGACCATACTCGGCTACGATTTCACTAATGTCGATTGAATTGTTAACGTACATGTTCACCCTCCTTAAGACAATTTGTATGTCCACGAACATTCGAATATCGGCGGCCGCCTGCCAGTCACATCATCGGCACCGGATATGCAGGCCGGTGTAGACGCGTTCGGCGAAATCTTGTGTCAGCCTCGCCATACCCCAGCCTTTGCTGGACTATCGTCCAATAGGGTAAGAAAAAGCTCGAGAGAAATAAACCTTAGTTGATACAAGCATGTTCAATCTACACCCATTTTTGGCCATCAAGCACGAACGCTATCGCGCGGATGCCTAACGTGGCCCGTTCGGCGCCGACAGTCTTGATACGCTCTCTATTTCTGCGACCGGATCGGGCCAGCCGCGCGACGGCCGGTTACCGAAAAATCGATCTCGGAATTGATATCGCCACTCAATGCGCCCGTGAGCGAGTCGTCATGGACTTTGAGCCAGGTCTCAATTTCTTCGGTGCTGTCCTTCTGCCAGCTGAGTTGTGACGGTGGTCGCGCGTAGACGTAGCGTAGAATGCGGTCTTCGAAGGTAATTGAGCGCAGGTCGATCTCGCCATCGGTTTCATCGACAAGCGTTGCATGCAGTTCGCCATTGCGCTCGCCGATGGTGAGGACAGCGTTGTACTCGGTGCCGAGAATGTTCGTCACAACGTGCCATTCACCAACGATAATAAAATGTCGGGATGTCTCGACGGCACGCCTGACGCCAGGATAGTCACGCCAGATCCATCGCACGGTATCAGGAAAAATGGCGCCAGCGTGCGCCAGATCGTGACCGCCGGTTCCCATCTCGAACCGATAATCGTATCGCGCATACATAAGTGCAGACTCCATAGCCAGATTCCCGAGAGTCCAGTTACCCTGCAGGAGATTAAGATCGTTGGAACCATCCTGCAGGAACACTCGGATGGGTTTGGGATCACCGCGGGTCAGACGGATACGGTAGGGGTATTCCGAACCGCCGCGTAATCTGGTAAAGCTACCGATGTGGCTAATGACCTTTGAGAACGACCCTGGCCGTTCCCAGGCAACGGTGAATGCGGCGAGTCCACCATCACTCATGCCGCATATAGCACGGCCCGCGGCGTCCCCGGTCAGGTTGTAGTTGTTCCCAACCGCGGGAAGGATTTCTTCCAGCAAGAAGCGCGCATAGGTGTCGTCGAGCGGCAGGTATTCAACATCCCGCTGGTCGTGGCTTTTTTCTTTCGTGCCGGGGTTGACGAAGATGCCGATGGTCACCGGCATCTCATTACGATGAATCAGATTGTCGAAGACGGTTGGGGCCCGTACCTGTTCTTCTGGGTGGACATAGGCGTCGCCGTCCTGGAACACCATGACAGCGGCAGGCTCGTCCTGGCGGTACTGGGCGGGGACATAAACCTGGTACTCATGGGTGGTCCCAGGATAGATGCGGCTGTTGTTGAGTACGTGTTTTTCAACTTTGCCTTTCGGTACACCTTGGTTTGGCATTGAATCCTCTCCCGGTTCATAGCCTGCATTGGTCGCGGAAAATGCGACTGACATCAGGGCGATTAGTATGATTTTCATGTGAACGGTCAGGTCCTCTGCAAGTGGACAAAACGCTGTCTTACCGCCCAAATTTTTCATTAAAAACATCCTGTTTAGTTTCTTTAAGTCTGAGCCTGCCTTTCTGCACAACATCACCGCCACGCCGGACATGTCTTCCAGACCGCCGTATCGGTTAGCCGGAATCCGTTCGAGTTTCCGTTTAAATGACTCTGCCTCGCTCGTGGCGGGACCGATTCGATTCGTCGTGGATTCTTCGGACGAGATCCTGGGTCAGAGTGCTTGCGCCGCCACTTTTTGCTGTACTTTCAACGTCCGCTCCGCCAGTTCAGACATACTGACTTCTTGAAAACCGATAACACTGGGCCTGATGGTGTCATTCAGCGGTGCTACCAGACTGGAATTCAGCCCTCTGGCGCCACTGGCGGCCCCCACAATGGAACCACAGGTTGCACCGTTGCAGTCTGTGTCCCAGCCACCTTCCACAGAACTGCAGATAGACTGGTGGAAGTCCATTTGACCGAATATCACTGAACCGATGACGACCAGGGCATTGTTGACCGTGTGAACACCGTTTAGATCGCCATAGTGTGCTTCCACCCAGTCCATGAAGTCGTGAAAATCCTGGCACGCCGGTACTTGTGACAAGGCGGCCCGGCAGGCCTCGGCGAGCTTGCAGTTCTGTGGGATTTCCGAGAGACCGATGTTGACCAATTCAACGGGATCACTGACAATAAATGCTGCTGCCATGATGGCGGCGAACATCATTTCGCCATAAATACCGTTGGCCCGGTGAGTCCAGCAGGCGTCTCGGTATGCAAACTCGGCAGCGAGTTCAGGATTGCCGGCACAAGCATAACCCCAGCCGTCAGCGCGGATCTGTGCGCCAATCCACTCCCTGTAGGGATTCCGATTAGTACTGGTGTATTCAGGGGTCACCCAGCGCGATCGTGCTATGCGAGGGACTGCATTGTTGTAGTTCATGATCGCCTGGGCTTCAGCGGTACAGATCGCGTAGTAGGGCAGACTTGAGTTCCAGGTACTTGCCACATTATGCCATTTGAAGTCAGGGCCGTACTTCTCCAGTACACGGAGCGCAATCAGCGTGTAGTGAATGTCATCGTCCGGTTCCATAAAAGCGATATTCTCGCGCTGAGATAAAGGGCAATGGATTCGCAGGTCGTCTCCAGCGTCAGCACCGCTGAAATAGTAGTCCAGTGGCCACTGATTTCGATTTTCCAGATAGGTTCTGATGGCCCGACGTCCAATCATGCCCTGTTGACCTTTAATGCCCATGCCCTCAACCGGTTTGCCAAGGGCACAGCCGACGGACCGCCCGGTCCATGCGCCGTGAAGTTTGTCCAGCAGCTCGCTTTCAGCAACATTACCTAGTTGCCTGGGTCCCGACGGACGTTCGCTGCGAATGCCTTCCAGATCATTGGGCTGGACATAGGTGAATGCCGGATCTTTTGGCAGTTTTTCCAGCGCTGCGTAAAGCGGCTGCACCGCTTCAAAGTTCATATCGTCCTTCTCGTCATCAAGTGCAGCAATCTGCGCTTTAAGTTCCGGCGGTACAGAGTACCCTTCATATTCCCGTTGTATCAGTTCCAGTCGCAGCAACGCCAGCGGGCCTTCCCATCCAGAAAATATCATCACTTACTCCATTAGTTGAACGTGGTTTTTGCACAGCATAACGTCAATCGTTGCCAGCCGGTCGAACCTTTGAGCGTCGCGAATACTAAACATCACCCATTTCAACGACACGATTGGAACCCGTTTTGTAGGCTACCTGGAGGCCGGGTTACACCACCCGATGGCGCTGGTTCATGAGGATCAGGCGTTCATTGATGTGCTGATACTCCCGACCTCTGGGAGGATGAAGTGATCACCGGTTTTCTACGGATTCGGATATGCGGTGACGTCGCCGCTCTATTTTTGGGTGAAGCTTTAATCTGTTCTCGCTGAATAGTATGGCGCCCTTGCTACAATCAACGCTGCAAGTCTCGGTGTGGGACGACGAAAGCCGTCGTTTCCCGTTGTGCCGTTATTACTCAGTTGTCGAAGGAGCATCAATCGTGGACGAGAACAGCGTGAAAGAAGAAGCTTTACAAGCGCTTCGGGATTACAACATGGCGTTCGAGAAGCAGGATATCGAGGGCCAGGTGAATTTCTACTCCGCCGCGTGGAGTGCCGGTACGGGCGGTCGGGAAGCGCTCAAAGCGCATCTTCACGACATGCGAGAAAAGAGCGCGCTCGAGGTCAAACATTTTGCGCTGGATGATGCCGAGGTTTTCATCGATGGAGAAAAGGCTACAGTCGAGCCGGTGCTGCTTCGTGCGCCATCTGGCGGCGGTTTGTTCACCTTCAAGTTGCAGCGAGAGTCCGATGGCGCCTTTCGCTGCGTCCAATACGTACTGATTGCCGAGCCCGACCTGGATGGGCAGGCAGCACGCCAGCTCCGAGAACGAATTGTCAGTGACCCGGCACGACCGGGTTATCACGTGATCGTGCCAGAAGGAAAAGCGATGCCGTTCGATCCCAATGGTGCGATCTACTGGAAAGGTCGTTATCACCTGTTCTACATCTTCCAGGACATGCGGTCTGGTGAGGCCGCAGATCATTGGGGCCACATGTCCAGCGTCGATTTGTTTCACTGGCGCCACCACCCAACGGGATTGCTAGACGGCATGTACAGCGGCAACTGTTTCATCAACAAGGATGGCGTGCCAACCATCTGCTATCACCAGAAGGGTGAGGGCAACGCCATAGCGGTCGCACTCGACGACGACCTGAACGAATGGAAGAAACTCGATTCGAATCCGATCACGCCGAAGACCGAGCCGAGCAATGAGCACCATGGGAAATACAAATCATGGGACCCGTTTGGCTGGCTGGAGAACGATACCTACTACGCGATTTTCGGCGGCAAAAGGCCGGGCATCGCCAAATCGAACACGTTGGAAGGTCCGTGGACCTATGTCGGGGATCTCTTCGCCCATGGTGTGGAAGGCGTCGCACTCGACGAGGATGTTTCCTGCGCGGAGCTTTTCAAGCTTGGCGACAAATATGTTCTCCTCTGTATCAGCCACCGCCTGGGATGCCGTTACTATGTCGGAGAATGGCGGGATGAACAGTTCTATCCCGAGTCGCACGCGCAAATGAGTTGGGTCGATCATACTTTCTTCGCTCCGGAAAGCCTGCTCGATGACCAGGGCCGTCGCATCATGTGGGCCTGGCTCATGGACGAGCCCGCGTTTGGCGTGCGTGCGCCTTATGGATGGTCCGGGACACTCAGTCTGCCGCGGGTTTTGTCGATCGGTGATGACGGACTGCTGCGCATTGATGTGCCGGAAGAAATTGAGCGCTTACGCTGTCGTGTATACCACATGGCGGCGCTGGACCTGCCAGCGGATACCGAGATTGCCATCGACGAAGCTTCCGGTGACAGCCTTGAGTTGCTGGTGGAGTTCGAGAGCGGCAGCCGGGGCAGTTATGGCCTCAAGGTGTGCGTATCGGATGATGGGCAGGAAGAAACACGTGTCTTCTTCGACGCGCAAACCAATGAGCTGAAAATCGATACCAACAAGTCGGGTCCTGATGACACGCCGAGCGTCGTCGAGGCCGGACCCCTTGAACTACTCCATGGCGAGCGGTTGCAATTGCGTGTCTTCGTCGACAAGTCGGTCGTTGAGGTCTTCGCCAACAGCCGGCAGGCCATCGCCCGACGTATTTATCCGTCGCGTCGGGACAGCATTGGGGTGCGGCTTTTCGCGAGCGGCGGCGATGCACAAGTACACTCCCTTGCGGCGTGGCAGATTGCATCTGCCAATTCAAGTTAAGCGGCTAGAACTTGTCGAGGCTCTCTGGCAGGTATGCGCCGATGAAGTTCCAGTCCATCCCATTACCAAATCCGGCACCATGATCGCTCTTCATCCTCTCGACCTGAGCGTCGTTGATCCGATAGTCGCCAAACGTCAGCATTTTGAGAATTGCCGCCGGGCGAAGGTGATAACTCGCCCAGGAGAGTGGCGAATCCCCATTGACGTCCCGGGCTTCCCGGTCCGCGCCGTGTTCCAGCAACAGTGAAATAATACGTTCGTCCGCATAGGCCGCGGCGCGGTGTAGCGGCGTTTCGCCCCTGGTGCGCACGTCGCGCATAAAGGCACCCGTTTCCATGCCTGCTACGGTCTTGGCATTCACGTCCGCGCCATGTTCGAGGAGAAGCTGTACGACAAAAACAAAGTGCGGCCTGTCGGCCTTTGCAATGGCATTGTGTAGCGGCGTCTCTCCCGTGTTGAGTAGGCGCGTATTGACGTTTGCGCCTTGTGTAATGAGAAAATCACACACCTTCCAGTGGCCGTAATAGGCGCCGTTCAACAGTTCCTCGTTGACGTCGTAGTCCGGGAACTCGCCAAACCTGTCCAACACGAGCCGCATCGCGGTGACATCATTGTAATAGGCACACCATTGCAGCGGTTTGACTTGTCCCGCGGTGATTGCGTCTCGGGCGTCCGGTAACGCAAGAAGTTCGATGACCAGGTCGGTACGACCTTTGCTGATGAGTTCGAGTATTCTTGAAAGGTCCATCACTGAATCCTCAGATATCGGTTTAGCGCCGTCAACGGCAGGCTTTGAGTAGCGGTATCGATTCCGAGATCAATTCTCGTTGTCAACCGATTGTCACGGAATCCTAACCCGGAAAAAGGTGAACTAGAAGCAGGCGCGCCGAAAAGTCAACCAATATTGGATCTCGTCTCGAGTTCCGAAAATTTGTTAATGAGATCATCGTAGACGGTTCGTGTGGCGGGATCCGGATCGATTCGTCGTGGATTACTCGGCTGAAACGATTCGACGATTGAGGACCAGCCGAGTTCCTGTCGATGGGCTTTGTACGCTTTGAGGGCCGCGCCAAACGCGGCGGCATTGGTCGTCTCACCTTGGATAACCGGGCAACCATGAACGTTCGCGAAGACTTGTGCTATCTCGTCATTAGCCGATGCGCCGCCGGTGATGTAGAGACTCGATATGTCGACACCCATCCATTTCGAGTGTAGCCGCGAGGACATTGCCTGCGCCTCGACCACGGCGCGAACGTTAGCTGCAATCTCAGTGTCACCGAGACCTCGCCGAATAATTCCCGCGGGCGCTTTAGGGACAATCTCCGGCTCGAAGTAGGGAAGCATGATTTTCCCTTCGTTGCCCGGATTCGTCTGCGCAAGGTAATCTTCGAAGCTGGCCCAGTTGAGGCCGTATTGGCGCCTGATCGCGTCGCGTGCGAGGCTGCCGTTCATAAAACAAGTGAGCGCCAGATAATGGAGATCGTCCGGTGACGCGAATATACAGCCTTCGCCGGTGCTTGATGGTCGGGGTTCATTGAGGCAAGCGAAGAGGGTATCGGAGGTGCCAAGGCTGAGTGCCACCTGACCGGGTTCGACCATGCCCAGTCCAATCAGGCTGCAGGGGTTGTCGCCAGAGAACGGCGCCACAATACAACCGTCAGCGAATCCGTAACGGCTGATGAAGTAGGGGTGGACGACGCCAACCGGTCTTCCTGATGGGACGATAGGCGCCAGACGTTCGTCGAGACCGGGCGCGGTGGCAGCAAGCGCCCGCTCACTCCACGCCCGACGATGAATGTCCATGAGATTGGTGCCGCTGGCATCTCCAGGCTCCAGGGGTACGACAGACCCCGCCAACAGGCTTGCAATGAACGAACTGACCAGGGCAATGTGCGTGGTTCTCTCGTAGGCCTTCGGCTCCTGCTGAAAAAATTTCCTGATCTGGGGGCCACTGAAGCGTTCAAACGCCGGGTTACCGGTCAGCTTGAGCAATGCCTCGGTACCGCCAATTGCTGTTTCGATCTCTCGACATTGTTGAGTCGTGGAGGAATCCATCCATACCGGTGAACTCTGGTGGGAGAAAATGCCAGCGAGCTGCGAGGAGAGGGGTTTGTCAGGTGTGAGTCCGGCAAGTGCAGGCAATGCATCTTCATTCAGATAGACAGTAGCGTGTTGCTGACCGCTGCCTGAGACCGCGGCTACGCTCGATAGATCGTGACCCTCGCGTCGAAGCGTATTGAGCAACAGGTCCAATGCCTCGACCCACATCAGCGGATTGCAATTCACGACGCCATCTCCCTGGTCAACGACACCGTTTTTGACGCCATAGCTGTCGGCAAAATAGTCGTCGTACTGTATCGATGCTTCCGCCACGATCTCGCGGCGATCGCTGTCGATAATTAGTCCTGTAAGCGATTGCGTACTCGCGTCGATGCCGAGGTATCTTGCCAAATCAGTTCACCGATATGCCAGCGTGGTTTGAATCGTGCCCTCGAGGAGGGACGATCTGCCGGCCGGTGTTTGGTCTAGATACCCCTGATCCAAAAATCGTGAAATCTGCTCGTCGTTCATCCATACCGTTCCAATTGTGCCTTCGTTAACATCGACTTTTCTTGCCTCACGGTCAAGTGGGTACATGACAAGATTGCGGCTCGAACGACGGCCGTCACCAACCGCGGTAGCGTCAAAAGGGTCAGGATTGGGGTAACTTCAACCAGTTCCGGACGCACGGATTGCCGCGTCTGGATGAAGATAACGTATCCTAAATGATCTGGACAACAAATCTTGTTGGCACGATCGAACCGCTTCACGACACTCAGGGAAAAGTACCAGTGAAACACGCTACTGAAACCAAAATCGACGTCAAATTTCAACCGGCCGCGCTAGAAAGCACCCGCTACCAGGGTTGGATCGCCGAGCGCATGCGGGTCAACCTCGAAAAGCGTCTGCTAACGCTCGACCTGGATATGATTCTCGACCCCTTCTTAAACCGACCCGGTGCACAATGGTGGGCGGGTGAGCACGTCGGCAAGTTTCTACATGCGGCGACATATGCATGGCAGTTCACCGGCGATGATCGACTCAAGAGGCGCATGGACACAACCGTCCAGAAGTTGATTGGCACGCAACTCAAGGATGGCTATCTCGGCACGTATGCCGGTAAAGACCAGTTCGCCAAGGGCGATGGCCTTGGTTGGGATGGGCCTATCTGGGATGTCTGGACACATAAATACAACCTGATTGGATTGCTTACGTATTACGAGGCCACCGAATACGAGCCGGCTATGGAAGCAAGTAAGCGTGCGGTGAATCTTATGTACGAATTGTTTGTCGTGCAAAGGAGAAGTTTGAGACTCGCCAGTGCCCATATGGGTATGGCCGCGACCAGCGTACTTGAGCCCGTCGCCCACCTTTACAGTTTGACGGGAGAGCCGCGCTATCTCGAATTCTGCCATGCAATCATCGATTCCTGGGAAGACCCAAGTGACCCTGAAACCTGGATGTATGAAGATGGATGTCGGCTCCTGACGAGCCTGTTGGAACATGGCAATGTCTACGCAACGGCGAACAGAAAAGCCTACGAGATGCTGTCGAATCTCATCGGATTGATGGTGTTGTATCGCTCCGATCCCGATCAGCGTTATCTTACCGCCTGCCAAAACGCCTGGCGAGACATCGCGACAAATCGCTTGTACCTGACCGGTACGGCCAGTTACTTCGAACAGTTCACACAAGACCACCGATTACCCCCTGGCAAGGCCGTTGGCGAAGGCTGCGTCACTGTCACCTGGCTGCAACTGACGCACCACCTGCTCGAGGTGACAGGTGAGGTTCAGTATGCTGATGAACTCGAGCGCACGACCTACAACTCACTGCTCGCGGCACAGTCACCGCACAGCGGAGAAGTCACCTATTTCGTGCCACTGGTGGGCCACAAGGATTACAACGGTCACGACGTCAAGCTGACGCCACAAATCTCTTGCTGCTCCAGCAGTATTCCGCGTGGAATCGCTATGATTCCAACGTTTGCATCCGGCACGTTGAATGGCCGGCCTGCGCTACTCCAATACATCCCGGGCCAGCACGCGCTGTTCTACGGCCACGGCAACGACCGCAAGCCGGTCATTTTGACTGTCACGGGGGATTATCCACACACAGGTGATCTCAAAATCAACGTCGAACCCCATGAGCCTGACCGGTTTCCGATCGTTTTGCGTGTGCCGGTCTGGGCAGATGGGTTCGAAGCGGTGGTAGACGGTAAGACCTACACCGCAAGAGGGGATCGTTTGCTTGAGATTGATCGCACCTGGTCCCGTGGTGACCGGATACAGGTAAAGATTCCGCTCAAGATCCGCACGGTCCGGCATGCCGACAAAACGATGGACGCCGCCGCCTTCGTTCGGGGCCCGCAGGTACTCGCCACCGATACCACCATCGACGAATGTGGTGGCATACCCGACTCGGGTTGGTGGGGCGATAGGCTCTACACACTGACCGCAAAACAACACGGCAACGACAAAGTGTTCCAACTCGTCGCTTTCGCCGATGCAGGCCAGCACAAGGAGAACTACGCCGTGCTCCACGAGGCCATCGAACTAAACCGCGACTGACCCGGGCGCACAGGTTACCGCCAGTGCGGCAGGGTTAGTCAAACTGTAGGCCACCGTTCATGTCGATAATCTCACCGGTAATGAACCCGGATAAAGGTGACGTCAGGAAACGCACAGCGTGTGCGACTTCTTCCGGCGTACAGAACCGCTTCACCGGCAGCAAAGCCAGTGTTGCGTCTCGCTGTGCCTGGGTCAACTGTTCGGTCATCATGGGTGTCATGACGTAACAGGGCGCGATGCCGTTGACGGTAATACCTGTCCCTGCGAACTCCAATGCTGTTGAGAAAGTCAGCGAAACCATCCCGCCCTTGGAGACGGTATAAGCGGTGCCGGCCGTCAGCCCACCCGCCTTCCAGGCGAATGAGGCAATGTTGATGATTCGCCCGAAGCCACTGTCCTCCATCGCAGGCACAACCGCTTGACTCCAGTACAGCGCGCTGTCCAGGTTCACCGCCATGACCCTGCGCCACTCCTCCGGTGTGGTTGCCAGCAATTTGTTGTTAGAAAGAATACCAGCGCAGTTGACGAGAATATCGACAGGCGCAAATTCATCGCAGATTCGTGCATATTCACGCGCGACTGCATTTGGATCACTGGCGTCGAGTGTCGCGATAAAAGTAATCGACCTTGATCGACGACGCTACGGAAGCGGTTGCTCGAGCGTCGATGTCAACCAGTACCAGCCGAACATCGTCCGCCGCTAAGCGCTCGCAGATCGCTCTACCGATACCGGCGCCGGTCACAAGCGCAACCCATCCTGCCAGAGAGTCAATCATACGAACCGCCATGGTTTTGTTTTGATCCAGTGTGTCGACTCGGTCTTCGCAACTCATGTCCCCTGATTTCAACCTCCGATACCGGGATCCCAGCGCGCGGCGCTGAGATGACGCAACGCGAGGCTCAAGGCTCTGGGATCATCCAGTTGCTGCAACGCCTCGACGCACCCTCTTTTACAAGTACTGTCCGCATGCTGTTGCCTGGAGCCCCTGCTATTACAACTCGAATCATTACGGCTAACTGACGACGGCGCAACGTCAAATACTGATGCCGCCCAGTGCCTATGGTCCACACAAAGCCACGACACATATCTGGCAAAAAGCCCAGGACGAACAACTTGAACTGCAGCGATTGCGGGCCGAGCTTGCTGAACTCAAAACAAGAGTCGATCATTAATCACAAGCACTAATCACACGCACTAACGGAAGCTAACCTTGACCAGGATGAGCGAACAGCACATCCAATCCCGCAGATGTTGTGCCGAGTTCGCAGGCCGCCACTCAGGACCAGATCGAGGCGAGTTCGTGGAGTTCGAAGTCCTCGATAATCTGCTCAGTCGGGTAGCTGTGTATCTCGAATGGATGCACGTAGCCGTTGGGCAGAAAACAGAATGACGCGGATATCACGCCGCTATTGATGAACACTTCGACAGATGTCTTGTCGACCACCAGCCGTACTGACAGGGTGGGTTCGTCAGGCAGGGGTACCTGCCTGCGATCCGGAACGAGCCTGGAAGCGGAACCGTACTCGAATCTGAACTCGTTCTTGCGCCAGTCGAAGACCAATGACTGTCCGCGAATCACCACATAAAGCAAATTTGCGTCTTGCCGATGAACCGTAAAGGAGGCATCGAAGAGGACGGCTTCGGTCGTGGCCGTCAGTCGTTTGTCTCCGCCAATCGTCTCATGCTTCAGCGCGATTGAGCGTTGCCGCAGGGCGTTAAGTTCGCGCACGGGCCATCGTGTCAGCACGACGTTGTTGCCCTCACCCATGAGTGTCAGCTCGACCGGTATCGAAAGCTGTTGGTTGAATGGCATCTCCGGATAAAGGCCGCCTGCCATCCAGGAAATCTGGATACAACGGCCATCGGGGACATTGCTAAAAGTCTGAGCGGCGTAACCATTACGACCAAATTCGGCTGTCTGCCGCCCGGTTTCTGCCGAGAATGTCTTGCCGTCAAAACGCCCCACGACGTAATACCCCTTTGCGCCTGAAAATACCCATCGCTCGGTGCCAGAGGCGTCCTTCAGCGGGAAGAAGTCAGGACATTCGTTGTCGTCATCAAGGGTCAGGTCCTGGATCTTCGTCCACGTCTTTGCATCGGGGGAACGAAGTAGACAATAGCGGTCCTCTGCCAGATACAGTGCCATGATCCATCGTCTGGTCTCTGCATGCCAAATGACTTTGGGGTCGCGGTTGCCACCCTCGATCCACTCAAGCACTGGATTGCCATCGTACTTGATCCAGTTCGCGCCGCCATCAAGGCTAAAGGCTAGACACTGGGTGAACTCTCGTTTCGGCATCGCGTATTCGCCAGCGGCTGTGTAGAAGGCAAGTAAGGCACCTTCGCCAAAACCCGCGGTGTTGTCATGGTCCACCACAGCGGAGCCTGAGAACATGGCGCCGTGCTCGTCTGGGGAAAGCGCGTGGCCATCCTGCTCTTGCCAGGCAATGAGATCGTTGCTGACTGCATGACCCCAGAAGGGCTTTCCCCAGACGCAAGCCGCCGGATTGTGCTGAAAGTACAGGTGCCAAACGCCGTTTTGGTAGACGAGACCGTTCGGATCGTTGATCCAGTTCTTCCGTGCAGAGAAATGAAACTGGGGTCTGTGTAGTTCGTTGTAATCCATCAGCGTTCCTGTTTTCTTTATCTACCGTGACCAGATCGGCTAGGCACTCTGCAACTCGACAAAACGCTGATAACGTCCGAACTCTATCGCCATCAGCTGTTCGTGGCTGCCTTGCTCGAGCACCTCGCCAGCTTCCAGGAATATGATGCGATCGGATCGGCTGATCGTCGAAAGACGATGGGCAATGATGATCACGAGGCGATTCCTGGCGACTTCCTGCAGGGCCGAGATTAGGTAGTTTTCAGTCTCGGGGTCGAGCGCCGATGTTGGTTCATCGAGAATCAAAATCGGCGTGTCGCGAATGAGCCCACGCGCAATGGAGATGCGTTGTTTCTGGCCGACAGAGAGTTTGCTGCTGGTCGTGCCCAGCCGGGTTTCATAACCTTCGGGCAGCTTTACGATAAAATCATGGATGCCGACACTTTTGGCAACCCGCTCAACTTCTTCCATGGTCGCTTCTGGTTTGCCAAATCGAATGTTGTCGGCAATGGATTCCGCGAGGGTCTCGGTTTCCTGAAAAACGTAGGTGACCTGGCTGCGCAGGCTATCGATGGCGATGTCATTAACCTCAAGGCCATCGATGCGCAGGTGGCCCTCGGTGGCCATATGATAACGGGGAATCAGATAGGCCAGCGTGGTTTTGCCAGCACCGGTCGGGCCCACCAATGCGACAATCTCACCGACGCGTGCATCAAAGGTGACATTGGCCAACGCCCGTCGGCCATCCGGATACACGAAACCGACGCCCTCAAACGCCACGCCCTGGGTCACCGGGGGCAGAACCGCGGTACCGATTTCCTTCTCCTGCTCCAGATCCAGCATCGCAAACACCCTGCGGGCACTGGCAGCGGGGCCCTGAAGGCGAATCCACAGATCCGCCAGAGCCTCCGCAGGCTTGGCCATTGCCCAGAAATATCCCAGCACCACCGCGTAGTCTCCCGGCGTCATATCACCGGTGATGACATTCTTCAACATGTACAGCATTAACCCCCAGTAGAGAAACTTGCCAGAGATTTCACCCAGCTTTTGGGTAACGGTCTGAGCCAGAACCTGAAATCGTTCTCGCCTGAAGGCGTCTGCGCTGGCGAGCGCAAACCTGTCCTTTTCTATTGCATTGGCGCCAAGACTTTGCACTGCCTGGATGTTGTCCATACCTTCTTCTGTGGTGCTAACAAAAACCGTACCGGCGGCGACGGTTGCCTGCGCGCGGCGACGTATCATGCGGGCGAAAGGGGCTGTCACCAGGACATAGACTGGCATGGCACCGACGGCAAACAAAACAACGAGCTTGGCGTCCGGGTATGCACTCAGCAGGGTGAATACTGCCGTGACTAACGTGACTAGCGACCATCCAGGGACCTGGACCACAATGCGAATCACGTTGGGCAGGGCCCGCACATCAGTCATGGCACGGAACACCGAATCACCGATAGGTTGATTATCGAGTTGGGTTATCGGCAACAGGCGAATACCCTCGAATAACCGGGAACGCACCATGTGCAAGAGGGAATGCGCCAGTCGTATCTCAACCAGATCGTGTACATAGCCCCAGATGACACGAACAGCGACACCAACCACCGTCCACAATGCCAACCAGGACAGAATGGAAATGGGTGACAGGCCTATCAGCAACTCTATGACGGGCAACAGAAACGCCGGGTATCCTCCGCCGTCTTCGGGCAATGGCTGCCCTAGAACAACGTGATCCACCAACACTTTTCCTGCCCAAGGGGCAACTGCCGTACCCACGGCTGTCATGATCCACTCCATTGAGAGCACCACGACAAAACGGCGCCAGAAAAATCTGATGAGTGCCAGGCATCGCCATATCAGGCTAAAGGTTTGCTTGTAATCGATGTCTGTTTCGGTGTCGACCAGGCTGGCTTTTTTATCGAGCGCCAGTTCATCTTCACGCAGCTGTTCAAGCGACAACGATCCTTTACTGTCCTCGGTGAAACGATCAGACATCTACGTTCTTCCCGGACTCCGCCTGCACAAAGGCACGATATCGACCGTTCTCGATACGCATCAATGTCTCGTGATCGCCCCTCTCTGCGACGCGTCCTGCCTCGAGATAGACAATGGTGTCGGCGCGACGAATCGTCGATATACGGTGCGTAATCAGGAAAATTGTCCGGTTTTGAGCAGCTGGATCCCGCGTCCATTCGCTCAGGTTTGCGAGTACGCGATGTTCCGTATCGGCATCCAGTGCCGCGGTCGGTTCATCCAGCACCAGGATCGGCGCATCACGAACAATGGCTCGTGCCAGGGACAATCGTTGACGTTGTCCGGTGGACAGACGTCCGCCGCGGTCACCGAGCATCGTATCGAGCCCTTCAGGCAACATGGCCACCGATTCTTCAAGACACGCGATCTTTAACGCCTGGTTGATGCGTTCGTCTCCCGCTTCAGGCACCGCATAGCGAACATTTTCTCGAATCGACATGCCAAAAAGGACGTTCTCCTGTAGCGCGATGGCTATGTTCTTGCGCAAGGAGTCGATGGCGAACTCACGTAAATCGTGACCGTCGATGTAAATCGCACCTCGATCCGGATCAAACAGCCGGAGCAACAGGTTCATCATCGTCGATTTGCCCGCTCCGCTCGGACCAACGATGGCGGTGATCGTGCCGGGAACGACGGTCAGGTCAATGCCATTCAGAATGGGTCTGTCAGCGGAATAGGCGAAGGCCACGTCTTCAAAACGAATCTCCCGTTTGAATCCCTGAAACGGGGTTGCGTCTTCCCGGTCGCACACTTCCGGTTGCATATCGAGAATATCGAATACACGCTTCAGGCCCATGGCAACGTCCTGGGCCCACCCCCACATCTTCAGTACCTCACCCAGGGACCCGATAGCCACCTCAAAGCGTTCACTGGACCAGCGAAATGCGGAAAGGTTCCAGACCACAAACGACAGTCCTGCGAGTGCGATCAATTCTGTTGCGAAGGTTGGTTCACCGCGGTTGACCCACAGCGCAATCAGGAATGCGCCGGTAAAAATAAACAGTTCGGAATAGGTATCCACGATCACGCCCACTCGAAAGCCCAACCTTGCGTGCCGGTATTCCGCATTGAACGCGATCATGGAATCCTGTTCGAATTGTTTTTGGGAACGTGGACCGGCCTGGTACGCCTTGGACAATTTAATGGAACGAAAGGATTCCTGCAGCCGGGAGGTAAGATCGGCATTAGCCATTCGCTCAACCAGCGAACGGGTGCGAAAGCGTGGCATGGCCCATCGGGCGAGGATCATTGTTGGCACCACAACAAAGGTCACGATCAAGCCGAGTAGGGGTGACAGGATCGTAATCAGCGCCAACGCAGTAACGATGGTGACGGTCATTGTGACGAATTCTCCCAGAACCTTCAGAACATAGGTCACCGTCTCGGAATCTGTCTGAATCCGCCAGATGGCGTCACCCACCCGGTGATCTGCGTGGTGCCGGAGCGAAAGACGGTGCCAGCGGTCGACCAGGGCAAGACGCAGGGTGTGGTTGATTCTCTGAAAGATCCAGATGATGTAGTACAGGAGCACAATTTCCAGTGGCCAAAGCAGCAGGAACAGGGCCAACTCGACCTTGATGGGTGCCCAGCGCAGTTCCATTCGTTGCGCCTCGGTCAGGGCATCGTTTACGCTGCGCGACATCTCGGGATAGCCAATCAGTGCGGCGAGGCCTGGCATGAGCGGTTCGTTCTGCAATAGAGACTGATTGACAATTTCGGCCATCATAAGTCCAAGCAGCATAAAGCCCATGCCCATGATCAAGCTAAGACCGTAGTAGTAGACCAGGTGAGTGCCGACCCGAATTCTGTACTTCAGTCCATCCGAACCGATATTGAGCTGCACAAACCAGCCTGCCAGACAGGCAGCGGTTATCAGACCCAAGTAGATGCTCGAGGTCGAACCTTCGATCAGCACCACGGCGACCATGTTGGCGAGGATAATGGATACCAGCAAAACGACCAGAGAGATCAGCTGTACCCTGCCGGAAAGATTGGGCAAGGGCCAGGTGCAAAGGACTGCAATGGCTACCAACCCATAAAAGAGATTGAACGGGTATTCCAGGCTTTCGGGAACAAACCCAAAGTAGGGCGGAATGACAGCCAGCAAAGTGACCAGTGGCGGCATATAGACGAAGCTGTAGCCACGTCCGCCAATCAGTTCAGCCATGCGCGCTTCGGTGCCAACACCCGGTACCCACCAGCGGCCGAGAATCTGCGGCAAGATGTATGGCCAGCACCGTATCAACAATTGCACGACTGCCGCAAAACCGCTGGTATCGTCCTTGGCGGATAAATCACGGCTGGCGGGGATCGGGTCACCTTCCCCGTAGAACGCAACGGTATCGGCGAGGCCCTGCGCGTGAATAATTGTTTCTTTGTCCAAATTTTGTCCTGTCAATCGACGCGCAGGCTAGTTTCTGTCCACAAAATCGATTTCTGAGCGCTGCCGGCGCGGCGTTAGAATAGTGTTAGTTTGAAGTTCAATAGTTTGACTCAAAATAGATACCACTGTGTTTATTTCTCGGACACGAATTGGATAGTTCACCCATAATTTAAGCCTGAATAAAGTTTGCGTTTGATGGACAAAAATGGGCGGAGAATGAACATGCTTGCACCAAACAGGATTGCTTTTCCCCGGCGCTTCTCTTTAGGCTAGCTGTCGGATTCAGATGATCGTTAGCGCCGTAGATCAGCGCTACGTGCGACAGACTGCTAGCCGACGATAATCCAGAGATGGCAGGATATGGCGAGTTACGCGGAGCGCGATGTCTTAAAGGAGGGCAAAGATGATCGTTAACAATTCAATCGACATTGATGAAATCGTGGCCGAGTACGGTCTCGCAGATCACCTGATAGAACTTGATGAGGTTGGCCTGACCGTCGTGTCACAGGAAACGCTCAGGCTTTCTGATGAGTGGATAGATCGGCTTCGGGATGCGCTGCTGAGAGTAGGCGAGGCGCGCACGGGCGTCTCCTTCAACCTTGCAACGGGTCCGTCGGCAAATATTGAAGGCCGCCCCAGCCAAACCGGTCAAATGATTTTCTCGCACCTGGTTCATGAGGACCAGGCGTTCATTGATGTGCTGATACTCCCGACGTCTGGGAGGATGAAGTGACCACCGGTTTTCATACCGATCAGAGTTTGGTCCCAGCACCCTGGCACTTGCTATTGCCGACCGCACCACGATATGGGTGACTTGCAATTAGCTAATTCTAATCAGTGCGTGTAGAGTTTTTCCTGTTCTTTTTGATGGGAACTCATACAGGAATCTGACAATGATCAAATACGGACTCGCACTTATCGCTACTGCGTCAATTTCTCTGACAGCGCTTGCGGAGCCCTACTCGCCCGCTGTCCGGGATACGTTTCCAGACAATGTGTACTGGGGTGATACCCATGTGCATACTTTTTTTTCAGGCGACGCTTACTCCATGGGCAACTCGGTCACACCCGATGAGGCCTACCGGTTCGCCAGGGGCGAGACGATTCGCGCGACAGGTGGCGAGGACGTCCGATTACAGCGACCCCTCGATTTTCTCATGGTGGCAGACCACGCTGAGAACCTCGGCGTATTACCGCGACTGGTCGCGGGGGATGCCAGGCTGATGGCAAGCCCCCATGGCAAGTATTTCGCAGACATTCTCAAGTCCCGCCTGCCCCTTCCGGAAGTCTTGAATTCTGCTGACCAGGTAGAATTTAACAAGGGCAATGGCGTGCTCATGGCTGCCAAAGGTGCGTGGAAAGGCGACTATGCCATCGATAAACCCCTGGCGCGTGAAATCTGGCAGGAAGTGATCGACGTCGCCGAGAAATACAACGATCCTGGCAACTTCACCACTTTCGCGGGCTACGAGTACAGCTCTGCCGCGTGGGGCATGCTCCACCGCAATGTGCTGTTCGCCGGGGGCCCTGAGCAGACCAGGCAGACCTTACCTTTCTCTCATTTCGATAGTGACAACCCGGAGGATCTCTGGGCGTATCTGGAAAAGTATCAGGACACTGTGGGCAGCGCTGTGATGTCGATTCCGCACAACAGCAATTTGAGCAGAGGGCAGATGTTCAGTCCGCTGACGTTTAAGAACAAGCCGATCTCGACAGCATACGCCCGTACGCGCTCCGCTCTCGAGCCGCTGCTGGAGGTCACCCAGATCAAGGGTGACAGCGAAACACACCCCTACATCTCCCCGGATGATGAATTCGCCGACTACGAGTCCGCCTTCGGTAAGACCCCAGCGGGCAAGCAGGCAACAACGAAGGCGGCAGGCAAGAAGCCAGTAAAGGCAGCGACCAAGACGACCGCAAAAGCAACAGCCAAGGCACCGGCAAAGGCAGCCAAGAAGCCGGCCACCAAAAAAGGCGCTGACAAATCGCAGCGAGTCGGACCCAACCCTGTGACCGATCCCATGGACTATATGAACCAGTCCTACGCCCGCTCCGGCCTGAAACTTGGCCTGGCCCACCAGGCCAAGCTCGGTACTAACCCGTTCAAGTTTGGCATGATTGGCAGTACTGATTCCCATACTGGATTGGCCACGGCTGATGAAGACAATTTCTGGGGCAAGATGGGTACGAACGAACCCAGCCCGTTTCGCGCCTATACTATGGGGATGTTCGGGTCTGCCGGGTATGCGGCGGTCTGGGCCAGGGAGAATACCCGTGATGCCATTTTTGCGGCGCTGAAGCGCAAGGAAGTGTATGGATCCACAGGACCCCGCGTCACCGTCAGGTTCTTTGGCGGTTGGGACTACACGGATGATGACGCTCACAGCCCAACACTCGCGGCCATCGGATACGCCGGTGGCGTGCCCATGGGCAGCGATCTAACATCGGCTCCAAGGCGCGAGAGTCCGAGTTTCCTTATTCGCGCGGTGAAAGATCCCGAACACGCCAATCTGGATCGGGTCCAGGTCATCAAGGGCTGGCAAGACAAGAAGGGCAAGCTTCACGAAAGGGTCTATGATGTCGCCTGGTCCGGCGATCGCAAGATCGACAAGGATGGCAAACTGCCATCCGTGGGTTCCACCGTGGATCTTGCCAGTGCAACCTACAGCAATTCTATCGGTACAGCCGAATTGTCAGTCACCTGGCGTGACCCCGATTTCAATCGCAAAGAAGCAGCGTTCTACTATGTTCGTGTCATCCAGATCCCAACGCCTCGCTGGACGGCATACGACGCCGCCAAGTACGGCCTCAAGGATGTACCGGAGAATTCGCCCTTCGTGATCGAAGAACGCGCCTACTCGTCGCCCATCTGGTATACGCCGTAGACAATCTGGGCACATTGCCTGGGGCACATTGCCTGGGGGACATTGCCTGGGGGACATTGCCTGGGGCACATTGCCAGGAGCGCATTCAGCCCCTGTCCCAATCATCAACTGCCGTCCGGAAAATTGGGGAAGACCGGATTGCCATCATCTCGCGCCAGTCATAGTATGCGGCCTCCCAGGGGTTGAGCGATCACCGTGGGTTCCGGTACTTTCGGGCGATCTGCGCCGTGAGGCCGGCAACGTTGATCACCGGATGTGTGGCCTCGACTGCTTGTAAATACTCGCCATAGGATGTCCAGGTCCAGGGCAGTTCGTTCCTGATTGCTTCTCCTGGTATGTCTTCCACGACCGCCATCACCAGCGCGAGAAAGTCCTGGTCCTCGGGATTGCAGGGTGCAAGCGAAATACTGCAGTTCCCCATTAGTACAGTCGTAATACCATGCCAGCTGGACGGGTCCAGCTCCGGCTTCCAGAACACCTGGACATCCAGATGGGTGTGAAGATCGATAAACCCCGGCGTGACAACAAGGTTTGTTGCGTCAATTTCCTCTGCGCCTTTACCCGAAACTTTCCGATCCGGATAATGACTGCACCATCGACGGCAATGTCACCGCAAAACGGGTCCGCTCCTGAGGCGTCTACGACGGTACCGTTACGGATGACAAGATCGTGAGAGATTTTCTCTTCTTTTAATTAGTATGCAGGAATGACAAAGCCTGATATGGCCGTCCAGACCGAAATACTCACCAGGAACGACCATACCACCGTGATCATCGAGGTTAAAAGTCGTTTTTACCCATGTTGACCGTGCCATGCCATGACTCTCCGGGTACCAACGGTTGGCGATCGAACGGGCTGGACAAGAAATTTGGGGGAGGTCTTAGGCTGAGGCAATTGATATTGCCGTCATCGTACGAGATGGTGTTGAAGTCGTGGAGTTCAGGTCCGGTGGCCGTATACCCGACAAGGCAGGGACGAGAATCGAAGAAAATTCGCTCGATGCGATTCAGAAAATTATTGACGATTATAAGGCCAACCAGCATCTCTGGAAGGCGCCACCTACGTTCAGTGACACAAGTCACGTGAAGCCTCACCTGGAGGAGCAAATCTGATGGCTGATAGTTCTATTTTACCCATGAATACCAGGGACGATGCATTAGAGTTGATTGGCGGTAAAGGTCGATCTCTGGCAAAGATGTCCATTGCCGGATTTGATGTACCTACTGGCTTTCATCTCACGGCTGACGCCTATCGCGCATTTGTTGCGGAGAACAATTTGCAGACAAAGATTGTTGAGCTGGCCAAGCCCGTGCTGGACAATGACTGGGTCACCTTTGAACCTGCCTCGGCGGCTATTCGAAAGCTGATCACCGCCTGCGAGATATCGGAGGCTGTCGCCAGCCAACTACGTCAAACCTATGCCAGTCTTGGTGGC
>Ga0209711_10001202_pt1 | contig 25530 bp, 43 predicted proteins | sample ArcticOcean_MG_C_7_FD_187441 | JGI IMG/M metagenome (GOLD analysis project Ga0209711, IMG submission 187441) | Marine microbial communities from western Arctic Ocean - ArcticOcean_MG_CB11_88 (SPAdes) (version 2) | ecosystem: Environmental > Aquatic > Marine > Oceanic | place: Arctic Ocean...
CTTATAATTATTTATATAGATAATTATAAGCAAGTAAAATTTAAAAATAAGCGCTCGTAGCTCAGCTGGATAGAGCACTAGACTACGAATCTAGGGGTCAGGAGTTCGAATCTTCTCGAGCGCACCATTTTTTTAATTTAATATCAATAAGTTAGAAAAATAGAAACTTAACTCACCTCAGTAAATACTCAGTTTTGTCATAGATTTGACTCAATAAAACGAGTCGAATCATGGGATGCATGAGAAAAAGAGGTAAATCTTGGAATGCTCAAGTAAGAGTATCTGGTTGGAGAACTTTTACTAAATCATTTAAAACAAAATTAAGTGCTACAGAATGGGTTGCGAATTTTGAAAAAGAACTTCGTTCTAAACCTATTCCAAAGAAAGATATTAAAAATTTAAAGTTAAAAAATTTATTTAATAAATATAAATTAGAAATTCTTCCTAAGTTAAAAAGTTATAAAATCGTTTCTTATAAATTAATAAATTTGTCTAGATCATGGTTAGGAGATATTGTTGTTATAAATTTAACAAAAAGATATTTAGAACAGTTTTGTGAAGACAGAAAATTAAAGGTTCAAGAAGGCACTGTTAAATCCGAATTGATGCTAATTAAAAGAATTTTTAAAATTGCAATTGATAAATGGAATTATGGAATACCTTTTGATGCCTTTAGTGGACATGAAATTCCTTCCTCTCACAAACCAAGAAATCGAAGAGCATCTAAAGAAAAATCAACAACTCTTATATTCAATACAGAAAAACAAAAAAACAAATACGTCTCCATTATCATTCAGTTTGCTGTTGAAACTAGTATGAGAAGATCAAAGATACTTAAACTAACTTGGAACGATATAAACTTAGAGACTAGAATTGCCTCTCTGTATGACAATAAGAATGGAGATGATGGACACATTCCATTAACTAAAACTGCTATAAAATTATTATCTGATCTTACTCAGTCATCTGAGTTTGTATTTCCAATATCTGCTAATTGTTTAAGACTTGCATGGGAGAGATGTAGATATAAATCCAATATCAAAGGATTAAGATTCCACGATTTAAGACATGAGGCAGTTTCAAAATTTTTTTGAAATGGGATTATCTGTTCCAGAGGTTGCATTGATATCTGGTCACAAAGAAGTAAGTCAATTATTTAGATATACTCATTTAAAACCAGAGAATTTGATTGCTAAATATTCAACTATTTTTTAATGTATCAATCATGGAAAATAAATGAAATTTACAAAGTTTATAGAATATTACAAATGGTTCAAAACTAATTTTCCAACTTTAAAAGAATTGGAAAGAAAGCAGTTGGAAAAAAAACTAAAAGAATTGAAAAAGTAAAAATACAAGTAACATAACAATATTCCCAAACAACAAAGTACTATCACCAAATAAATTTTATGATGAGATTGCAAAGTCTGTTAATGACAAACTTAAACAATCAAAAAATGAAACCTTTGGTGCATTAAAAGAAACAGATGATAAATTGAATTTGCCTTGGGGAACTTTATTTGAGATGTCTGGATATGCAGATTATTTTGAATCAATATATGAAGATGGTGATGATTAATCTCATTTTAGGAATAATACTCTGCATGATTGTGATAAAATACAATCAAGAAATAGTTCAATTTTTAATTGTATCTGGTAATATAGATTCTTTAATCACTTATTTACATAGTCTTAAAGAAACCAAATGAATACTAAAGTTCCTTGTCCATATTGTAGTAGTCCAAAAGGATTTATCTATGTTCAGTCACACTACCAATGTTTGACTTGTAAGAGAGTTGTTGACGACTGTTGTGGTGGTGAAACTGTTCAATGTATAGTTCCAGTCATGACGTCAAAAAAACTAGAGATAGAATAAATGAGTGAGAATTTTCATTATCTAAAACAACCAATCCCATTAGATTCTGTTTATGAAATCAAGTATTTCACAAAAGGATTTCAAGTAGATTGGAGAGATATAGGTAATGAAGGTCATTGTCCTATAAAAATTACTTATAAGGAAAATACTTTAATTGTTCATTGGAAAAATGATAGTCAATTTGGAGAAATGATTACTCATTTTGAAATTGAAGATGATGCTAACAATAATCCAATGAATATTCTAAACCTGTTGAACTCACAGTTTAATTTGGAATGGAAAGAGTAGGTTTGAATAAATTATGTATTTTAAGAAAAACCATCCATGTGAAGAATGTAATCTTCCATTCAAGACTGTCTGGAGTTGCAAGAGGACATTTGAAGATAAGGAATGGATTTTACTTTGTTATAACTGTATTCGTTATTTCAAACATCTGAATAGGTGGAGATTTAAAACAAGACTTCAAAACATCAAAGGCTTTAAATGGTGTAGAATAAATCCGACTAAACTTGAATTACCTTTGTATGAAGTTAACTAATCCAGTGCGATATAGTTGGAAAAATTAAAAAAAGTATTGTACCCAAAACTAATAAAGTAATTTTAAACTTTTTCATGTAAAGTAAATAAATCCAGCAATAAGTAAGATCCAAAATAGAGTTTCCACACTCATCACTTTATAAAATAATTTAAGTTCTTGTCTCATTAAATTTTATTTTTTTTAGGTTTGTTATTATGACTATTTTGATACTTTTCAGATAATTGATTCATATTTTTAAAAAAATCAATTTCTGAAAATGCCTCACACATTCTAAGATTGTGTGTTTCAGTTTTTATTATATTCATTTTGCTTAGATTTAAAGTTTTTCTATTTAATTCATAAGCGTAAACATTTAGACTATCTCTATAAGTCCATTTGATTTTATTTTCATCTGTAGAAAACCTTTTTTTCTTTCGAAGAGTTGTTTGATTATTCTCACTTACTTTTATATCATCACCAATTTTACTGATATAATATATTGCTACTTTATTATTTTTAAAATGAAATCCTATTTCAGTTGGTTTTTTACTAGGTATGTATGAAGAAGGATCTATATGATCTAACTTGCAATCTAAACACTCACAAACAATTCCCTTACCATCTACACTTCCTAAAGACGGAAAGGAATGAAGTAAGAAGATAATAGTTACTAATATAATTTTTTTATTCATGCTCTCCACCTTTATCATTAGGATCTAACTCTATTCTCTTTCCTTGATAATAAATTGCACGACTTCTACTGGGAGTATAATATCCGCCAAAAAATTTTGGTTTTCTTTTTGCAGTTTCAAAAGTTGCAACTGTAATAGCAATAGCACCCAATAAAAGAATATGTAGAACTGTTGTTATTCCAAATATCCACATACTGGTAAAATAAAATGAAAACATAATGCACCACATCCATGCCAAGATTTGCATTATCATATGTCTAGTATTTGTATCTGGAATATTTTTAAGTGGATTTTTATTATGATTCATAACAAAAGACCAATTATCAAAAATGAATTTTTGCACTTAATCTCCATTAATATTGATTATATAAATTTTATTGTTAATTATTGTATGAAATACTTAGTATAATTATTCATTATGTAATTCTTAATTTTGGAGTAGTTCCATACACCAATAAAAGAAATTAGCGCAAAAAGAAAAGGTGATAATAAACTGGATGAAGAACCTATACACATAATTTTATTATAATTTATTTTTTCTTAATTACAAGACAGTTTCTTTAACTATTTTAATTGAACTTTAAAAGCATAATAGTTACGTAGATTATGTCTGTTAATATTTTAAAAGAAAATAATAATTCATAAAATACTCAAATGAGATATTTTGAAATAAACAGAAAATATGAACAATTGTTACCTAACAAGAATTTGTAAATATCCAAATGAATTCAATATTCATAATAGTAGTTTTAAAATAATTAATTAAGAAAAAAATACAGAAATATTAATATAATGACTTTTAAGTATAATAAATTAAACGCTATATGTATGTGGTGTAAAAGAAAAAGAAATCCTCATCCTGATTACAAAAATGAAACTATACCAACAAAAATATTCATGAGTGAAAAAGGTAGACAAATTGAACTCTGTTTTAGTTGTTATGAGGATGATAAATTTCAATCAAATAATATTGAATTTAAGAAAAACTTAGATTTTAAATTTGAAACAATGACACTTTTAAAACTATTATCCTAACAATATTGAGATATTTTACTACTTACAATTATTTTATATAAAGTATCATCATAATAGTTATATATATTGAAAACAAATAAACTGACAAAACAAACTCAATATTAAAGTAATTTAATCATACGATAAGTTTGAAGTTGTTTTTTAAGAAAATGCATCTGGATTTACTTCAAATATTAGATTATTAAATCGTTTGGAAACTATAAAGCAGACTAGAATAAAAAGCTGATTAATGAGAGTGTTCTTTTTATAAGAACTCTTCGCTAAATCAGTAAAAATTGAATAACATTAAACGCATATATAAAAAAGGTGTTTGCCATGGAAAAAAAACTTTCTAGTGTTCAAAAAAAAGCATTACGAAAAAAAGGATACTCACTAAAACCTGTTGTCATGATCGGTCAGCACGGTCTTACAGATGCTGTTCTTGCTGAGATTGATACCGCTCTCAATGCTCATGAACTGATTAAAGTTCGTATCAGAGGAGCAGATAAAAATAAACGAACTGAGCAATTTACAAAAATTGAACACCAGTTGAATGCCGAGGTAGTGCATCAAATTGGTGGGATTACTGTCTTGTACCGACCTACAACCGCTCTTTAAAAAACAATGATATCCAAAGAAAAATATCAATTACTCTTTACCTTTAATAATCATTTCGATTAAACTATGAGTATGAAAAAATTATTCGTTATATTATCATTTTTAATTTCAATCACCTGTCTGTCATCACAAAGTTGGGCATTGAAAGAAAAATGGTTTCCCACAGATAAACCAAATTGCCTTGTTTGGAATTCAGATCCTCAACCAGAAGAAACTGTTAAGTGGTCAGGAGAATGTTTGAATGGAAAAGTCAATGGTATCGGCACTTTATCATGGTCAATTGGAGATCAGTATATAGGTGAATACAAAAATGGTAACATGAATGGACAAGGGACTTATAGTTGGCAAAAGGGAGACCAATACACAGGTGAGTGGAAAAATAATCATATATATGGACAAGGTACTTTTACTTTTGTAAATGGAGATAAATTTGAAGGTGAATGGAAAGATGATCTGATGCATGGACAAGGAACTTATACTTTTGTAAATGGTAAAAAAATAGAAGGTATATGGGAAAATGGAAAAAAAGTAGAAGTGACTAAAACCTAATCTATAAACTAAGATATTATCTAATCAATTAATCCTAAGAGTTAAAAACTTGAATGCCTAACACTTCAGAAGATATAGTCTATAAACACCATAACGCAATTAATACTCAAGATGAACGAGAATATCTCGATAGCGTAAAGTTTCCTTTTACCTATCAGAATTATAATGGTGTTTCTATCACAATTAAAGATGAAGAAGACTATAGAACTAATTATCAAATGCCATGGGATATAATAAAGGATACTGAATCAAACTGGTCCCATACGGAAATGGATAAAATTGAAGAAGTGGCACGTTCCAATTCGTCTGTGGTTTTTAAACTTTTAATGAGAAGAATAAATAAATCAGGCAATACAGATCTCATTATTCAAGTGATTTGGATTGCTGTCTCTACACAAGGGAAATGGGGTATCCAATTTAGGCATAACCTTGGTATTCCTACCCCTTAAAATGGAAATACAAAAACTAATCTGTAAACCATGATAGTATCCAGAGAAAACCATTAATTATTTTTTAACAATAATAACTACTCTAATTAAACTTAGATATATTTATAATTAACAAGTATCAACAGCAATATCATCTCAGTTTTTAAAATAAGGATATAGTATGTCTTTTTTTATTATAAAGATTTTTATAACTGCAATATTAATTGTATCAATAAGTGAAATTGCAAAATTTAATGACCGATTAGGTGGAATTATTGGTGCAATGCCTATAACGACATTTTTAATTTTATTTTGGTTGTATTATGAAAATAGTTCTTTAGAAAAAATTTCTAATCATATGTCATATACTTTGTTATATGTCATACCAACATTGCCAATGTTTATAACTTTTCCTTACTTCATAAATAAATTTGGATTTTATATATCAATAATTCTAAGTATTATATTAACAATTTTATTTGTAATTATAGTACATATTATTTCTAAGAAATTTGGATATAAATTAATATAATAAGATTACTAACAATTTTGCTAAAAAGATGATATGGAGTAAAATTATTTATTTTTAGAAATTTTTAATTCTTTTTTAATTTTTTCTTCTAGATGCCCTATCATTATTCTTCTCATATACTCTGCTCTTGCTAAATCAGTAAAAGAGTATTCTCTTATATCCTCATTACTAATTCTAATAGAAAAGTTATAAAAAGCACCACTCTTTTTTATAGTTGAAGCACTGCCAGAAGCGATTTTATTAGGACTTACAAGTGCGCCAAATTTAGTTTCAATTATATTTGTCATAAAATTATCTCCTCACAACATTTCTATATATTATAATATCAAATAATAAATTTAATCAATGTTTATAATATTTTAAAAATTAATCGTTTCTATAAGTAATTGAATTGAAAAAACTACGAGACTTAAATAAGTAAATAACATTCCAGAAATTCTTAAAAAAGGATTTGATTGGTAAAACGCAAAACAAATTGCATGTGCCAATCTTCCATATGAGAAAACTAGACTAATTACTAATAGATAGTTAAAAGAAGATTTTCCTGTAATTTCTAAAATCAATAAAAGGATCAAGAAAATGGGAGTGTATTCAGAAAAGTTTCCGTGTGCTCTAACATTTCTTTGTAACTTTTCCTCTGATATTTCTTTGTCCATTTTAAAAAGTAGTTTCATAACAGGACTACCCCTTAAATACCCAATACGAAATGATAAAAACAAATAAAATAAAGTAAAAATTGATGCAAAAATTGGAGTTAATGTAAGAGTGTTCACTATTTATCTAACTAATTAAAATTTAATTTTAATACTTTCTTTATCTCAAAATATTATACATTTACAAAGAAGCGTAGTCAAAACCTAATATATAAACAACAATAGTATCTGATGAGAAATATCAATTACTCTTTAACTTTTATTTTGATTAAACTATGAGTACAAATTTTATTTTTAACTATTCATTGCTATGGTTTTTAAAGTTTTTTAAATTCTTGCTAATTAAAGAAAGAAGTTGAATATATTGATTGCTGATATTGTATTAATATTTCATTTTGGCATTGTTATTTTCATAACATTTGGTTTATTTTTAATACCAATTGGTTACAAATTTGGTTGGATTTGGATTAAAAATTTAAAATTAAGAATATGTCATTGTGGAATGATTATTTTTATTACTTTAGAAACGTTATTGGGAATTACTTGCCCACTGACTTCTATAGAAAATAATTTACGTGGAATTAATATGTCTACGTCATTTATATCTTATTGGATTAATCAAATTATTTATTGGAATTTCCCGACCCAATTTTTTATCATTTTATATTCTATTATATTAGTATGGACTTTATTGATGTGGAAACTCTTTCCACCTATGATTAAAAATAGTGTTTAAAACCTCACTATCATAAAATGATAAGTAAAGACTAATCTATAAATTTAATAAGCATCATTAGATGAATTTCAATTACACTTTACCTTTTTAAACTATTTTGATTAGACTATGTATATGAAAAATAAAGATTGGATATTAGTGATTTTACTTGGTCTCTTTTGGGGATCAAGTTTCTTTTTTGTTGAGATGCTTTTAAAGTATCTAAGTCCCTTTATGATCGTTTATCTTAGAGTGTCAATTGCATCTATTTTTTTAATTGTGTTTATAATCATTCGAGGTACTAAATTTAAACTATCACTCAAAAACCTTTTTAATCTTTTTATAATGAGTTTATTGAATAACATTTTTCCTTTTCTTCTTATAACTTTTGGTCAACAAACTACGACAGGCGGTTTAGCATCAATTTTAAATGCAAACACATCTTTTATTGGAATACTTTTAGCATCATTATTTTTACCTCTAGAGCGACTAAATTTTTATAGATTAATAGGAGTTTCAATTGGAGTTTTAGGAGTGATAATCGCTATTGGTTATCAAAATATTATTCAATTAAATGATGATGATTTAGGTAAATATTTAATTTTAATTGCCACCCTTTCATATGGTTTTGCAGGAGTATGGGGAAAATTAAAACTACAAAATTTTACTCCTATTATCGCTGCCACAGGTATGTTAACAATGAGCACTATAATTCTTACTCCATACGCTTTTACAATGCACTTAGAAGAAATATATTCTTTAAACTTTTTTATTCTTAAATATGCATTTGTTTTTGCAATAATTTGCTCGGTATTTGCTTATTTTTTATATTTTAAAATACTTGAAAGTGCAGGAGCAGGAAATCTATTAATTTGTACTATAATTATTCCTCCTTCATCAATCTTCCTAAATGCTTTTATATTAGATCAAATTATTACTTTTAATGAGTGTTTGGGATTAATAATCATTATATTAGGTCTAATTATATTAGATGGTCGCTTAATAAACAAACATACCCCCACCTCCCAAAAATGACAAAAAAACTCAACCTATAAAATACGATAGTATCCAGAGATAAATTTTCTAAGTGGGAAGGGTTCTATTCGCGCTATTTATCTTCTTATTCTTTATATTATTAAATCAATTGAAGTATTAATTAATTTTAAATATTATTTTCTGTATATAAGAATAGAGAATTAAGATAAATAAAATATAAATTATTGGATAGAGCATGGATAAACAAAACTTATTTGACAAATATGGTGGTGTACCAACTATTAAAGCGATATTAGAAAATTTTATAAAGATTTATTAAGTCTTAGATGGACAAGAAAAATGTTTGTAAATGTTAATATGGATAAACTTATATTACATCAAATTCAATTTGTTAGTTTTGCCATGGGTAAACCAGAAAGTGAATTTGATGATAAAAGATTAAGAGAAGGTCATGCAGGTCTGGGAATAACGGAAGCACAATTCTAAGAAACAGTTGGTATACTAGTAAAAGTTCTTACAGACTTCAAAGTTAAGTTTGATGACGTCAAAACTATAGGTGATGCTATAAACACTAAGAAACATTTAATAGTAAATGTCCCAGGAATTAAAAAATCAGCCAAAAAAGTATTAAAAAAATTAAGAGAAAAAGAAAAATACAATAATACAAAACTTATTTTATAGTTAATCTTATTTGTAGAACTGCCAGTAAGTATTAATCATCCAATATCAACTAAAGATGTAACTTCAAAATGTTTCTTAGATATGTTGTCAGTCTTTTCAGAGTTTGAAACTAATTTAAGAAAAGAAAGACAGATGGAAGGCATTACAAAAGAATTGGATATTGGTCGTGCAAATGTTTATCCTGCATTGGAGGTTTAATATTAAAAGAGTAGGTAATGATTGCACATCTGTCTATCATTCATAGTAGTGTTAAATTCTAAAATAATGGAAAAGAAATGCATAAAACAATAAAAATAATTATCGGTACCGTTCTCATCATATACATTGTTCTGGTTGTTATGCAGTTAACAGGAATAAGTTTATTTTAAGAAGTAATAGTTACTAATTAATATAAACCAGAAGTGTTAAAATTAAGAAATTATTAATCCCCTACTGCTTAAAACTGACAACTAGAAACTAATCTATAAATCACGATATTATCTAGAAAGAAATATCAATTACTCTTTACCTTTAATATGTATTTTGATTAAACTTTGACAATGACAAAATATCTTAAAAATAACCTCAGTTTAGTTATATAATTTCACCCAACTTAATATAACAATTTGAAACAAGAGAATTTTACATACAAATCTAGGAAAAAAGTTTGATAGAAATGTTCTAAAGATGATGAATTATCTAAAGAAATTTTTAAAAGGTTAAAAAGAAACTATTGGGAAAAAGTAGATTTAGATAGAGAAGTTCATAAGTATATAAAATAATTATGTTTAGGAAAGGTTTAGACACTATGGGAATGATGAGAAGTAGATACATACCACATTGTTGTTTTGTATATTTGACTGAAGAATTAAAATATCTAACCACAATAACTAAATGTGATGAGGAATGGATTAGAAATGATATGGAAAATGTAGAAGAATTTAAAAGAAGAATTGAAAGTGGCGAAATGTTTGAAGATGAAATACACCCATATGAAATAAGTCAAAAAGGAGATGATTTTTACCTTTATGAATGTGAACCAATTAAAAATGAAAGGTATAAAGAATTACTACAAAAGTATGGAAAATTAGAAGAATACATTAATGAAGAAAAACCTATTGATGTATTTTTTGGAATTGGAGAAGGTAGAATCTATGTTGAAGAGGGTAAGTTTAATACCAAAGAAGAAGGAGGGTCACATATCTATGATGAAAATGGTTATGGAACAGAAAATCCAAAATATAGATTTACAAAATTAAAAAAAACGGAAAAATTATTTAGAAAAGTTAGATTAGGTTAAACAAAAACCTAATCTATAAACCACGATAGTATCCAGAGAGAAATATTAATCATACACAAATTAAATGCCCTCAGATTGTCACACAGATTTGACACAGTAAGGCAATAAAAGGTACTATTATTCAATAATAAATCTTTAAGAAAATAAGGGTTTAAAGGGGTCAACTGGATAGAAAACTAGACTACGAATCTAGAAGGAAGGAGTTAGAATTTTCTCTAACGCACCATTTCTGATTATTTTTTTACAAAACTAAATCTTCAATTTAGAACTTTATTTGATATGTCTTTAAGAACAGATTATTTTAAAGGAATATAATGAGATGGTCATGATTAGTTTTTATTTTACTTTTAGGAATTATTCTTTGTTTAATTATAATAAATTATAATCAAGAAATAGTTCAATTCTTAATTGTATCTGATAATATAGATTCGTTAATCAACTATCTACAGAGTTTTAAAGAAACCAAATGAAATATAAAACACTAGAAGAAATACAAAAAAATTCCGTATGGATAAAGTTACAATCTCATGGCACTGAAAAAGAACAACTTGATAAACAATTCTTGTCTCTTACAGAAGATGAAAAGATTGTTGCAATTGACTTATTTGAGTCTTTGAAAGTTGTGATGGAAAATGTCCTTAAAGAAAAGAAAACTCATCATTAGATAGTATCAATTTATTATGTATTTTAAAAAAAAATATTTATGTGAAAACTATAATTTTCCTTTTAAGACTGTTTGGAATTGTAGGAAGACGATCGAGGAGAAAAACTAGATATTACTTTATTATAACTATATCCGTATTTTTAAACATCAATATCGATGGCGATGCAAATCTCAATTACAAAATATAAAAGGATTTAGGTGATGCGTATTAAGTCCTTCTAAAATGAAATTATCACTATATGAAATCAATGTTTAATCTTGCTCTTCTTTGGAAGATACAAAAGTATATCAGATATATCTGTTATTTTATTATTATTGTAATGATGATTTTAATATGGATTAAATTGTCTTCTCAAATTTAATTTGAGATGTAGTAAGTTAATTTATTTTCTTATTGAGTTTTATCATCTTTTATTTTCAAAATTGGATTATGAATCCACAAGCTTATTTTTCTAAAATATAACCAATTAAAAAGTAATATAGTTAAAGACATCATTAGAAAAATAATAAGAGTAAAGTTAGGAGCAATTTGTCTATTAAAAACTAACTCGTTACTTTCTATATAATGCAGAATTAATAAGATAAAATATAGCAAGGACATAAAAATACAAAAAATTGATAGAATTCTACTTATTCTAAACTTAAAGTTACTCTTGTTTAAAATGTTATCAGAGTATGTCTTTTTATTAATCCATAAATAGACACTTCCAAAAGTAACCCAATTAATTAGGGTAATAATAAAAATGGATACAATTATATCAATGGTTAACCCAAGTATGTACTGAATAAATAAGTAGTCACCAATTTTTTTAGAAAAGTTATCAATATATGAGTTAACAAACATAATTGTTTTTAAAACAATTAAAACTAATAACATTAAAGGAATCAAACGACTCATTCTAAATAAAAATATTGTCATTTTTAAATCATAATCAAAAAAGAAAAAAAACTTAACTAAAAAATAATATCTATCCAATCTTTTTCTAATCGTTTTTGATTTTAGATAATCAGTTTGTATATTGAATATGATTTTTTAAAAAAATATGTCATATTTACATAGTACTAATTAAAATAGTCAAAAATTAATGTTAATTTTTTATAATTTAATTGTATTAAAAGTTAGAAATTTTCTAAAGGAAATACATGGGTACTAGTAATAAAAAGTTTCAAGTTATCTACGATGGAGATTGCGTCATATATAAGTTTGAAACAAGAAAAGAAGCAGAAGAATATATGGATGGCTGGAAAGGGAATAACTTAGTATTTCCTCTTCTCACTATTAAACAACGTTTACCAGCAAGTGGTTTAGGAATATTCATATAAAATTAAATGAACCTATTACTGGTCATGACAGAGTTTTAATAATTAGTTATAATCACTTATTAGATAAAAGACCGTAAACTCTAGATGCAAATGAAACACTATAGGAGATCCTAAGAAAGTTAAATGTGTCTCATTACATTGGTGTATTAAATGATCAAATGGTAATATATTAAAATTAAATTTTATTACTGGAGTTACAATGGATTTTAAATATGCACAAAGTTGGTTATTAGGAGTTGTTTGTTTTATCTATGGTATTTATAGAATTATTGGTGGAACAAATGAAACATTTAATTGGGTAGATGTTGCTGCAATAATAGGATTTTGCTATTCAATATATGTAACAAAAATTGCAGGTTCAAAAGAGAAATAAGTTTAAAAAAACATACTCCCATTTTTCTATTTATAAAAATAATTAGATTTTATTAAGTGTTATTTGATAAACAGTGAGTATGAAAATATATATTGGTTTTAAAACTATTTTTTTTATAATAGAAAATGAATAATGTCATCAAATGAACAAACTATAACATGTCACTTTTGTTTTGAAACCTTTGAAATTGATCTAGGAATAGACCAAAATTTTAGTGGCCATAACACTGAGATCTTTGACTGTGCAATATGTTGTAATCCTAACAAGGTAGACACTGAAATTTATGATGGCGAAGTTAGTTCTGTAACTGTTAACGATGGAAACGAATAAAAAGACCTCAATATTATAAACTTTTACAAAAATCTAATCTAACAATCACGATAGTTTCCAAAATTAAACATCAATCTTATCTTTACCTCTTACAACTAGTTTAATTAAAAAACATAAAATAATTAGAAATAGATCGTGTAATTATTTATCTTTGATTTAAGAATTAGATTATGTACGATGATGATAAAACAGAAATATTAAATGTAACGCATGTTAATAATTCAAATTTGGATTAATCTAACTATTAAAAATTAAACAAGATAATTAGGAGTAATTTAATGTCAATTTCACTTCAAGTGTTATACCCAATAACAGAAACAACAAACTTTGATTATGATTATTATTTTTCTAAACATATGAAACTTGTAAAAGATACGTTTGGCGACCATTTAGATGATACCCTTGTTATAAAAGGTATTGCTGGTGGACCTGATAAAACTCCAGCATATTACGCTATTGCAACGATGATTTTCAAAAATCAATCCGCTATGGATTTAGCGTTATCAGGAGCAAGCCCCGTACTTGAAGATATTCCAAATTTTACTAATACGGAACCAGTTATGTTAATAGGCGAGGTCGTATCCTAATTTGTTATATAAACCTAGAATGATCAAATTTTATGCATTTATAATATCAATGATAATTAAACTAATTTAGTTTCAAACATAACCAATGGATAAGTTAACTTATATTAATATTTTAGTATAAAGTAAGAACAAATTAATATTGTTATGACAGTTATAGAAAGCGATCTTCTTAAGAAAATATACCAATTAGGAAATAACAAAATTTTATTATAAAATTCATCTACTAACTGACAAATCAAATATCCTAATGATAAAATTATTAAACTAATTCTTTTATCAATTAATAAAGTTACTATGCCTAGAAGCGCAGGTGTGATTGACCAAATCAACATAAAAATTTTAAATTGATTTGTAAAAGCATTCATTTTGTTTTGATTTAATATTATACCCCAATAGACACTTCCTAAAAAAGTTAAAATGATTACACCATAATTTTTAGGAATGTTAATAGGAAAAATAAGGTTTTCTTGGTTAAACCATAAATCTAATAATCCAATAATAAATGGAATTAGTCCCATAAAGCCAAGTAAAATAATTGTCTTTTCATAACTCTTTAATTGATAAATATTATTGATTAGTTTTTTCATATTGAAATCTACTGAATTTATTCTCTACTACTATAAAGTTTTTTAGAAAGTTATTTATTTAATCAGATAGAAAAATAACAGAATAATAATCAATAGTAACGAAAAATTTATCCAAACATAGCGCTAAATCGTAATACTAATTTCTTCAAAAATGATAATCAAAATCTAATTAGAGATAAACATTGTTTCTAGACTTAAATATTAATCTTATCTTTACCTTTCTCAATCATTTTGATTAAACTATGAGTATTAAAAAAAGTATAAGTTGAATATCTATTTTCGCGCTTTGGAGAATTATATTATGAGCAAACAGACTATAGGTTGGATAATAGTTGGTAGTTGTTTACTATGGGGTTTGTTAAGAGCTGGAGATTTGGTTGAACCTAATTTTGTTATAAATTTTTTAGCAATTGGGGGTTTTTGTTTAGGAATTCACTTAACAAAAAATAATGAAGATAAAGAAGAATAATTGTCGTCAATCATAGAATGATAGGTAAATTATTATGGATAAAGAATCTCAAGAAAAACTTCGTACTTGGTGGGATGATGGAGACAGTAAATTAAAAAAATCTCTGTATATTTTTTTATGTCTGCAAATACTTTTAGGAATTATCTGGTTTATTGAATATATTTTCATATAAAATAAGTTCATATTAAAACAAAAACAATCAACACTTAATCTTTAACCAATAACAGCAAATATAATATCAATTATTCTTAAATTTTATAATTGTTTTTACTTAGGTTTTTTTATTTCTTTTTTAATTTTTTCTTCTAAATGTCCTATCATTATTCTTCTCATATACTCTGCTCTTCCCAAATTAGTAAAAGAATATTCTCTTATGTCATCATTACTAATTCTAATAGAAAAGTTATAAAAAGCACCATTCTTTTTTATGCTTGAAGCACTCCCAGAAGCAATTTTATTAGGACTTACTAGTGTACCAAACTTGGTTTCAGTTATGTTTGCCATAAAAATTACACCTCTATATAGTATTAATTATTAATCTAATATTAAAAATTAAATTAAATCAAACATAATCTCTATCAAGGTAAATATTGTAAGCTTTAATATAAGCAAATATTTTTGATTGATAATATTACTTGTTTACCTTACGCAACTATTTTGATTAGACTGTTAATATGTTAATCTTAATCAAAGAGCTCTCTAAAAATGAATATGAAATTATAGTTAACTCGGACACTTCAACTAAACATATTGTTACTTTAACAGATATAGTTTATCAAAAATTTACTAATGAAAAGATTACTAAAAAGGAACTTTTGGACTTTAGTTTTAAATTTCTATTAGAAAGAGAACCTAACACTTCAATCCTTTCTTTTTTTGAATTAAAAATCATTACAAGATATTTTCCTGAATATGAAGTGAGCATTAAAAAATGGTGTGGGTTTTGAAATAAATTTAATATGATCAAAGCAGTTAAATATGATAGAAAACTAGAGTTTGATTTAACTGTTTATAGTACATTGAAGGATGAACTTATGAATGATGATGATAAAAAAAATTGGTGGTACTGGGTAGCAACGTATGCATGTATCTCATTAGTATTATTTGGTATTTTTTCTATTTATGTAACTATCAATTAAAAATTAATAAAAATATATCTCCTTCAAAGTAGATAACTAAGTTTCATTCTGTAAATGACGATAGTATTAAAAATTAAGTACCAAACACTCTATCTTCTCGATCTATTTCAATTAATTTAAAACTATAAATATTTTCATAAAGTAATAATATTTAATATTTTATTTATTAAAATTTATATCTTTATTTGATTTTTTTAAAAATCATGTAACCTAATACTTTGTTATAAGGAGTTAGGATGAAATTAATAAAATTAAATTATATTTTTTTCTTCTTAATTTTTTTTTCAATTAATGCAATTGCTCAAGGACCTACTTCAGGTATACTTTGCAAAAACTTAAAAAACACAGTCTCTCTTGAATTTGTATTTAAAAGTAATGAGGATGAAATATTTGCAAATGCTTTCAAAAGGGTAAATGGTAAATTTATTAAAGTTGGTAAAGTTGTAGGACAAAAGCCATCATCATTTATACTTTTTGAAGATAAATACGCATATCTCGGCATTGATTTTGCTTGGCATTTAGATAAAGTTACCAAAAATCTCAAACCTATTATTTTAAGTGAAGGGACTATTAAAATGGGTGCAATGCCTGAGACATTGTCCTGTATTAGTAAAAATTTTTGGTATTAAATAAAAAGAATTAATTAACTAAACATTTACTTACTAAGTATTGTTCTTTTAAAGAAAAGTATCAATTATCCTTTGCCTACCATAATCATTTTGATTAAACTGTGATTATAAAAAACTAGTTTTTAGAATATTAAGATTATTTAATGAATTTTAAAGATGGTGAAGAAGCAGCGGAAAAAGAAATTAAAGAAAACGGTTTTGATATTAATTTATGGAATGAGTTTTTAGAAAATCCTGACGATTTTAATAAACTTTTTAGTAAATTATTAATAGGTCAATCTGACAATTTTATCCAAGGTTATAGGAGTTATTACAGTTCTTATTCATTATGGGCAGATACAAAAGCATATAGAAACAACCTTCCTTTTTGGAGAACACCATGAAAAAAAACAAAGAAACCATTAAATGAAATATAACAATAAATTAGTTAATTTAAGAATAATTTAGATATCTTATAAATAAATTATTTTACTCAATAAACTCTATTTCTTGAATATACAATTCTGCTAAATGATCTCTTCCAAAAGCAACTAAACCTATTGATGTAATATTTTGAGGATTAATTGTTTTAGATAAAAAGGAACCTGATCTCTTAAATTCTCTAATTGGTAGCTTTATTTCCTTATAATCTTCCTCAACATTGAAATCTAATTGATAATATTGCCATGGGAAAAATGTTCCGGTTGTTCTTATATGTACAAAATATTTTTGATTATTGCCTTTAGCAATTACTTTAATAAATTGAGATTTACTTAAATTAATATCATTAAGTTTTCTACGAATTTGAATAAATCCACCATTATTTTTTGTGGAAACCTTACCAGAAATATAGGCAAAGTTTTTATTATCTTTAGAATTAAAAAAAACTTTACCTGATGAAATTCCACCCATCACCTTATCAGAAACAAAAGACCATTTTTCTGGATTTTGAAAATTATCTTTTAAAATTGTGTCAGAATAAGATTGAGTGATCATAACTAATAAAAAAACTGTTGTTGTGAGAATGTACATTCTATATTAATTAACTAAAATTTAATAATTATCAAATAAAATTATTTTCTTAATAGGTTATAGATGAGCAATTGGAAAACAGATTTTGAAGTTAAGTTCCATTTACACTTTGAACATCATAATGGAAGACAAGAAAAAAAATATAATTCTTTAATTGTAGAAGCAGAATCTGAAGAAAAAGCAAAAGAAATAGTTTTTTATCAATATGAAAATAGTAGTTTTTTAGTAATTGATGAAGTTAAAAAATTATGGAAATACTGATTTATAAATCCTAATAGTATCTATGGTGCAATATCAATTTCTCTTTAGCTTATATTATTTTGGTTAAACTTTAATAAGTTTATTTATAATATTTTATTGATTTTACTAATTTGAACGAATACCCCATTTCTGATATTTTATAAGCGCATCACTACAAAATTGAAATGAAAGATTTCTAATAAGATGCAAAGGTGAACCTCCCCTACCTTTTCTGGATTCTCCTTGAGAAACTGTCAGGCATAATTTTTTATTTTCAATCAGACTGACACTACCATTACTCAAAAATATAAATTTCTGAGCATCTCCTAAATTACAATTCTTTAAAGATAAACTTCCGGGCATGACAACGGATAAAACTTCCATACAGACGTTGAATCCAGAAAGAAAAAACTCATTATTCATTATTCTTTTTCTATCAAAACTTTGATCTATTGCGATACTTCCTTCATACGAATAACAGGTATGAGCCTGAACCCCTCTATTAGTTTTTGCTCGTGATTTATAACCTTTTATATCAATACAATAACCTCTTTGGTCATCAATTTGATTGATCAGGTAAACTTCTACTAATTCACCAACAGTTTCACTTCTTACAATATTTGGTAAAATAAATATCAAAGCGGTTAATAATATGAGTAAGTTTTTTTTCATTATTCATTCTCTCTCAAATGATTTTTTCTAATGTATAAGAGGTTTACTAAAGGTGCTAATAACCAAAGTATTGCCGAACCCCATAAGATTAAACTTTCTGGAAAACTATGACTAATGAAGTATCCAAAAAATAATAATATAAGAAGGACATTTAGTACGATTGTAATATTCTTTAAAGTCATATTAATATCCTATTACAATTTTTATACAAACTACCTCACAATCAAAATCTGATAAACTTTTATTTGCACCTATTTAGTAAAATATTAGAATAAAACTATGAAAAGTTTACTGATACAATTAAAGATGAATTGTTATTAATAGGACTGTTGACATCTTTACTAACACGATGAAAGTTGATGTTATTATTTGCATTACTATTGAGTATATCTTCACCATCTAGATAACGAGATATTTCAATATCTTCTAATAAGACTGGTTGTCGATGATGAATATGATTGATCGCATCTATTGAACTGCGAGTAAGTATCAGACAACCAATTTCATTATAAAGACCTGCAAAAATATGTGATGAACAATAGTGATAGTAAGGAATTTTTTCTTTATCTTTTCTTTGCCATTCATACCAGCCATTATGAAATATTACACATCGTTTAGTATTCCTAAAGGAAGTTTTCTCATACATTGTTTCAGAACGACAGTTTATAAGATTCATGTTTTTCTTCCAGGAGGGTGCATATGACCATTTCATCAAACATACATTATCTTTAGTTTTAACCGGAATCAATTGTGAAGGTGCCACGTTATACGATGACTCATACTTAAGACCAAACATATCGTTAGAGGAAATTACAAATCGACCACACATAACAATATAATAACTCACTCCCCTTAAAACAGATAGATAAAAACTAATCTATAAATGCAATAAGTATCAAGAGCAATATATCAATTACTCTTAACCTTTCTAATCTATTTTGATTACACTATAAGTATGAAGAAACCTTTTTTAATAAAAGAATCTTCTTTTAACAGTTGTTTGTTGTCTGACACTACTTCCATTTAAATTTGGGAAAATAAATTGATCTGCTGATAATCTAAACATATATCTATTGTTTATTGTTATTGGTGTTAAATCCATTCTTATTGAATGTTTTTTATCTAACGCATATTCTTTTTTGTTTTGTTCTTTTAACATATCTGAAACGTAAGGTATAAATTTGTATAACAAATCTGATTGTCCTGCTTTTAATATGTATCCAATTTTTTTTGAATTTTTATTGCAGTATTTTTTTGCACTCATATAGAAGTAATCAAACACTCCGTCTAAATTGATAAATTGAGTAATATCTTTAATAGGATATTTTTGATCATTTACTGCTTTTTTTCTAAAACCATCCACAAATTTGAAACAAGATTGCATTGCAAATATATCAACTACATTTAAAAATCGATAGTCTGCAAGAATAACATTTTGAGGAGTTGCAATGATTTCTTCTTTACTCATTGAACTAGTTGCAAATAAAATTTTATCTTTCTTTACTTTGAATTCACCAATACAAGTATAAAACTCATCAAAGAAAGTTGGGTTTTCCATTTGCCCTTTAGTCAACCATTTATCTTCTAAAATTTTTTCTGCTTCATCATCTTGTACCTTACAATATTTTTTAATAATAAAAGATGAAATGAACCAACCTAAACGAACTGCAGTAAATTTAGATAATGAGTATGAAAAACTATTCCCTGCTTGATAAATTAGACTATCTTGATTGTCTAATGTTATCCCTTTTCTTATTCGTTCTCCTTTAGGAACTTTAAATGAACGATAAACTGTCAGATATTCATCATCTCCAACATTATTAAAAATAGTTTTAGTCCAAAAATCAGTTATTGGAAATTTGCTTGATTTATCTACAAGAGAATCTTTAAACTCACCATTATTCATTGAACTATTTAAGGTTTCATTTAATTGTAATCTTTCTTCAAATGGAATATCTAATCTTCCATAACGAGCAAAAGTTTTGTCTGTAAAGTATTTACTTTGAATTGTAAAAATCCATTCAAATATGTGCCAGAACATTCTATTGTCAGTAATTAAATGTTCAAGTTCCTCAAACCATTTAAAAATATATAATGGCATTTCTAATGTTTCATTTGCGTCCATTTTATGTGTATGAATATTCCATCTATATTTTGAAAATAAAAAAAACAAACAAGTATCAATATAACTCAGAGTTACTTCACCATCTTCAACGCCTGTATTACTTCCATGATGTATTTCTAATGGGTTAAGGTAACCAAAAGATTTTAAAAACCATTCCATCATTTCTTTTGAAGTATTAGTTTTTTTTATGTTTTGATCAAATTCATTTATTGGAACGTATTGAAAAAAGTATTTTATATTAAAAAAAGGAGTTCCATCTTTATTAGTTTTTTTCCAAACTTGTTTTTCTTGTTCTTTTATTTTATCAAGTTTTATTTTTTTCTCTAATTCTTTTGCTTTAAATGCGTCTCGTTTTTCCCATTTTGTACGAATAGGTTCTTCAAGTTTCCAAACAACTGAATCATACAAAGATGGAAAATTATTTTTAATTGCTTTTTTTTCTTCATAGTTTTTTTTACCAAGAGAAATTTTTTTTATTATTTCAATTGCTTCTTTATTATCCATTTTTAGAATATTCCATATTGACATTAAAGATAAAAAATATTTCTAGCAATCTTTACAACTTCTATATTTTTTTCTCTTTTATTTTTACTTTGTGTTTTGCTAATGATGATCTATATCAAAAAAATAAAATTAATAATTATAAAAAAAAGTTAATTAATAAAAATCTTTTAATTAATACGACTGGAATATGTGAGGAATACCTTAATAAAAGTTCTGTTGATTTATTTTTAATTGTAATAACAAACCAAAAAAATAAAAATTAATCTATTATAAGGGCAATTACAAAAAACCAATCTATCCTATTTGTTCTATTACATTGCAACTTTGGTTTCAAATAATTTCTGCTCTATATAAACCTAATATCGTTATTTTGATAAACTCTTAGTTATTTATTAAACATCATTAATGTTTAAATATTTTAATTTAAGTTAATATAACCAACTTTTAAGTTCTTCGTTTTCTAGATTAAATTTCTCTAACAACCTTTTAACTACATCACCAATAGAAACAATTCCTATCAATAAATCTTTTTCTAATATTGGGATATGTCTAATTTTATTAATTGTCATTATCTTCATTAACTCATTGGATTGAATATTTGTATTACAAGTTATAACTTTATAAGTCATGATAGAGTTAATAAACATTTGGGAAAAATCTATTTTTTTATTTTCAGACATTTTATGAATAATATCTCTTTCTGAAATAATCCCGCATAATTTCATTTTATTATTTATTACTGGCAAAGCTCCTATTTTATTTTCAGATAATAATTTTATAGCATCATAAACAGTTTGATTTTCATTAATTGAAATAACTTTTCTTGTTAAAATTTTTGATATTAAGTTGTTTTCATTCTCTGAAGTCATTACTTCCTCCAATAAAATATACATTATTAGTAAACAAATATGTCAATTTTACTGCAATTAGATAACTAATCAGAATAATTTACAACACATCTTAAATATTTAACGATCCACAACTATTATGGTTACAAAAGATTTTGATAGAAAATTCTATTAAAAAGAAATAAATTCAAAATATGAAACTGATAATTGCCACCCCTAGTCCATTCGCTCGAAAAGCAAGAGTAGCTTTGCTTGAAAAGAAAATAGATTTTGAAGAAATTGTAGATGTTCCTTGGAATCAAAACACATTAACTAAGGGTATAAATCCCCTAGGAAAGATACCAGTTCTTATTCAAGATAATCATGAGCCTTTATTCGACAGTAAATTAATCGTCCAATACTTAGATTGCTATAAACCACACCCTCTAATGTATCCTGAAAATCCTGAGGAAAATATCTCAGCACGGTTAATTGAAACTGTTGCGGATGGGGTATGCGATGCAATAGTTCTAGTATTTCTTGAAAATGCAAGAAAAGAGATGTTAAGGAGCAAAGACTGGATTAAAAGACAAGAGAGAAAAATATTTGAAGGTGTAAAATATCTTTCTTATCATCTTAAAGGCAAAAATTATTTTGTAGGAAGCTCTTTTAATATTGCAGATATCTGTGGATATTCCTGTTTAGAATATATAGATCTTAGATTTCCTAAGTTTGAATGGAGAAGTGATTTTCCAAATTTAGAAAAATATTGGATTTTTCATAAAGATAGGCAATCATTGAAAAAAACAAAGCCAATAGCTCAGATCATAGAACCTTTAGAAGATTAAAAAAATTTATAAAATTAAATCTAAATTGCTTTAAGTTTATAATATTTAAGTATATTTTATGTACTATTCTATATTACTTTAATGTGTTGTAATGTAGTTCTAAAATTAAACTGTAATAATTAAAATAATAACGGAGTTTTAAATGACCATAGAAAATATTGTATTAATTGCTTGTTTATTATTATTAATACAAATTTTTATTCCAATAATAATTGACCATGCGTTTACGCAAAAGATAACAATAGGATATTTATTTACTTCAAGAGATAAGAATGTTGAAAATTCTATATATTTTAATAGAGGTAAACGAGCTCTAAGTAATCTATTAGAAACTTTCCCAATATTTATATCTCTGGCGCTTTTATCAATATTTTTAGAAATTGATAACACACATTTAGCACTGCTATGGTTAGTTTTTAGAGCAACCTATTTTCCTATTTATATACTAGGAATAAAATATGCAAGATCCTTGTTATGGGGAGGAGCATTAGTTTGTTTAATATTAATGGGAATAAAGTTCATATAGAAACATATTTATATAATGAAGTTATTTAAATATTTTCAATTACAATTTTATTGATTTATCTTGATAGATACTTAGGATTAAAGTTAATTATTAATAAATATTAGACTAGGTTTAGATAATGAATTGGAAAGCATTTCAGCCAAAATCAAGATATAGAAAAGCTGTTACAAATACTTTTCTATCTGAACAAGATTGTGACATGTTTTTAATGGTATTAAAACAGCAATGGCTTTCATATATTTCCGAATTACCACAACCTAAGTTAGAGATTACTAAATTCATAAAAAAACCAAATAGAATGCAAGCAATTTGGACATTAAAGGATTCTACTCATCTTAGAAAATTAAAAGCTCTAGTACAAAAAATTATAAAGCCTTACCGAGATAAATTGTCTCCAAAAGTTTTGGATTTAGACAGTGAAGCTTTATGTATCATTTAAGGTTAATTTTTTTAATAAGGTGAATATGGAAAAAGCAATTGTCATTAGAGAATATGGAAATTCAAAAGTTTTAAGACTAGAGGATATTAATGTTGTCCGCCCTAATCAGGATGAAATATTTATTAAACATTCAGCAATAGGAGTTCATTTTCATGATTGTTATGTCCGGTCAGGTCTTTACAAAACTTTAAATCTTCCAGGAATACCAGGTTTAGAAGCAGCGGGTGTTATTGAAGAAGTTGGGAGAGGGGTATCTAATTTTAAAACAGGTGATAGAATTGGTTACATAAATAGTGGATATGGAGCATATTCTAGTCATAGAGTTCTGGATAAAAGATTGGCTTTTAAAATACCTGAATTTATTTCAGATGAATTAATTGCTACAAACTTTTCAAGATCAATAACAGTTCAAATGTTAATTGAAGAAGCTACTCAACTAAATCCAAGTGATACTATTCTTGTTACAGCAGCAACGGGTGGAGTTGGAAGACTTCTATGTCAATGGGCAAATGCTCTTGGTGCATGCGTGATTGGAACATCAAGTAATGAAGAAAAAGCATTAATAGCAAAATCATATGGATGCAAATATTCTTTAACATATGATCAAAAGGATTTTAATGCTCAAATTAGAGATATCACAAATGGAAAGGGCGTTGAAAAAGTATACGACTCAGTCGGTTTACAAACATTTCAATCTTCACTAGAAAGTCTAGCATATTGTGGCCATTTAATAAATTTTGGACAATCATCAGGAGCTGTTGATCCAATATTAATGTCAACTTTGTCTCATAAATCTCTTACAATCTCTAGACCTATAATATTTCACTATATAGCAAATGAAGAACTTTATAAAAAAATGACCAAGGCTGTATTTAATGCTTTTAAAAATAAAAATATAAATATACCTAAAGCTGAGGGTTACTCTTTAAAAGATGCATCAATTGCACATGATATTTTGGAATCTAGAAGAGGTGGCGGAAGCTTATTTTTAAAGCCATAAAATTAATTAAATTATGGAGATTATATGAAATGGAAATATCCTGAATCTGTTTCTGAATGTGAATGGTTAGTAAATAATCTTGATAGAGATGATATAAGAATTTACGATTGTACAACATATTTACATTACGCAGATGAAAATCCACTTAAACCTTATGATGTTGAGTCTGGATTAAAAGATTATAAAGTAGATCACATTCCTGGAGCTATTTTTTTAGATATTCAATCACAACTTTCTAAAAAAAATAGTCCATATAGATTTACATTACCCAAATTAGATAAACTGGTGGATAAATTTCAAGAAGTTGGAGTTGGAAACCCATATCACATAATTTTATATTCAAGGAATGGAATGCAGTGGTCAGCAAGAGTTTGGTGGATGCTTAGAGCTGTAGGATTTGATAATGTAAGTATTCTAAATGGTGGCTTCATTGAATGGCTAAGATTAGGATTAGCTACTGAAAGTAAAATAAATATTGTTAATCCAGCAAATTTTATTTTCAAACCAAGACCTCATATTTTTGTCCAAAAAGAAAAAGTAATAAAATCAATGAATAATAGAAATGTTGTTTTATTAAATTCCTTAACTGAAGATATTTATTCAGGTAAAAACCCACGTTATGGACGTCGTGGAAGAATACCAAATAGTATAAACATCCCATTCAATTATCTTCTAGACCAGGTAACT
>Ga0209711_10001204_pt1 | contig 25487 bp, 27 predicted proteins | sample ArcticOcean_MG_C_7_FD_187441 | JGI IMG/M metagenome (GOLD analysis project Ga0209711, IMG submission 187441) | Marine microbial communities from western Arctic Ocean - ArcticOcean_MG_CB11_88 (SPAdes) (version 2) | ecosystem: Environmental > Aquatic > Marine > Oceanic | place: Arctic Ocean...
TAACCAATCATGCTGGTGGAATTTTAGGTGGAATTTCTTCAGGACAAGATATTATTGCATCATTTGCAGTTAAGCCAACATCGTCTATTTTAACAAGTCGGAATACAATAGATAAAAAAGGTAAAAATACAAAAATTTCTGTTAAAGGAAGACATGACCCTTGTGTAGGTATCAGGGCAGTCCCTATTGGTGAAGCGATGATAAGCTGTGTGCTTCTCGATCACTTGCTGATGCATCGAGCGCAGTGTGGTTAGTTGGTAATCTTAGTTCTATTTTTAGCTAAAATAATATTAGAGTTTAAAGTTTCTTCAATTTTATTTGCAATTGAAAAACTATCTAAACCTGCTTTTTCATACATTTTTTCGGGAGTGTCTTGATCAATAAATAAATCAGGTAAAATCATTGATCTAAATTTTAATCCTTTATCAAAAATTCCTCTATCTGATAAAAATTGCATTACATGTGATCCGAATCCTCCTATTGAACCTTCCTCAATAGAAATTAAAACTTCATGATTAGTTGCAGCTTCCATAATTAATTTTTCATCTAAAGGCTTTGCAAATCTTGCATCAATAATAGTTATATCAATTCCTTTTTTAGATAATAATTCTGAAGCTTTTTTGCATTCTTCTAGTCTAGTTCCAAAGTTTAAAATTGCTGCTTTTTTACCTTCTTGAATAACTCTGCCTTTACCGATTTCTAAAACTTCACTAATTGATGGCATTTCAATTCCAATCCCATTTCCCCTAGGATACCTAAATGCTGAAGGACGATCATTAATATGAACAGATGTATTAATCATTTTGACTAGTTCAGACTCATCACTTGCTGCCATCACTACAAAATTTGGTAAAGTTGAAAGATAAGTTATATCAAATGAGCCAGCATGTGTAGGGCCATCTGCTCCTACGAGACCCGCTCTATCTATGGCAAATCTAACTGGCAATGATTGCAGAGCCACGTCGTGAACGACTTGATCATAAGCTCTTTGTAAAAACGTAGAATAAATTGCCGCGTAGGGTTTGTATCCCTCTGTTGCAAGTCCGGCTGCAAAAGTAACGGCATGTTGTTCGGCAATTCCTACATCAAAAGTTCTATCAGGAAATTTTTTTTCAAATAAGTTTAAACCAGTGCCTGATGGCATAGCACCAGTAATACCTATAATTTTAGTGTCTTGTTCAGCGTGTTTTATTAGAGTTTCAGCAAATACTTTTGTGTATGAAGGTGAATTTGATTTTGATTTGGCTTGTTCACCAGTTGCTATATTGAATTTAGAAACTCCATGGTACTTATCTCCTGAGTCCTCAGCCGGTTTATAACCCTTACCCTTTTGTGTCCTTGCATGTATTAGTACAGGGCCTTGGTGTTTAGAATTTTTAACGTTCTCCAATATCTGAACGAGGCTGTCTACATCATGTCCGTCTACTGGGCCTATATAATAAAAGCCTAATTCGCTAAATAGAGTCCCACCTGTAACTATTCCTCTAAGCAAATCCTCCGCTCTACCCGCTTTTTGACTAAATCTTTTAGAAAAAGCTGAAATAACCATCTTAACTGTTTCTCTTAGATTGAAATATAATTTACCTGATAATAGTTTTGCTAAATACTTGCTCATAGCTCCTACAGGTCTAGCTATTGACATGTCGTTATCATTTAAAACTACTATAAGTTTAGATTTTAAAGCTCCAGCATTGTTCATGGCCTCATATGCCATGCCTGCGCTCATCGCCCCGTCACCTATAACTGCAATTACATTATTGTTATTATTAGATAACTTTTTAGCCACAGCCATACCTAGAGTTGAAGAGATAGATGTAGAGCTATGTGCGGCTCCAAAAGGATCGTATTCACTTTCAGTTCTTTTAGTGAAACCAGATAAACCCCCGCCCTTTCTTAATGTTTTAATTTTTTCTCTTCTTCCTGTAATAATTTTATGTGGATAGCATTGATGGCTTACATCCCAAACTAATTTATCTTTTGGTGTGTCGAAAACGTAATGTAAAGCTACTGTTAACTCAACGACACCAAGGCCTGCTCCTAAATGCCCTCCAGTTTCTGAAACAACATCGATTAATTCATCTCTTAATTCATCTGATATTTGTTTTAATTGATCTTTTTTAAATTTTCTTAAATCTGAAGGAAAGTTGATTTGCTTGATTAATCTAGTCATTAAAATTTTCTATCTAAAATAAATTCTATAGTATTGGTTAAATCTTTAGCGTTTTTTCCATGTTTTTTTAATTTAAGCAATATATTTCTCTTTAAATTACTTGCATAGTTATAAGCTTTTTCGTATCCCATTAAATTTATTAAAGTAGACTTGCCTTTTTTATTATCTTTTTTGATAGGTTTGCCCGCTAATTTTTTTGAACCTCTTATGTCTAAAAAATCATCAGCAAATTGAAATAAAAGTCCAATTTCTTCGCCTAAAACACTTAAAAAAAAAATTTCTTTAGGATTTTTTTTAGCTATTACTGCCACTGCATAAAAACAAAAATTGAATAATTTTCCTGTTTTTTTCTTTTGCATATCAATGATTTGCTCTAAATTTTTATTTTTATTTTCAAATTTAAGATCTAGTTCTTGACCACCCGCTATACCAGTATGTCCTGAACAAAATGCTAATGATTTTATAATTTGATTTTTTAATTTTGAATCAATTAAATAATTTTTATCGGCAATAATTTCAAAAGCTAAAGCTAATAAAGAGTTTCCAGCCAATACTGCTGATGCTTCTCCAAATTTAATATGAGCTGATGGCTTACCTCTTCTAATATCATCATCATCCATGCAGGGAAGGTCGTCATGAATAAGTGAGTAGGAATGAATACATTCGACAGCAGCACAAATATTTATTAATTTTTTTTGTTCTAATTTAAATATTTTTCCTACATCAAATATTAGAGTAGATCTTATTTTTTTTCCACCAGAAATTACTCCATATTTCATTGGGGCGATCAATAGTGAGTTGTCCTGCTTCTTTAAATAGTTGATTAAAAATTTATCGACTTTATTTGCATTTTTAAGTAATTTATTTTTTATCATTTTTTTTAACATTTTTGGTAATAAATGATATTTCCTTTACTTTTCTTTTAAATAGTAAATCAATATATTTATTTAATTGGATTAATTTTTGATAATCACCAATAGAGCCAGCTAAATCTACGTCTTTACCTTCAAGTTTATTTAAAATCTCATTTATTTCGTCCCTGGCTTCTTTTAATGATTTACTTTTAATATTAGCTGGAATATTTTCATTTTTCATTAATCGTATAATAATATTATTATGAAGAATATCTATTCAAATATTTTTTCTTATAACAAAAAATCACTGAATAAAACTATTGTCAATTTAAAAAATGGGAATATTGTAGGATTACCTACTGAAACTGTTTATGGATTAGCTGGTAATGCATACTCAACAATGTCGATTAAAAAAATCTACAAACTTAAAAAAAGACCTCAAATTAATCCCTTAATAGTTCATTTTTTTAATTATAAAAGCGCTCAAAATGATGTTATTTTAAATGAATATTTTTTTAAATTGTATAAAAAGTTTTGTCCTGGACCAATTACATTTATTTTAAAAAGAAAAATTAAATCACAGGTCAAACCAATTGTTACAGCAAATTTAAATACAATTGCTGTAAGATTTCCTAGTCATAGAATTTTAAGAACTATATTAAAAAATATTAATTTCCCTTTAGCTATGCCAAGCGCTAATGTTTCTTCAAATGTAAGCCCTGTAAGAGCAGAAGATGTGGCTGATGAATTTAAAAAAAGATTAAAATTTATTATTAACGGTGGAAATTCTAAGATTGGAATTGAGTCAACTGTTATAGATTTAACTGGAAAACCAACGATTCTAAGACCGGGAATAATTGGTCCTGAAATAATTAATAAAATACTAAAAAAAAAAGTAAATTTTATAAAAAATAGTTCAAAAATTAAGTCTCCTGGAATGCTAAAAAAACACTATTCGCCTGGTATTCCTATATTTTTAAATCAAAAACCTACTGAAGATCAAGATGCTTTTATTACATTTGGTAAAAAATATAAAATAAAAAAAAATCACTTCAATTTAAGTAGAAATTCTAACTTGAAAGAGGCGGCATCTAATTTATATAGAATTCTTAGAAAAATAAAAAAATTAAAGTTTAAAAAAATCTTTGTTGCAGCTGTTCCAAATAAAGGTCCGGGCATTGCAATTAATGATCGATTAATAAGAGCGGCAAAAAAATAATGAAATTAGAAGTATTAAATCTTAGTAAAAAATTTAACAATGTTTTAGCGGTAAAAAATATAAATTTTTCTATAGAAAAGAATAAAACTTTAGGTTTATTAGGACCTAATGGTTGTGGAAAAACTACATCAATAGGAATGATGCTTGGGTTAATTACTCCATCAAGTGGAAAAATCTTTATTGATAATAAAATATTGAACTCAACTAATAGAATAAATTTACTCAGTATGATGAACTTTGCATCCCCATATATAGAATTGCCAAAAAAATTAACAGTTTTTCAAAATTTAAATGTTTATGCGAGGTTGTATGGAGTAAAAAAAGTAAAACAACGTATTGAGGAATTGACAGAAAATTTAAATTTGAATGAATTTTTAAATAAAAAAACTGGAGAGCTTTCATCTGGTCAAAAAAACAGAGTATCACTAGCAAAATCATTAATTAATAAACCAAAATTATTATTTCTAGATGAACCTACGGCAAGTCTAGACCCAGATGTGGGAGATTTTGTTAGGAAATATTTGGAAAACTACAAATCTGAAAATGAACTTACTATGCTTTTAGCTTCACATAATATGAAGGAAGTTGAAAGGCTTTGTGACAATGTGGTTATGATGAAAAAGGGGGAAATTGTAGACAAGGGAACATGTAAAGAACTTATTAAAAAACATGGAAGAGATAACTTGGAAGAAACTTTCTTAAAAATTGCTAGGAGTAAAGATGAATTGGAATAAAATTTACGCTCTTAGCCTAAGACATATTTATTTGATCAAAGGTTCTTTTCCTAGAATTTTAGATTTAATTTATTGGCCTACTATTCAAATTTTTTTATGGGGTTTTATCTCAAAATTTTTTACCCTAAGTTCAAGTTACTATAATAATACTGTTGGAATAATTTTAAGTGCAGCGATACTTTATGACTTTCTTTTTAGATCCAGCATTAGTTACAATATGATGTTCTTGGAGGAAATTTGGAGCAGAAACTTTACTAATTTATTTATAGCCCCTTTGAAACTAAGTGAAATTATAGCGGCATTAACCTTTACAGCGATTTTTAGAACTTTAATTGGACTGGTGCCTGCTGCACTTATAGCTATTCCTCTTTTTGGTGTCTCGATATTTAAAATTGGAACACCGCTGATCTTTTTATTGTTAGCTCTTTACATATTTGGTGTCACATTAGGGTTATTAGTAACTTCTGGCCTTATAAGATTTGGACCTTCTTTTGAAAATATAGCATGGGCAAGCTTATTTTTTTTAGCCCCACTAGGTTGTATTTATTATCCAATAGAAATACTTCCTGAATGGCTGCAAATAATTTCTAAATTACTTCCGTTGGTTCATATTTTTGAGGAAATGAGAAATATATTAATCTATAATATTATCAATTACGTTCAAATTTTTAAAGCTATATTTATATCAAATTTGTATTTTATTTTTGGAGTACTAGTTTTTTATCGCTCTTATGAAGGGGCAAAAAATCGAGGAACGTTAATCAATATGGGAGAATAATTTATGCATCAGAAAATTTTAGACATAAAAAAAAATGAAGGTGCACCTAAAGTAATTAAAAATATTTTTAATAAGACTGAAATTAATAAATTTATTAACCTATACAATGAATTGCCTACAACTGTTCATAACAAAAAACAGAATGTTATTAAAAAAAGATGGTTATCTGAATATGGTAAAGCAATAGAGGAATTATTTTATAAAAAATTAAAAAATGAAATTGGTGATTTTAATTACGATAATCTTAAAGATGATGGTGGAAATGATATATTGGGTCTTTTCCAAGAAAGCTATAACCCTATAGGTTTGCATATTGATGGTGGTTTTAATTTCGAAGATCTAATATATAAACAAAGTCTAATTCCACTAACGCCTGTGGGAAGTACTGTAATTTTTAAGAATAGGTTTTATGGTCAATCTACAAATTTTACAACTGACCGAAATGAACTAGAATTAAAAAAATTAAAATATGGACAAAACAAAAGATCTTCTGAGCATATAGGCATGTTTGGTGATAAGCCATTTGATCAACAGCTTCATAAAAAATACCTTAATCATGAAAAAATTGAAAATCTAACTGGCCTAGAAATAGATCTGGTCTATGAGTGGGAAATAGGTTCTATGCTGATTTTTGACAGAACAAATCTACATTGTTCTTCTTCTGTGATTGAGGGGAAAAAAATTGGTTTAACCACCTTTACAAAAAAATGAAAAAATTTAATGAAAAATTTGGTATAAGTTTCTCAAAATATTTTTTTCCCGTTCTATTTAAGGTGTTCACATTTTTTAAAATAAATCGAAGAGCAATAAATTACTTCTCGGACAAAGGTTTTTTTTCAAATAATAATCATAATTTTAAAGATTTAATTAAATCTTTATTGGGTGAAGAAAAAATAATAACTTTAGATGTTGGCGCGCAAGGAGGCTTTAACTCTGACCATTCTATACCAGATAAATATAATTATTTATTTGAAGCAGTTTTAGTGGAGCCGATTGTTGAAGAGGCGGAAAAACTAAAAAAAAAAAATAAATATGTTATCACAAATGCTTTGTGGAGCTCTCAAGGTAAAAAAAAAATCTATATACTGGGCAACAGACTTGGTAGTTCCTCAATGTACGAACCAAATCCAAAATTTTTTGATTTACATAATATTAAAAAAAAAAATTATCAGAATTTTGATATAACAAATAAAATTGAAGTACAGTGTGACACATTAAAAAACTCTCTAATTAATCTAAATATAAATAAGCTTGATTATTTAAAAATTGACACACAGGGAGCTGAGCTAGAAATATTAAAAGGGATTGGTAATTATAGACCATTACTCATAAAAATAGAGGTCCATATACATTCGATGTATAAAGATGTTCCAGATTGGAATGAGATTTTAAACTACATGTATAAATTGAATTATACAGTTATAGATTGGAAGGGTATTGGGTCACATGTCACCAGAGTACCAGCGGAAATGGATATGTTGTTTGTACCAAATTTTAAAAATGACTCGGGTAAACAAATAATTACTGAAAATGAAGAAAAATTTACTGCCCTTATGTTAATATTTGGACAAATAAGTTTATTAAAGGTAATCTCAAAAAAAAATAATTTTAAGTCTATCGACCAAATTAAGGACTTAAGCGATTTCTTTTTTAATTAATGGCTATATACGACTGCTTCCAATATTTTAACGAGGATCATATGGTTGACTTACGTTTACATATTTTAGAAAAATATGTGGACTATTTTGTAATATCGGAGTCAACCAAAACACATCAGGGTGATGAAAAAAAACTTAACTTTGATATAAAGAATTTTTCTAAATTTAAAAATAAAATTAAATATGTAGTTGCAGATTTTGACAAAACTAAAGATTATGATCGAGGAAGGCTCATCGATTACAAGCATAAATGGGGTGAATCTTTAATAGAACAACATCAAAGAAATAATATTTCCAATGGAATTAAGGAAGCTTCTGATAATGACTTAATAATTCTTTCTGACTCAGATGAAATTCCAGATCTGGACAAATTAAATCAAGTTGATAAAAAAGCTAAATTTATTGCATTCTCACAAATGATGTTTATGTACAAATTAAATCTTCAAAATACTAGTGAAACCAACTGGATAGGTTCGAGAATGTGTTTGAAGAAATATTTTCCATCTACACCGATATCGCCTTTTATTCCATTTCCTCAAAAATTACGAAATATGAAATTTAAAAAATACCCATCTTGGAGATTGGATAAACCAAAAACTCAGCTCATCAGTGGTGGTTGGCACTTTTCATTTTTACAAACTACCTCTGATATAATTAAAAAAATAAAATCGTTTTCCCATGGTGAATTCAACACTGCAGAAATTGTTGATAAAAAAAATATTGAGGATAAGATTTTGAATGGTGAAGATATTTTTAATAGAGGATTTGAATTAAAAAAAATTCCAATTAATTCTAGCTATCCAATTTATATTCAACAAAATAAAGATGAATTATTTGAGTGGATTGCATAATTTTGGTGCGCCCGGAAGGATTTGAACCCTCAACCTCCTGATCCGAAGTCAGGCGCTCTATCCAGTTGAGCTACGAACGCATATGGCTATAATCTAAATTAAATCATGAATAACACAATAAAATTCGTAATTGAAGAGAATGATATAAAAAAAAGACTCGATGTATTTCTATCAACTAAAATAAGTAGCTTAACAAGGTCGAACATTAAAAAAATTATTGAATCGGAAAATGTCGAAATTAATAAAAAAATCGTTAATTCACCTTCAAGGAAAGTTAAATTAAACGACACAGTCTTAATAAATATAGCGATTAAAAATAAAGAAAAATTACTACCAAATAAAATAAAATTGGATATACATTTTGAAGATAAAGATATTCTTCTTATCAACAAACCAAAGGGAATGGTTGTTCACCCGGGTGCAGGAAATTATGAAAACACATTAGCTAATGCTCTAATTTATAAATATAAAAATAATCTGTCTAGTATCAATGGCACTTTAAGACCCGGTATAGTCCATAGGATTGATAAAGAAACATCCGGTCTATTAGTAATTGCAAAAAACAACTTATCTCATGCAAAACTTGGAAAGCAATTTAGCGAGCATACTATTAAAAGAAAGTACATCTGTTTAGCTTGGGGCGTGGTAAGGCCACTTCAAAGCCGGGTGGAAACATTAATTTCTAGAAATAAAAAAAATAGACAATTAATGACCGTAAGTGATGTTAATGGAAAAAAAGCAATTACAAACTATAAAACAATTAAAGTATTTACTATAAAAGATGTTCCTAAAATTAGTTTAATTGAATGTGAGCTAGAAACTGGTAGAACACATCAAATAAGAGTTCATATGAAATATAAAGGAGCCTCTTTACTTGGAGATAATCAATACGGTAAAAAAAATCTAAAATTTAAAAAAGTAAACGATAATTTTTTAAAGATTTTATCTTCACTAAATGGTCAAGCTTTGCATGCGAAAAGTTTGGGTTTTATTCATCCCACGAAAAATAAATGGATTAATTTTGAAGCAAAGTTGCCAAATGATTTTAAAAAAATGCTAGATTTTCTGAGTAAACTCAGTGGTTGAAAAAAATAAATTTGACATATAGGTTTTAAATATGGATAAAAAAAATAAAATAAATAATTTACCCTCCCCTTCTGTTGGGGGTTTATCTTTATATTTAGCACAAATTAAAAAGTTCCCAATGCTAGATGCTGAAGAGGAATACATGCTTGCAAAAAATTGGAGGGAAAATGGAAATTTACAATCTGCTCACAAATTGGTCACGAGTCATTTAAGATTAGTTGCAAAAATCGCTATGGGTTATCGAGGCTACGGTTTACCTGTCAATGAACTTATATCCGAAGGCAATATAGGGTTAATGCAAGCGGTCAAAAAATTTGATCCAGAAAAAGGTTTTAGACTTGCAACTTATGCCATGTGGTGGATCAAAGCTTCAATTCAAGAATATGTACTCAGATCATGGAGTCTAGTCAAAATGGGGACAACGACTGCACAAAAAAAACTTTTTTTTAATTTAAAAAAATTAAAGAATCAAATTGCACCTGGGCAAGAAGGGGATTTAAAAAATGAACAAGTAGATGAAATCTCTAAAAGATTAGATGTTAAATCTCATGAAGTTGTTAATATGAATAGAAGGCTGATGGGACATGAAAAGTCTCTTAATGATCCTATAAAAGCTGGTGAAACAGATGAATGGCAAGATTGGTTGGTTGATGACCGACTTGATCAAGAATTAATTATATCCCAAAAACAAGAATATGACGACAAAAAAGAACTTCTTACGGACGCAATGAAGATATTAAATGAAAGAGAGAAAGAGATAATAGAGGCAAGGCGACTGTCAGAAAATCCTAAAACATTAGAAGAACTTAGTAAAAAATATAAAATAAGTAGAGAAAGAATAAGGCAGATCGAAACAAAGGCTTTTGAAAAATTACAAAAATCCATGATTAACGCAAGTAAGTCCAAAAATTTACTTCCTGTAAATTAAATTTTGAATGGATCTTCTATCAAAATTGTATCTTCTCGCTCTGGACTAGTAGAAATACTAGATATTTTGGCACCAATAAAATCCTCCAAAGCATAAATATAATTTTTTGCTTTTTCAGGTAGATCTTTAATATTTCTAATACCTTGAGTTTTAGTCTTCCATCCTGGAAATGATTTGTATATAGGTTTAATATTAAATTGATCTTCAGAAGCTGCGGGCAAATAATCCATTTTTTTCCCATTTAAATTATATTCAACACACATTTTTATTTCATCTAACTCATCTAATACATCAAGCTTGGTTAAAGCTATTCCATTTATTCCTGAGATCTTGATTGTTTGACGAACTAAGACACCGTCGAACCAACCGCATCTTCGTTTTCTTGCTGTTACTGTTCCAAACTCTTTCCCTTTTTTACCCAAACTTTCACCAATCTTATCTTTGAGTTCCGTGGGAAATGGTCCGCTGCCAACTCTTGTGGTGTAAGCTTTTGTGATACCTAAAACATAGTTTATTTTATTCGGTCCTGAGCCGGATCCTGTTGCAGCCATGGCAGGCACAGTATTTGATGAGGTTACGTAAGGGTATGTTCCATGATCTACATCTAAAAGTATGCCTTGAGCTCCTTCAAATAAAATTTTTTTTCTATTTTTTGTAAATTCATCTAATTTTAGCCAAACTGGTTGTGCAAATTTCAAAATATCTGGAGCGATTTCTAATAATTTTTTTTTGAGATCATCTTTTTTATAAATCTTCTTTTTTAATCCTTTTCTAATAGCGTTATGATGAAGTAATACATTTTCTAATCTGTTATCTAGATTGCTTTCAGACCTTAGGTCCATCACGCGAATAGATCGCCTTCCAACTTTATCTTCATAGCAAGGACCAATCCCCCTTCTTGTTGTTCCAATTTTACTTTTTCCTGCAGCATCCTCTCTTATTTCGTCCATTTCTTGATGAAAGGGCAATATCAAAGAAGCAGATTCTGAAATCATAAAATTATCTGGATTTACATTAACTCCTTGTTTTTTAATTTCTTTGATCTCATCTAGTAAAGCCCAAGGATCTATAACTACGCCATTACCTAGAATAGATATTTTTCCATTTCGCACTATACCCGATGGTAATAATCTTAGTTTAAATACTTTTTTATCTATAACTAAAGTATGTCCGGCATTATGCCCGCCTTGAAAACGAACGACAACGTCTGCTTCACTTGATAGCCAGTCAACTATCTTGCCCTTGCCTTCATCTCCCCATTGTGAACCTACGACGACTACATTTTTCATTATCTAAATTTTTTATTTATTGTTATTGAATTTAAATGGTTAACAGGACCGTTTCCTTTGCCATACTTAGGATTAGATCCTATAGCCTGGTTAACATATTTAATTCCCAGCTCACAGGCTTTCTTTAATACTTTTCCACACGAGAGATAGGTCGCTATAGCCGAAGATAATGTACATCCAGTTCCATGAGTATTCCTAGTTGTATGTTTTTTGTTATAAAAAATATTTATTTCTCTGTTATTTATCAAAACGTCTGTCATATATTTATTTTTCTTTAAATGACCACCTTTTATCAAAACATTTTTTGCACCAAATTTAAGTAATATACGTCCAGCTTGAATCATGTCGTCAACTGATCTTATATTATGATTGGTTAATAATTCAGCTTCAGGAATGTTAGGTGTTATTAAAAAGGTTTTTTTTATCAATTTTTTTCTAATACTATTTATTGCGCCTTTATCAATTAATTTAGTTCCACCCTTTGCAACCATTACTGGGTCTAAAATAACTTTAAGTACTTTAATTTTTTTTAGTGACTTTAGTACAGCGTCAATCACGGCGCTAGAATGAAGCATGCCAATCTTAACAGCGTTAGGCTTAATATCTTCCGATGAAAATTCTATCTGCATTGATATTTCTTTTGGAGAAATAGGCACAATTGATTTAACACCTGTAGTATTTTGAGATGTTACTGCAGTAATTGCTGTCATAGCATAAGATCCTAAAGAAGTTATTGTTTTTATATCCGCTTGTATTCCGGCACCACCAGAAGAATCTGAGCCAGCTATAACTAAAACTTTGGATTTAAGTAGCATAAATTAATTAATAGATTTTTTTACTATTTTAATACATTTATCAATCATCGTTTTATCAAATGACTCACACATAATTCTAATTTTAGGTTCCGTTCCTGATCTTCTAACCAGTAATCTACCACGATCTTTAATTAAATTTTTTGCTATCTTAATATTTTTTTTACATCTTAAACTATTAATAATATCTTTATCTTTAACAGTTATATTAACTAACTTTTGTGGAACTGATTTATAAACATCAAATATTTCACTTGCTTTTCTACCTTTTCTCAAAGAGAATAAAACCTCTAAGGCTACCAATAATCCATCACCTGTAGTTGCAAAATTTCCTAGTATAATATGACCAGATTGTTCACCGCCTAAATTTATATTATTTTTTTTCATCATTTCCTTAACGTATCTATCTCCAACGTTAGATCTAATAAACTTTATTTTTTCCATCTTAAAAAAACTCTGTAAACCATAATTTGACATTAATGTGCCGACTACACCTCCTTTAAGAATTTTTTTTCTTTTCCATCTTTTTGCAATCATTGCAATAATTTGATCACCATCTATAACTTTAGACTTTTCATCGCACATTATAACTCTATCTGCATCACCGTCTAAAGCTATGCCAATATTAGCTTTATATTTTTTTACAGCAGATTGAATTTTAGAAGGATAAGTAGAGCCACATTTTTGGTTTATGTTTAGTCCATTTGGATTTACTCCTAATGAGATAACGTTAGCTCCCAGAGAAGATAAAATTTTTGGAGCCGATTTATACCCAGCACCATTAGCGCAATCTATTATAATTTTTATACCTTTTAGGCTAAAGTTTTTTGGAAAATTGTCTTTTAAAATCTTAATATATCTATCATTTCCGTCTTCTAATCTTTTTACTCTGCCAAGTATTTTTGGTTCTGAAAGTTGAGAGGTAGTTTTAGTGTCTATTAATTTCTCAATTTTTTTTTCAATTTTATCAGATAATTTAAGCCCATCAGGACCAAATAATTTTAATCCATTATCATAATATGGGTTGTGAGAAGCAGTAATCATGATTCCCATATTTGCTTTCATTTTTTTTGTTAACATAGCGAGACCATTAGTCGGTAAAGGACCAAGTGTGAAGACGTGCATTCCTGCAGAAGTGAGACCTGAAACTAAAGCAGGTTCAAGAGTGTAGCCGGAAAGCCTAGTATCTTTGGCAATAATTGCTGATTGTTTTGATTTTTTTAAATTTTTAAAATACGTGCCTGCAGCAAGTCCGAATTTAAAGAATTTTTCACCATTGATGTTTCCACGGTTTACTGCGCCCCTAATACCATCTGTTCCAAAATATTTTTTTTTCATTGATTTAATAATTTTTTAAAAATTAAAATTCCTTGTTTTGTATCTTTAACATTATGCACACGAAAAATTTGTGTTCCTTGAGTAAGAGCAAATATTATCGAAGATATTGTGCCTCCCAACCTTTCTCTTGTATCAAATTTTTTAGCAATTTGACTAATAAATTTTTTTCTCGATGCTCCAATTAGTATAGGAAATCCTAAAGAATGAAATAAAGAAATCTTATTAAGAATCATCAAGTTATGTTTCAAATTTTTACCAAATCCTATGCCGGGGTCTACAACTATTTTATTTGAATATTTTATTTTTTTTAGTTTCGTAATTTGTGATTCAAAAAAATCATAAATATCCAATAATACATGGTCATATTTAGGGTTTTTTTGCATGGTTTGAGGCGTACCCTGCATGTGATGTATTACTTTCCATATATTTTTATTTTTAATTATTGATATTGAGTCTTCGTTAAAAGTGAAACAAGAGACATCATTTATTATATCAGCATTAAATTTAATTGAATCTGACATAATTTTAGATTTTCGAGTATCAACTGAAAGTAGAACTTTTGGATATTTTTTTTTAAAATTTTTAATTATAATTTTAATTCTTTTCCACTCATCATGTGTAGAAATTATTTTAGAGCCGGGCCTAGTAGACTCTCCTCCAACATCTATAATATCAGCTCCTGAATTTACCATCGATTTTATCCTGCTAAGCGCCTTGTCTTTTTTATTATATACTCCACCATCAGAAAAACTGTCTGGCGTCATATTTAGAATACCCATTATGTATGTTTGGTTAAAAAATTTCCTTTTTGAAGTAATTTTTTTAATATCAAATAAGACTTTATTTTTCACTATGGTAGGTAGTAAATTAATTTTTTTTATATCTATTACCTTTGAGCTTATTTTATTTTTATCTCTTAAAAATATTTCAATTTTATCAAATGAAATACTTTTACTTCCACATAATGGAAGTGATAATTTTTTTTTTACTAATTGCTTTGAAAAAAAACCATAATAAAAATTACACGCTCTTGTGTAATATTTTTTCATGGATTTCTAGATTGCTGGCTTTGGGTTTAAACCCAGTGAACCAAGAGCTGATGATGCTTTGCCACCAACTTCATTCTCTTCTTTAAAAGATTTTGTAGGATTGACATTTTTTAATATTAAATCTCTTATTTCATCTCCTGATAAAGTTTCATAAATCAAAAGTGCTTTTGCAAGTTTATGAAGATCATCAATTTTATCAGTCAAAACCTGTTTTGCTCTTTCGTAACCTTTGTCTACAATTTTTTTTACTTCAGCATCAATTTTATTAGCTGTTTCTTCTGACATATTTTGGCTTTTTGATACTGAGCGACCTAAAAATACTTCTTCCTCGTTTTCACCATAAGCTATCGTACCTAATTCTGTAGTCATGCCGTACTTGGTCACCATATTTTTTGCTAACTTAGTGACCATCTCAATATCTGATGAGGCTCCAGAGGTCACTTTATCATGGCCAAATATTATTTCTTCTGCAATTCTTCCACCCATTGCAACTGCGATATCAGAATGCATTTTTTCCCTTGTGACTGATAGCTGGTCTCTTTCTGGTAATCTCATAACCATTCCTAAAGCCCTTCCTCTAGGGATGATCGTTGCTTTGTGAATAGGATCTGATGCTTTTTCATTCAATGCTACGATTGCGTGTCCACCTTCATGATATGCTGTTAATTTCTTTTCATCCTCTGACATGACCATAGATCGTCTCTCCGCACCCATCATAACTTTATCTTTAGCTTCCTCTATATCTGACATTGTGACTACTCTTTTGTTTTTTCTTGCTGCCAACAAAGCCGACTCGTTCACTAGATTAGCTAAATCTGCGCCAGAAAATCCTGGTGTACCTCTTGCTATAGTTCTTAATTTCACATCTGGGCCAGTACTTATTTTTTTTGCATGGACTTTTAAAATTGCTTCTCTGCCTATAATATCTGGATTACCTACCACAACTTGTCTGTCAAACCTTCCGGGCCTTAACAGTGCGGTATCTAAAACATCAGGTCTATTAGTAGCGGCGATTAATATTATTCCTTCGTTTGTATCAAAGCCGTCCATTTCCACTAAAAGCTGATTAAGAGTTTGTTCTCTTTCGTCATTACCTCCACCAAGCCCGGCACCTCTACTTCTACCTACAGCATCGATTTCATCAATAAAAATAATGCATGGTGAATGTTTTTTTCCTTGTTCAAACATATCTCTTACTCTTGACGCTCCAACACCAACAAACATTTCTACGAAATCTGAGCCAGATATAGAGAAGAATGGCACGTTTGCCTCTCCAGCAATAGCTTTAGCTAATAAAGTTTTTCCAGTTCCTGGAGGGCCAATCAACAATGCTCCTTTTGGAATTTTTCCACCAAGTCTACTAAATTTTTTTGGATCTTTTAAAAACTCAACTATTTCTTCAACCTCTTGTTTTGCTTCTTCAACTCCCGCCACATCGTTGAAAGTAACTTTACCTTGGGCTTCATTCAATAGTTTTGCTTTTGATCTTCCAAAACCCATGGCACCACCTTTTCCACCTTGCATCTGACGCATAAAGAATATCCATACTCCTATAAGAAGAAGCATTGGGAACCATGACAATAAAATTCCTAAAAGTGAAGGCATCTTATCTTCTCGAGGAGTTGCAATTATACTAATGTTTTTAGATGATAGTTTTTCTACTAATTCAGGATAATTTGGAGAATAGGTAATGAAAGTTTTTCCATCTGATAAAACTCCTGAAATGTTATTGCCTTGAATTTTAACTTCAACAACTCTTCCATTTTCTACTTCAGTTAAAAAATTGGAAAAAGGGAGGCTATTTTTATTAGAATCTATTTTTTTGGATCCCTGAAACATATTGAATAATCCTACAGAAAGTAAGACTATGATTCCCCACATTATTAAGTTTTTAAAGTTCATATATCTAAAATAGGTACAATAATTTATATAACAAGTATATTTTAAGATTAACTAACTTGTAAACTAGTCAAAATAACCCTTATTTGAGGGAATATCTAATTTTTTTTCTCTTTTTCAATAATTATGTGATTTTTTTCCCTAAAGATAAAGCATCCAGCAAGGGTTAATTTTACATTTTTTTTTGATTCTATTTGATCAACTAAATTTATAGTTTTCTTTGACCTTGGTGAGTAGTAAGAATTTGTAAAATCCTTTAAAGACTTATTAAAAATTCTCATTTTCATCTCTTGATTAAGGGTATTAAACTTTTTTAAATTAATTAATAATTTATTTTTTTTTTTTCTTATTGCGTCTTTATAAATTTTATTAAAATATAAATCTAACGTATCTCTACTAGATGATAAATTTTCTATTGACTTAAAAATTTGGTCGTAATGAATTCCACTTTTTTCAAGTGTTTTCTTAAATTTTCTTATCCTTGTCCTTAAATATTTAGTGTTGTTGTTGGTTGGGTCTTTATAATATTTACCAAATATAATTTTTGATATCTTTATTAATTGAAGCTTTCTTAAGCTCAATAACGGTCTTGCTAAAATAGTATTATTTTTTATTGTATTAATTTGCTTCATTGATGATAGACCGTGCAAACCACTGCCTCTGGACAATCTAATAAAGAATGTTTCTACTTGGTCCTCTAAATTATGTGCAGTTAAAATGATTTTAATATTTTTTGTTTTACAAAAATTTACTAGAAGATTATATCTAACCTCTCTAGCTTGACTTTGTATATTTTTAGTTATCTGCTTTTTATTTTTTAAAATATTTAGTTTTATTTGATGTCTCTTTAGTAAATTTTTTACTGATTGAGCCTCTTTTGAAGAATTTTTCCTAATATTATGATCAATTAAAACATAATAGATTTTGCATTTATGCTTATAGCTATAAGCTTTTGCTAAAGCAGCTAAAGCTAAACTGTCTGGTCCTCCTGATACTGCAATCAGTAAAGTTTTTTTTTTAAGAGAGTTTAATTTCTTAGTAAATGTATAATAAATTTTTGATAATTCATCGTAATTTTTAAAACCATCTTTAAGAATTACATTTGAATTTTTTTTGCTCATACTGTGCTTTTTGTAACACAGACTTACTTGCTTTTGGATATTCTTTTTTTAAACCTAATATCATTTTACATCCTTGATCTTTTTCACCTAATTGAACCATTGTGATACCTAACTTTAAAAGATTGTCTGCAGCTTTTTTACTTTTTGGATAATTTTGATACCCATCCAAATATGCCGAAGCAGCATCAGAATATAATTGTCTAATCCTAAATGTTTCACCATACCAGTATTGCGCATTGCCAGCTAAATCGTGATCTTTGTTTTTATTTATAAATTCTTTTAAAGCAAATTCTGCTGTTTCATAATCACCTATTTTCATAAAGCTCACTGCAAATTCGTACTGCTCTTCAGGAATCTTATCAGGTAACAATGATTTTTTATTTTCAGGACTTTCAGTAATTACAGTTTGCGCCCCTTCGATAGAATTGATTTCTTGTCTTTCAGGTAAATTTGAAACTGAATAACCGGGGTTCGCACCAAAATCTTTTGGTTTACTAGAACCTGGTAAATTTGTTTTAATCTTTTTATTATTTAAATTTAAATTTTCAATATCAGAAAATCTTAATTGTGAATCTGATTGAATTTTAGTAACTCGCGATGATAATTTATCTAATTTAAAATTAACTTCCTCAAATTTATTTGTTAACTCTCTAAATTGATCCTCAATTTCATTTAATTTTAAAAGATGTTTAGTCAAAATATCTTCATTGAGACCACTTGATAATGTTGAAGATGCATTGGAGGAAGAACTAATATCTGATTTTTGATAAACAGCTTTCTCGATTGTTTTTAAATCTTTACTCAAAACTTTAATTTGATCTGTAATTGCTTGAAGCAGAACTTCTTCTTCTTCTGCTTTCAGCACCGGATTGAATAAAAAAATTGTAATTAAAATAATTATTAAATTATTTTTAATAAAGCTCATATTAGATATGTAATTATATAAAATGGCAAAAAAAAGACCCTTTAATAAATTAATACTAAAGGGTCCTAAATTTTAATTAAAATTAATTAACTTTAACTGTAACTGATCTTCTGTTTTGAGACCAAGACAAAGAATCTGAACCTGGATTTACAGGTTTTTCTTTTCCATAACTAATTATAGAAATTCTTTTTCCTGAGATACCGTAAGTCATTAAATAATCTTTAGCTGCATTTGCTCTTCTTTCGCCTAAAGCTAAATTATATTCTCTTGTTCCTCTTTCGTCGGCATGTCCTTCAATAGTTACGTTAAGTTTTTTATTTTTTCTTAAATATGTTGACTGTTTTCTTAATGTCTCTCTTGATTTAGTTGTAAGAGAAGATTTATTTGTTGCAAAGAAAACTCTGTCAGGAACACCTGATGCTAAATATTCGACAGTTTTATTTCCAGTATATACATCTCCGTCTACGCCAGCTCCAGATTTTTTTGCTGTTGAACAGGCGTTTAAAATTAATGTCGTAAAAATTATTAAAAATATATTTTTTAAATTCGTGTTAAGTTTCATTTTTTCCCCTAAGTTGATTATTGTGAATATTTCAAATTATTTAAGATTATTCAAGCTAAATTACATAAAAAATCCTCTTACTTTGATAATTGTCCTCACTTTGATAATAAAGAAGACCAAGATGGGTCTGACGCATCTGTTTTGGTGGTAAGTTTTCTTTCATTATAGCCTGTTATATCAATTGACCATAATTTAGCAGAAAAGCCTTCTCCTTTTTTTCCTGATTTAGTTTCTCTGTAAAACACCAAAACTCTTCCATTTGGTGACCAAGATGGAGCTTCTTGATAGAAATTTTCAGTAAGCAATCTTTCTCCTGAGCCGTCGGTTCTCATCACCCCTATATAAAACCTTCCTTTTCTCATTTTTGTGAAGGCAATTAAATCTCCTCTTGGAGACCAGACTGGAGTTCCATAAATTCCAGTACCAAAGGTTATTCTTTTAACGTCGCTTCCATCACTTCTCATAACATAAATTTGCTGCAAACCACTTCGATCCGAGTTGAAAACAATAAATTTACCATCGGGTGAAAATGAAGGTGACGTGTCTATTGAAGAATGATTTGTAATTCTTTCTACCACTCTTGTGTCTAAATCCATTGTATAAATATCTGAATTACCATCTTCAGCAAAACTCATTATTATTTTTTTCCCGTCGGGAGAAAATCTAGGCGCAAACGTCATGCCTGGAAAATTACCTACTACATCTTGAACTCCAGTTTCAATATCCAGTAAATAAACTCTTGGCATATTTCTAAAGTAAGACATGTAAGTAACCATTTGATTTGTAGGGTTAAATCTAGGAGTTAATACCAATTCATTTCCTAAAGTTAAATATTTTGTATTAGCTCCATCTTGATCCATAATTGCTAATTTTTTTACTCTTTTATTTTTAGCACCGCTCTCGGCAACATAAATTATTCTAGTATCGAAATAACCTTCTTCCCCAGTAAGCCTTTCATATATTTTATCTGATATTATGTGAGCAACCCTTCTCCAATTTGAAGGGGTTGTGGTGAAGGCTAGAGCTGTCATTTCTTTTTCAGCTGTCAAATCCCATAGTCTAAATTCTATTTTCAATTTTCCATCTTTTACTAGTAATTTTCCAGTGACTAATGCTTGTGCTTTAATTAATCTCCAATCTTCAAATCTTGGTTTAAGGTGAGCTATGTCAGGTTTTTGAACAAATGCTTCTTTTTTTAATGGGTTAAATAAACCCGTACTTTTAAAATTTTTTTCAATTATTTCAGATATATTATTTCCTAGTTCTTTTACTTTAATGTCATCATTTTTTTCTGATTTTACATCAACATATAAAGGGGAAACTGCAATTGGTAAAGGATCTAGATTACCTCTAGTTATATCGACTTCAATTAAAGCAAATAAAGGGTTCAAGGAAGCGAGGTATATTGTTAAAATTAAAAATATTTTTTTCATACTATCCTTTTAACATTTCAGTTGGGTTAAAGTTAAGTTGAATATCTTTCCATTTTTCATAGCCAGTTGGCGGGACCTTTAGGGGTTGGCATAATCTAACAGCTCTTAACGCGCTTTCTGCTAAAACTTTATAAAATTTTTGACCTGGTCTGTTCATTCTCTCATGGTCTAATATTTCTGATTTCATAATTGTTCCATCTTTTTTTAAGTTTAACTTTATTCTTACCAATAAATTTTGATCGTAAGGCAATCCTAGAGGTACGCTCCAACATCCGAAAATTTGAGCTCTGAGAGCATCTTCTTCTGACAGAGATAAACCTGTTGCAAAAGAATTTTTAACACTACTTTGTGTAATTTTATTGGTGTTTTTTTGTTTCACAGCTTCTTCTTCTTTGGCTTTATCAATTAAAGCTGCAATCTGATTTGTATCCACGATTTCTTTTTTTTCAAATTCTGATGATTGTCTTATTTCAGGCTTTACTTCCTTGGGATTTTGTTTTTTTTTAATTATTTCTTTTTTTTCCTTTTTTTCATTAGGCATAGGTATTCTATCTGGCTTTTCTTTAGCTTTAGCAGAAGGTGGCGCTTGCTCTGACACCATTCTTTCTTCTTTTTTCTTTTTTTCTTCTATAATTTTTCTTGCTTTGGGGGCAAAAGGAATATTTGTTTTGTCAGAAATTTGAATTAACTCAACTGAAACTATAGGAGGTAAATCTATTGGCTGTCTAATCATGAATGGTAAGCTTAGAACAGTTAATAAAATCATTACCGAGTGAAATATCAAAGAATAAATTAAGCTTTTTGTCATGTTTCATCTAATTTTTGTATGGCTCAGATATTAAGGCAACTTTTGAAAAACCTGCACCTGATAGTGTTCCCATAACTTCTAAAACTCTTCCATAATTTATGGTTTTGTCTCCACGAACATAAATTCTTGTATCAGTTCTGTTTTTTGCAATAGCTAAAAGTTTTGGAATAATTTTTTGATATTTAACTTTATGTTCTTGAATATAAATTTCACCTTTAGAATTAATAGTTATTGTCAAAGGCTCTTGGTCATCTGGTAAAGAGTCTGCGGCAGACTCTGGTAAATCCACTTGCACTCCTACAGTTAAAAGAGGAGCAGTAACCATAAAAATAATTAATAGAACTAACATCACGTCAACAAATGGCGTTACATTAATTTCACTCATTGGTTCATTTCTTGAGCGGTTAAGTTTAAAAGCCATTTATTATATAATTGATAAAAATCTTTTTGAGAAGTTATCTATTCTTGAGGTATATCTCTTAGAGTCACTGTTAAATTTGTTGTAGGCAACGACTGCAGGAATTGCAGCTAAAAGTCCAAGAGCAGTTGCGAATAGAGCCTCTGCTATTCCTGGGGCAACTATGGCTAGACTTGTATTTCTAGAAATTGCTATTGATTGAAAAGAATTCATGATACCCCAAACAGTTCCAAATAATCCTATAAAAGGTGCGGTAGACCCTACTGTCGCAAGAAAAGTAAAATTTTTTTCAATATTTTTTATCTCTATATCTGTAAAAATTTCTAAAACTCTTTCGACTCTTGCTGTTTGAATAGCTGAAGACTGTCTTTTTGTTTTTACCAATTCATTCATTGCGGCCTTAAAAATTGTAGTTGCAGGATCTGTTGAATTTACTGGTAAATTATTACTGAAACTTTCGGCAGATTTAGCTTTCCAAAATTTTTTTTCAAAATCTTCTGTTGAAGCATTTATCTTTTTAAATAGTTTATATTTATTAAATATCAGCGCCCAAGAAAAGATAGAACTTGCAATTAAAAGAATGATGACAAATTTAACTACAAAATCTGCACGCAAAAATAATTTCCATAAAGAAAAGTCTGTACTTCCGCCTAGACCAACAACTTGAGCTGCTATTTCTTGTTCCATTAAAGTTGATTACTTTTAGAATGTGTCATGAATTTGGCGGTTTTAAAGATAATATATTATTAATTAGTATCGTTTAATCGCGTCTCACTATAAAATCTCGCTATTAAAATAGCATCTGATTTATTTACATCTTTTTTTTTAGCTAAATCATTCGATAAAGAGGGATACATTTCGATTGCTTTAGTTCTGCTTGAGTCTTTTGACGAGTTGATTAATTCAAAATGTTTTTTCCATTTCGAGGGGCGTACAAAAAAAATTGGTAACCCTAATGCTGCGCATACACCTTTGATTGCCCCAAAAGTTTGACCAAAATTAAACATACTTGTAACACCTTGACCTGGCATCGCATTTACCTGCTCCACAATCACTGATACTTCCTCATCATTAGAAATATTATCTTTCAGCAATTTTACTAGTTGAGCGCTATTAAGTTGTCTTTTATTCTTTTTACCCTCAGGCATCACCGGCATATCAAAAATAGATAATACTTTATTATTTTTTAAAACTGCTATTCCGCCACTTAAACCGGGATCAATTCCTATAATTTTCATAACTTAGTATTTCCTAAATTTGCATTAATATATATATTTTGAACATCATCTAGTTCCTCTAACGACTCTAACATTTCTACAGTTTTTTTAATCTGCTCTTTGTTTAAGTCTAAATAATTAAGAGCTCTCCATTCTATACCAGAGTATTCGAAGTTATCTATTTTCTTTTCAAAGATGTTTTTAACTTTATAAAAGTCTTCTTTTTCTGAGATTATTTCGTGAATATTTTCTAAATGAAAACAGTCTTTAGCTCCAGAATCTGTAGCTATTTCAAATATTTCATCTTCATTGCATTTTTTTTTATCTACATGAATGACTCCACAGCTGTAAAATAAATGAGTTGTTGAGCCAGCTTCTCCTAATCTGCCTCCTTTTTTTTGCAAAACTGTTCTAATACTAGAGGCAGATCTATTTTTATTATCTGTTAATGTCTCAATTATTAAAGCAGTATTAAATGCACCAAATCCCTCATATCTTAAATTTTCATAATTTTTATCATCACTCATTTCTGATTTACTTATTGCGCGAGCAATATTGTCTTTGGGCATGTTGTGTTGCTTAGCTGCCTGTATTGCCGTTCTTAATCTTGGGTTCATATCAGGGTCCTTGTCTCCTAGTTTAGCCGCAACAGTAATTTCTCTTGAAAGTTTTGAAAAAATTTTTGATCTTTCTTTGTCAGCTCGTCCTTTTTTATGTTTTATACCAGCCCAATGTGAATGACCCGCCATATTTATTTGGTTAAACTTCCACCTTCAATTAGTCTTGTAATTTTTTTTGCTAACCCTGTTTCCTTATCTGCTTCAACAATTATTCCTGATAATGTACCTTCACCTTCAGCTGGAAAATGTTTAATAGCACTTTTATCTTTGAGAAATTTTTTAAGTGAATTTTCTTTATTCATTCCAATCACAGAATTGTAATCACCACACATTCCTAAGTCCGTTTGAAAAGCGGTGCCATTTTCAAGAATTCTCGTGTCTGCAGTTGGTATATGAGTATGAGTCCCGACAACAATAGTTGATAACCCGTCAAAAAAATGACCAATTGCCATTTTTTCACTTGTAATCTCCCCATGAAAATCAATTACAATAAAATCTACATTTTTTTTTAAAATTATTTTATCTTTAATTTTTTTTGCAATTTCAAAAACATCTTCAGTTTTCCTCATAAAAACATTTCCCATCAAATTTATAACTCCTACTTTAAATTTTTTATTTTTTGTTGAGTAAATTTCATAACCATTTCCTGGTGATCCTTCTGCTAGATTTGCGGGTCTAAGAAGTCTATTTTCTAAGTTTATATAATCTATGATTTCTTGTTTATCCCAAATGTGATTGCCGGAAGTAATAACGTCCACTCCATAAGAAAAAAATTCTTCGGCTATTGCTTTTGTAATTCCTCTTCCGTCATCAGCTGCATTTTCACCATTTATGATTGTAAAATCTATTTCATTATTATTAATAATCTTATTTAATCTATCTTTAATTGCTTTTCTTCCAGATACACCCATCACATCACCAAGCATAAGTATTTTCATCAAAAAATTCCTTTCTCGGTTAAAATATAATCTATTTTCACATCATTGCTTGACATAGGAAGTTTATGATATTTTTGAAATGAAAATGCAATGCCAATTGTTAATATATTTTTATATTTTTTAAGATAACGATCATAAAACCCTTTCCCATATCCTAATCTATTTTTTTTACTATCATAGGCTAACAACGGAACTAGCATAATATTGGGAACCAAATGTTTTTGAGATTTAAAAGGCTCCAACATACCAAACTTATTGATTTGCAAAGTGTCTTGATTGTTCCATTGATAAAAATGCATTGAATTACTTCCTGTTAATGTTGGTAAAAATACTTTTACTCTATTGGCGAAGCTTGTTTCAAATATTCTAAGAACATTTACCTCGAAAGATGAGGGGTAATAACTGCACAAGTTGATAATCCTTTTATTATATTTTTTTTGAATTAATTTTATTAGTGGATCAAAATAGCTCAATTTAATATTAAAATAATTTTTTTTTCTAATAGCATAATATTTTTTTCTTAATATATATTTATTCGGCATTTACTGAATTTTAGAAATTGATTCAGTATTTGATAATATTTTTTCAAGAGATTTAGTTGTTTTATCTAGCATTGACTCGTAAAGGCTATTGCTTTCTTCAATAGTTTTTTTAAAACCATCTAACTTTTCATTCAGTTTAGATATTTCTTTGTCTTTACCTTGCTTGTATTGAATGGCTAGTTCTTTTAGTTCATGAAATTTTTTTGCTATATCTTCTAGTTTTTTTTTTTGTTGCACA
>Ga0209711_10001205_pt1 | contig 25482 bp, 19 predicted proteins | sample ArcticOcean_MG_C_7_FD_187441 | JGI IMG/M metagenome (GOLD analysis project Ga0209711, IMG submission 187441) | Marine microbial communities from western Arctic Ocean - ArcticOcean_MG_CB11_88 (SPAdes) (version 2) | ecosystem: Environmental > Aquatic > Marine > Oceanic | place: Arctic Ocean...
AGCTGCATCGCATCTCTCGAAGGGAGTGGGAGATGGTACATCCCGAGATGCAAAGGCTGGTCATTGACCGCATTGCAGACGTCTTCAAGGCAAGGCAACAGGAAGGAGGTGCTTGAGGCTTCGCCGTTTCCCTCTCCATCTGGACATGGTCAGAGGCTTGATGTTCCCGAAGACGTTCCACTCAAAGGCGAGCCGCGCAACCGTGTTGACAAGTTTAGTCTGGGTCGGCTGTCCCTCGCAGTAGACCCGTGGGTTTCCTCGATGCGGGGAGTCACCCTCAAGGCCCTGCGCCCGGTGGCCGACCGGGACGGACCGGGGGCGCTGTCGGGCGACTTGAATTCGAAGAAAGTGAATCATGATATTCCTTAGTCTTTTAACAATTTTCGGCAATCTTCGGACGCTGAGACTTGAAGGTCCTGAGCCGGGCGGCCGGGCGGCCGGGCGGCCGGGCGGGGGACTGACCGGGGCGCAGTCGGGAGATACACTTGGCACACTAGTTTTTGAGTTCACAGTCGCGGGGCGAAAGTGAAGCGGTCACCTGTACACGCGCGGCACGCTCATACGTACGCGATGCACGCGGCGCACAGTGGCCACTGGAACGATGCTGCTTTTGTACTCCTTTCCCACTGACAGACCACCCCGACGGGCAGGGCGGATCTCTTCAGACCAAAACGGGCAGTAAGTGTAAGAAGCGGCTCCTCACGCTCCTCGGCTTCAGTGCGGCGAGCTGAAGATGCTTGCTCAAGCTAAGCGGCTGGAACCGCTTGTTGCCGGAGATCTCCCAGTCCTTGTTCGGGGGCGAGGCGAGGTGCTCGGCCACCTGGTCGGCCGTGAGGAAGCCCGGGTCGAACGAAAGCCGCGCCACGGTGTTCACGAGTTTGATCTGCGTCGGCTTTGCGTCGCAATGGAAGAGGGAGCGGGGCGGGACGAGTTTGTAGATCGGAGGGTCGTCCCCAGAATTGTCGACATGCTGCGTCGCGCGATGGTAAAACCGACTGCCCTTTCCATTGTCCGCGATCAAAAGGGTGGCCACGCGTGCCGGGACCAGCACCAGGAGGCCGAGAGGTCTGTTGCACGCGAGCGACAGAAGTTCGGAGATGGCCGGGATCACGCCGTACAGGGTCACGTTCACGCGGATGCTCGTCGTCTTCGAGAGCCGGTGCAGCAGGATGGTGCCCGACTTGGGCTTCTCGAAGATCTCGGATCCCGGCAACCGGCGGTGCGGCACCTTGTTTGCCGTTACGGTCGGTCCTAGACCGTCGAGCTCCGTCACGTGCGGGTAGTATCGCAGCTCGCCGTCGACGGCCTTGAGCGGCCTGCCGAGGGTGATCTGGCGCGCGTACCCGGCGTCTGTCGATACGAGACCGACCGGCGGGCGCGTCAGGTAGAAGATGCCGTTGCTCAAAAATCCGCGTATGTCGCGTCTCCCGCCAGGCTCCTGCCGGACGTTTGCGTAGGAGAGCAGCGGCGTCCGGTTCCCGGCGCCGTAACGGGTCTCTGCGATTGTGATCTCGTCCTCCAGCTCGTGCACGAGCGAGGATTGAATGACCGACCAGAGATCGCAGCTGTCGAAAAGGGTGGACACGTGGGTCGGCATGGTCGTCGGCTCTGCTCTGCGGCGGCCGACCGCCGGGGTTCCGGGGCCGGGGGGTCCGCCCTTGTCGCGGATCTTCTGGATTCTCCCGGAATCCCCAGACCCCCCGGCCGCAGATGCCGGTTGGGGGGAAGGAGATTGGAGGCAGAACAGACACTCTACCGGGAGTCGCACATGTGGAAATTTTCGAGCTTCTTCTACGACTCCGCGAACAACACCGCCGAAAACCTGCGCAAGCATGAATTTCGAAAGTGGCAGCTCGAAGACGGTGTCGCTCTCGTAGGCTGCTGGAATCAGCCCTTTTTGATGGGGAGCTTGGGAGTTGAGGTTGTCCCCAGAAGCATGTTGCATCGCCACGTCGGAGACTACGTGGTGTTCATGGCAGGGGGTACTCCCGCATCGATGTTTTCGCTTTGCGCGCGCGCGGTTTTGGAGCTTCCGACGTTCCATGGGGAACTGAGCGCCCCGGGCATCGACTTTCACTCCGGCATCGATCTGATGGAGGCGTGCAAGACGCTGGGCTGCATCCTCTTCACCCACGTGGAGTACGACCTCGCGGTGGTCTTGGGAATGGACCTTGAGCCGCGAGCGATTGGCATGGTCGACTCGGACGGACAGTTCTTGTACCGCAACAACTTGGAAAAAATCCACGACAGTGCTGCCAGCCGGCTTCTCAAGTCCTTTCTCGGCAAGAATGGCAAAAGAGTGCCGCTCCCCCTCGCGTCACTCGAAAATGCCCTTTTGGATACCGCCCAGATCGACATCATCTTGGCAGCGTACAAGAAGAATCAGCGCGCAGAAAACAAGAAGAAGAAGAATGCGGCGAAGGAAAAGTACCTCCACGACGAGGTCGTCGCAAGGCTCTCCCGCAGGTCCGCCGCCGCGGCGGTGAAGGCCGTCCTCCACGCGACCGGCGCGGAGGACGCGAGGCGAGAGCGGGCGGACCGCCTAGTGGCCTCTGCCGCCCGCCGGACGGCGTCGGCAGCGATCGACGGTGTGCTCGCGGCGGCGCGCCGCGAAGACGCCTCTCGCGCGGAGCGGCTCGCGGCCGTGCGGAAGCTCAACGCGGACAAGGCCGGCGCGGTCGCGAGGGCGCGGCTGGAGCGGCAGAAGCCGGTTGCCAAGCCGGTCCGCGACAAACACCGTGCTCCTGCCGTGCATCCGAAGCCGGTTACGAACCCGCGCCGCTGCAAAGACGGGCTCGACTGCAAGTTCCTCGGCGTGCGCTGCGCCTTCTGGCACCCAGCGCATGAGATCCAGGCGGCGCCGACGGTCGTCTGCCCCTTCCACCCTTACTGCCGACAGAGGAGCGTCTGCCGCTGCCTGCACCCAAAAGCGCCGGTCGCGGCGCCGGTGAAACCGGTGGAGCAGGTGAAGGTGAAGGCGCCGGTCGCGGCGCCGGTCAAACCAGTGGAGGCGTCGGAGCCGCCGGTGAAACCGGTGAAGGCGCCGGTGGAGGCGGTGAAGGCGCCGGCGAAGGCGACGGACTTTGAGTGTCCGATCTGCTTCGAAGAGGTGGAAGACCGCCACGCGATCCAGTGCGGCCACGTGTGCTGCGAGCGTTGCGCCCGGCTTCAGGTCCGGGAGGGTGCGTGCTTTGTGTGTTCCGCGTCGGTTGCGATGAGCCTGCGAATTTATGTTTAGTATTTAATGGCGAATGGCGGCTTCTAACCCCTCCAACCTCCCCAGACGATTCAACAGGGTCGTCTTGTTCTGCCTCTTCGCAGCGAGCTGCTTTTGAAGACCGTGAATTCCGTCCCCGTTCGGTTGAATTTTCCTCTTCTTCCCCCCGAGCTCCTTTTCAAGAACGCGAGTTTCGCCTTCGTTCTTTTTAATCTCTCTCTTAAGCCAGTCGATCGCTTCCTTCCTTTTGCTCTCCGACATGCCGATCACCTCTGTGAACCTCTCCAGGGCCTTTCTGTAAGCGGCCGTGTCAAGCGCGGTCGCGTCCACTCCCAGGAGATCCGCCATCTCCGCGAGCTCCTGGACGGGGTCGACGGGGTCCGTGGTTTCTTCGTGGACGTCGTGGACTTCGTGGACGGGGTACCCCTCCCACAACCCCAGACGATACAACAGGGTCGTCTTGTTCTTCTTCTTCCCCCCGAGCTCCTTTTCAAGAACGCGAGTTTCGCCTTCGTTCTTTTGAATCGCTCTCTTAAGCCAGTCGATCGCTTCCTTCCTTTTGCTCTGCGACATGCCGATCACCTCTTTGTACTTCTCCAGATCCTTTCTGTAAGCGGTCGCGTTCACTCCCAGGAGATCCGCCATCTCCGCGGGCTCCTGGACGGGGTCGGCGGGGTCCGTGGTTTCGTGGACTTCGTGGACGTCGTGGACGTCGTGGACTTCGTGGACGGGGTCCGAGGGGCGCGGCGGGAAGCGCCGCGAGAAAGCTTGCTCAGTGACCGACATTTCTGTTTGGAAATATTTAAACCGTCTTATTATTCTTATTCGCCCCTGAGCTCCGAGTCATCAGAGGGGAGCCTTCCCCTGGAGTTCGTGGAGCGTCGTTTCGAGACCAGTTATTTTGTCTTCGTGATCTTGAATCTCTTCCCGAAGCCTGGCGATCTTGTCTTCCTTCTCTTTGTTCTTCGAGAAGCCCATCGCATCTCTTAACTTCTTGAGAACTTTTCCGTAAACGGCCGTGTCAAGCGCGGTCGCGTCCACTCCCAGGAGATCCGCCATCTCCGCGAGCTCCTGGACGGGGTCGGGGTCCGTGGTTTCGTGGACATCGTGGACTTCGTGGACGGGGTCCGAGGGGCGCGCCGGGAAGCGCCGCGAGAAAGCCTGCTCCGTGACCGACATTCTTTGGTTTCGTTGCAATCTCCACATCTATGGCCGGACCCCCCGGTCGCAGCAAGAGTGCGGTCGGCGCACAAAGCGAAAACAGACAGAAGGACACATGGCCTCCTTCTGCTGCCGAAACTCGTGGGCGACGCCGTACGAACACCAAATCGCGGCGATCGAGGCGGCTCGGAAAGTTCGAAACGGCTACGTCATGCTCGGTTGCGGAGCCGGTAAGTCGCTGATCGCCCTCGGGTTCGGGACCGACCCTCACTTTGGCAATCAGAACGTCCTGATCGTCGCCGGAGGAAGGGGCGCCAGCATGCAGTTTCTGGAGGAGGTGAGGAAGAACACGACGCTCGAAGAGCAGGGTCGACTGACGTGGGCCTTCGACAAGTCAGAGCACAGCAAGAACAGGCCGGAGAGCAGCATTCACATCACGTCCTACGACCACCTCAAGAAGCAGCTCGCGCAGGAGCACTCCTCTCGCATCTACACGAGCAAACAGTACCACCTTGTGGTGCTCGACGAGTGCCACCGGGCGCTCGCCGACGGGGCGTGGAACACGATCACGAAGGTCGTCACCAAGGACGTCACGCGCGTGATCGGTCTCACCGGCACCCCGTTCCGCAACCCGACCAAGAAGGAGCTGGAGGGAAGCGCGGCCGGCAAGAACACCCTGCTCCAGCAGAGCTCGGCCTTCCTGAAGCCGCTCGGCCCCTGCTTTTACTCCGTCCGCGCAAAGGAGCTCGAGGACAAGAAGATGACCGCGAAGATGGAATTCGAGTTCGTCACCGTTCCGAGCGGCCCGGACATGGAAAACTACGAGCACCTGGACGGGAACGAGCGCCGCGACACGGCCGCGCTCAACAGGAACAAGGCGCTCATGATCGCGTCCATCGTCAAGAAGCACTGGGAGCGCGGCGAGACCGGCATCATCTTTGTCCAGAAGCTGGCCTGTGCCGACGCCATCTTGCGCATGGCCGAGCTGCCCTTCATGCGGGGGATCGACAAGATCACGGGCACCAAGGGCAGCAAGAGCTCCGCGTCCCACGACGCGCACCGGAAGGAGGTTCTCCGCAAGCTCGAGAACAAGGAGATGCCGGCGGCGGTGATGACGTCGGCGGCGGAGGAGGGAATGAACGTGCTGTCGATCTCCTACGTGATCCTCAGCGACGGTCCCGGCAACTCAATCCGGTCGGACACGCAGCGGGCGGGCCGCGGCACTCGCAACGCCGTCCCCGGCGTTCAGAAGCATTCGACGGTCTACTCCCTCAACACGGAGAACACACACGAGATCACAGAGAAGCAGGCCTACGTGGACTCGATCCGGGAGCAGGGCTTCGTCGGCGAAGAAGTCTCCACCTACCGGATGGACGTCGCGGAAGTGATGCAGAGCACGGGCGTGTCCGAGGAGATGCTGCACGACGTGGCGCAGATCCTGGTCAACCGCCAGGAGGAGCAGGCGGGAAAAATGCACAAAGACAAGGTGTCCAAGGAGAGGAAGGCCGAAACGAACAAGTACGAGGACGTGCGGAAGGCGAGGGTGCAGCAGGCGCACCATCTGTTCAAGTTCAAGGTAGAGAAGCGAGTGGCGCAGGAAAAGGCGCTCGAGCAAGAGCAGACTGTCGAGATCAGGGAGGCGGCCGGGGAGACGGGGAAGGAGATGTACCGCGCGAAGAAGCAGAAGGTGTGATTCTGTTCCACCCGGCAAGTGCATCCCGGGGAAGAGATCAGGGAAAACAAGCTTGCAACTGTCAATCAGACCTCCTCGGAAACCACCAGCCGGTGCATGCCAGAAAGGGCCGTTGCAAACCGCGACCACTCGTCCAGTTTTCCCACTGGCGCCGCGCACCGGAATGTACCCCCCACCGTAGACGATCGTCTGTCCGAATACACTCGCCCCGATCGCACGAAGCACGGGGACCAGTACAACGCGACACGAAAAGATTCCAAAGGGGACGCGACGGCCAGCCGGTCCCGGGGAGGCAGGAAGTCCCACACCACAATCACTTTAGTTTCTCAAGAGTTCCGTACAAAAAAACCAGCACCGCGGACGCGAGCACGCACCTGCTCGCCCACCCGGTCAGTGAGTAAATTGCGCCCCCCCTGGCGCGCTCCAGTGCAACCTTCCAGGCAGCCCGCCTCTCCGGCACAAGGACGCCGACGGTGACCCCGCCGTCCAGGTCGTTGACCGACCTGGACGCGGACACCAGCGGCCACGCCGCTCTGATCCGCTCCAGGATTTCGTCTCCCACGGCTTCGTCCATGACGTTGAGGCGGAAGAAGCTACCACCTGTCATCGGAAAGACGGAGCTCACCCTGGCGCTCAGGTCCACGGCGTGCGCAAGCTCGAGCACGCCGTCGCGCACCCTCGACGCCGCCATCTTCTCTGCGCCCTCCCTCGCCCCGGTCCGTCTGGGCTTAGCTCTCTGGCACACCCCGCCGAGAAAGCCAGGCTCAGCTCTCTTGGCCGCACGCAAAGCACAGAGGGCGCGAGTTCTCATCGTAGGGATTCGTGGGGTGGAAAAGCCCCGCCTCCAGAACGTGCAGGCTGCTGGTGCAGCGCGCGCACTCGAGCGAGGCCGCCCTCGAGACCGCGAAGAAGTCGACCTGCTCGCTCTCGAGCACAAAGGGGCCGCGGTGCAGAACCCGCTCGATCGTCGCCTGCACGGCTCGCAGGGCGTGCAGGTTCAGAGTCGTCGGCGTGCCGTCTTCCGCCTCCTCGTTGGTCGGCGGGACGGCAAACCCGTTGGCGTCCCTCCAGTGCGTGTCCGAGTCGTCCGGGCACCTCAGGAACATCTCCACCGAATCCAGGATGCGAAGCAGCGTTTCCTGGCGCTCTCCCCTTCCTGTCAGCCGCGTCGCCGCGACACCAGGAAACAGCCTTCCGAGCCCGACTGAATGGGCCGACGCGAGGTGCGCGATGCAGACATCGTCCGCCACGTTACTCATACCAAAAGCGGTGTACGGGTTCTCCTCCTGCGTCGGCCCGCAGACGTCGATGCAGAGAGCCACGCCGCAGCGGAAGAGGTGCTCCACCGTGGCGAAGCTGATCGAGGACTGCCCGTGGCGGGTCGTGAAGGTGTTGAGAGCGGCGTTCACCGCAACGTCGATGGCCATCAGGTCGGCGTCTCCGGACCGCACCACGGGAACGAAGGAGGCCTCAAAGGCGGCCGCCACCTCGCCCGCGGCCCATCGGTCGTTCATCGTCCCATCTCCGAGCCCCACGCGGTCGGGGTTGGCGGCGATGCGGGCCATCACCGCGATCACGGACATGAGAGCGTCGGGGCGCCCGAGCGCGTCTGGCAGCGCGCCGTAGAGCAGCGGGCATCCGACGAGGTCCACGATCCCCGCGGCGGAGACGTCCTCGCAGACGAGCGTCGCACCCGCGATCGTGTCCCCCGCGAGCACCTCGTCGCCGCAAGCGCCGACGACCTCGGTCGTGTTGCGCGCAGTGAGGCGAATGTGCTCCACGTCGGACATCACCTCCACAGGGCGGTGCAGCGTGTCCGAGACAGCCAAAGAGACCATGCCTGCGGCCACCTGGAAGTCGGAGTAGCCGGAGGAGGTCGGGCGGCTGCCGCTCTTGTCGACGATGGTCAGAGAGGTCGGCGCAACGACGCGGTGCCCGTAAGTGGAGCGGAGCGAGACGCCGGTTCCGGACCACACATGGTCGTTCCAGATCAGCAGCGGGACGGCCTGGAGCGCAAAGGGGCCGCAGCTCTGGCGTATGCTGTCTTCCACCTGCAGCGACTTCTTCAGCAGTCCGTCGACGCAGTAGATCTTGGCGATCGACACCACCTTGCCCCCCTTTTTGACGTTGGCACAGCAGGTCGCCGTCAGGCGAACCTCGCCCGGACGGAGCGGAAGGCCGAAGCGGCCGGGCGGGTAGGACCGGAGGTAGATGATCGACGACCCGAAGCGGCGGCCCGAGCCCCAGTTTCCCTGCGAAAGCACCGAGCCGAAGGCGTGCCCTGAGCAGACGAAGCCGGCGAGGTTCTGCTGGTGGGCGAGCCCGAAGGCGACGATGAAGAGCTCCTGCACGGTCTCGATGCCGGAGACGTGCCCTTCGAGCTCAGAAAACGTCTCAAACATCGGACCGTCCTCCTCCTGCATCTTCTGCCTCCTCCTCTCCACCCGCCGACCGGCAGCTCCCAGCGGGTTGATCGACAATCTCCGCCAAGATCGCCGCCTCGATCCGCGCGCGGGAAGCAGCGGGGAGGTCGCCGGAGCCAATCTCTTCAATCCCGAGTGGGTGGAGCGGGCGCCGGAGCAATGCGGCGAAAGCAGCTGCACCCGGGTGTCGCTCACGAGAGCCCTCTACATTGCCTCGGAGATCCAGAAAAACGACTGGAACCAGAGAGTGGTCCTCGCGGCCGCGACCAGCGAGGCGGACCAGACGCCGTTCGTCCTGACGTGCAGCGCTCTGGTCCTGCTCGCCGAGCCCTCCTTCAGGAGCAGCTTCAAGACCGCGTCGGGGGACGCGAGGGCGCACCCTCATTTGGAGGAACTGTTTCGGGGGCCGACAAGCCGTTTAATCCTTTTTTGGCGCACGTACGATCTCCAAAACGGTACGGTTCTGGGTGGGTAAGGACACCATGAAAACGGCCGCGAAAATAAGCAGCGACATGCTAGTTTGTTCTCCGGCGTATGTGCGGAAGAGCTGGAACGCGAAAACTCGACAGAAGACGTGTGCGACCGCGACGCACACGGTCGTCAGCTGCACTGTCCACAGTACTGCAGATAGCCAGAGTAGTCGAACGTGGTTCTTGAGGTCGCAGGGCAGCCCCCCCGCCAGCACGCCGCATGTTGTCGCTGCAAAGACACCCAACGGGATTCCCGAGATTGCGAGTAGAAGTGTAGCAAGTAGGCGTCCGAGACCGGAAAACTGATGGTGCGAACCGAACGCCGGCGGGTCTGAAAAGCTCACCAGAATGGCGACCGCCGAGTCGAGAAGCGCCATCCCGCCGCCCAGTTTAGCCAACGGCAGCTCACTTTTGACGTCGAGGAAGGCGAAGGCGTTTCTGAGAACGAAGTGCACGACCGAGACGCCCACGCCCACGCACTCGAAGACAACGACCACCGCCAAGCCGTCCTCCCACAGCGTCTCCGACATTGCGACCACAACGGCCAGCCTAGATGCGACCGCCAGGAGGCCTATCGCCGCGTCGACGTAGACCACCCCCATTTTAAACTCCAAATCCGGCTTTTCGGAGTCGTTGATGCGCTTTCCTGCACGAATCAGCATGGAGGTCGAATCCGACGCATCTTGCGACTTCCGCACGTAAGCAACGGCCGAGGCCAGGCCCATCAGCAGAAGGCGAAGGATTCCGATCCAGAGCGCCGCGCTCGAGTCCATGAGCCCGGGCACACGGTGCAGGCTTGACGTCTTCTCCAGTCGGAGGACGGCATTGTTTCCGGCCGTTTGTATGACCACGTTCTGACTGGCCAACAGACGCCTATACGGCACCGATGGAGAGGTCGCGCAGCTGGAGGCGGCCGCGCAGTCCCTCGTGTACGCCGTGTTCTGAGGCCCACAGGGCCCCGCCTCGGCGTGCCGTCGCCGTTCCTCCAGGCGGCTCTCCGCGCTCTCGCGAAGGTAGGACCCCGTCAATGCGAGCCAGAAGCTTTCGTGCCCTGCCACCACCGGGAAGACGTCCACGCTCTGGTTGCAGAGGCCAAAGTCCTCGCCGCGACCCACGAGGTAGCCCGAGCTCGTCTGCGCCCTGATCCCGCCATCTACGTCTCCCGTCGGTGCCCAGCAGAGTCGCGTCGTCGTGAGCCAGTAGCTCCAGCCTCTGAGCATGCTCATCTCCCCCCTTAACCCCAGCCACGCGCCGGCGAAGCTGGCGTCTTCGCGTGCGGACCGGTACTCGTACGAAAGTTTGGCCTCTTGCAACCATTCATTGCCGCTCTTCAGCAGGCCCAGGTCGTAGCAGGCGGAGCCGCTGCAGTTGGCAAGCTCCGACTGCTCGTTTGCCGTACCCAGCAGCCAGAACGGGTCGACGTCCACGACGCGGTCCGGCCGGAAGAGCACCTCCACCTCCCGCGTCGGCTTTCCGACGGGGACGAGCGCGACCGCGTAGTCGGCGCCCCGGCGGGCGCGTACGCACGTTGCGCCGGGGGGGAGCTGCAAGCCTGCCACAGACGTTCCCTCTCCTTCCGAGGAGATCATGGTCAATCCAGTAACGACCAGAACACAAACAACACACGCCACGTACACGAGCGCCCCCGCCTTCCCGCCCTCGTTTCCATCGGGCAGTGTTGAAAACCTCATCCCAGCACCTGTAAAAACACGGCTTCTATCACGACATGACGCGGTTCACAACCCGCATCAGCGCCTCCAGCGTCTCCTCTTTCTCCCCTTCCGCGTCGATGCGGACAAACTCGCTCCCCTCCGGGAGCGATCCGTCCAGCCGGTCGTGGAGGTCGTGGAGGAGCTGTAGGTAGTCCCGCGAGATGGCCGACTCTGAATCGCGGTCACGGTGCCGGACGCGCTGCATGGCGGTCTCCACCGAGGTCTCGAGGTAGACGGACGTGACCTTCACATCCGGCAGGGCGGCCATGAGTTCCTTGAGCGTGTACATGTACGCGCCCAGCTCTGCCCCTTGCAAGTTGGCCTTGGCGAAGACGCCTGCGTTAGAAAAGGGCGACCGCTCGGAGATGATCAGCTTGGGCTTGCGGAGTACGGCTGAAAGCAACGGTCCAAACAGGGACACCAACACGGCCATCTGAAACGTGGGCGCCGAGAGCTGCCCGTTGTAGAAGCCCTGAAGAAGGTCCGACTCGATCCACTTTTCCACCGGCTCCTCGAGGATGACCACGTCGTCTCCCAGACGGTCACGCAGCATCCTGACCTGGGACGACTTGCCTGCGCCGATGAGGCCCTCTACGGTGAGCAAGCGGATTGCCATGGTTCTGTCCCTTTTGGCCTGGTCGCCGACCGGCGTAGTACGGAACCGTCGGCCCGCTGCTCCTGCTTTTCACATCCGCCGCGGCGCAGTGCGACGCCGGTGAGCACGTCCCCTCCGGCCAGGCCGGAGACGTCCAGCGCCTCGTCGTGCGGCGGCGAGGACGGCCACGCCGTTGTTGAGGTAGGTGACGGGGTCCACTCCCATCGCGAAGCGCGCACGGGGCGCGCGTGGCGGGGGCCTGGCCGGAGACATTGCCGAGTCCGGCGGTGGCAGTCTGGGGCCCGTCCCGGAGCTGGGGTGCGAGGGCGTCCTTGGCCTGGCGCAGCACTTGCTGAACCAGGCCAGAGTATTCTGTGAGGTCCACGGATGCGTTCATCTTCGTTAGACGAGTTCTACTTTCCGAAATCCGCCCTACAGTCCGTGTCTAGCAAACACGATGTCTACCATGGACGATTCCGATGGGCGGAGCCGCGGTGGTGACTTGTCTGTACGTCGGGGGGGCACGGTCGGGTCTGCCGCCCCCCCAAGGTTTTGGTTGATCACAAAGTCCGAAAAGTCCTCAGCCAGAAATATCATCCATGCGTACATCTTGTTGAACTCTCTCTGGAACTCGCTTTCCTCGGAAAACTTCACGAGGAAAGGGCGTTCTCTGGACCGCATCAGGTAGTTTCTCACGAGATTGTCGAGATCTCTCCTCAGGCCCCGGAACGTGTTGCCCTTGGTACTCGTGTTTTGAAGCTTTTCAACTCGTTTCTCGAGTTCGTCGAGCTTCCACATTTCAGTCGCGCCTTGGCCACGCCCCCTCGCCTCAAATTCCTCTTTTTGCCAGGCCTTGTACTTTGCCTGTGTGTTGGCATCCCTGTTGACGACTTCCATCAGGTCGCTTTCGACCTTAAGTGGAATGTACTCCGCGGTGCCTGGTCGGGTCTTCATTTCTTTGAGGCTGACTTCTGTTTCCTCCTCTGAAAAGCCGCTGTGAAACGCGTGGTGAAACGCGTGGCAAAGCACCCAGACAAGCACACATGATGCTGCCGAAATCCAAACCTTGGTCTCGTCGTGCCTCAACCGATCAAACGCGTCGATCAGTTCAATCCTGGATGTCTCGTTCCACACCCTGAACGCGTTTCGTATAGGAGCAGATTTTGTACCCATCCACAAGTCCGCCGCGTCTCTCCAGCCCTGTGATGATGACGTGCCTTCTGCGCCAATCATTCTCAAGTCGAGCGTCTTCAGGAACTTCTGCCCGTAACGACCATCTCCAAACGTCAGGTTTTTCAACCTTACCGCGTTGAAGTACTGCACTTGCTGGCTTCCTTCGTATCCAGAGACCCACTTTGTGAACGACTCAAAGTCGGAGGCCCCGGACCACGTCCTGGCCAAGTACAATGAAACTCTCACGTCAAAGCAAGCCGCCACCACCATCGCGATCGCTGCCGCAACGGCCCCCTTATTGGCAGACATGGCGACATTCTTGCAGTGAAAACCAAAAGCGGAGATCACTGCAGCATTGAGAGAAAGCAAAAACACGCTGTTTGGAGGTGAAGCGATCAGTTTTGTTGCAAGCGCCATGAAAAGTGGTACTGCCGCCGCCTCAGCACCGAGCCCGCCGTTTGTGTCTGTGATGTTTCCGGAAAGGAGTCCTTGCACTTCGGGGTCCTCGAACGGGTCCTTTCCGGAGGACTCGAACGCAAAAACTTCAAACGCCTTCTCACGCGCCATGAGCGCCTTCTCACGAAACTCCTCGCGCCCCAAAAGAACCATGGACGAGTACGAAAACTCCATTGCCTTGCAGAGGTAGGCTCCTGGAAAGTCGCCTAAGAATGGCTCGTAGAATCCATTGACACTCGCCGTTGCCTTAAAAAGGATAGCCGGGAAGGGGTCCTTGCACGAGTCGCGGACGATCGTTGCGTCGTCAACACCAGTACTGTGGCTTTCTGTCATGGTTTTTATTGTAGGATCACACAGTGCTATATCAAGACAAAACAGAACACAACAGCGCGAGTTCGCCCAGGCTGAGCGCCCCGGGCACTTGCGCGTTCTCACACGCGCCTTTCAGGCGCTTCAGCACGTCCGTGCCTTTCGTCTTCAGTTCCTCCTCATACTCCACCTCGGCTTCAATGTCCTCCACAAACTCAGAGTCGGCCCTCACCTCGCTCCCGTCGCTTTCCGGAGGTGCGTCTTCGTCCTCCTCGTCCATCCCAAGCCCCGCTTTCCTGAGTGCCTCCTCGATCGCGACCTTCTCCTCCTCTGCAAGCTTCTTGTTTTCCGTACTCGCCTTCTCGAACCACTTCTGGTTGTGCTGTTTGACCTCTTCTCTCGTCGGCAGCTCGGCAATGCTGTCTTCGTTGTCATCCTCGTTGACCGAGGGTGCGAGCTTGAGGACAGGGGCGTCCATGATGCACCGCAGAACGGCACCCGCAAGCGCCACGGAGCAGGCAAACCCGTCCCTTGTGACCTTGGTCATCTTGTCCGCCCTGCGCCTGAGTTGGTTCTGCTGCACAGTCGTCGGGACATCAAACTTGCGAGCGAGAGCGTCCATCTCCGCGGGGCTGTCGTAGATCCGGAGCAGCGTTCTGAGCTCGTCTGCGAACACGGCGTCTGCGACGACGGGCATCTCCTTTGCCCATCGATCGCGATCTCTCGCGTACTGGACGATCTCTGCGTCGTTGTTTGCCACAGGGTTGTCCCAGTGGTCTTCCGGAAGCTCGCGGCCGCTTGGCCTGTTCTTGTTTGAGAAGGTTGTTCCAGTCTCTCCCGCGACCGACTCGTCACTGAAGAATGACTGCTCAGGGTTGGCCCCCCCGGTCGGCCTCCCCAGTCGCCGTCGACCGTGCGCCTGAAAGTGCTGCGTGACCGCGCGCCGCATCTTGAAGACGAGCCTCTGCTTCACCCTCAGTCTCGCACCGAAAGAAGGGACGACCCTGGCGGCCCTCACGCGGTGCGGTTGCTCGACAAGAACGCACGATGCAAACTGAGGATCCTTGAAACTCGCCTTCTTGCCGTCCGCAACGGGCTTCTCGGTGCCCTTTGGCCACGTACCACGGAGCAGCAGCACGGCCTGTACGATGCGTTCAGTGTTCCACAGAATCACGCCCGCCCGGTGCGAAAGGCGGCCGCTCGTGCCGTACACCAGAAGAGACTCCACTGAGTGAAGGATTGCTTTCTCTTGTGGCGCGGTGTCGGGCTCTGGCGAAGAAGCTATTGTCTCCTGCTCCACGCCCGGAACTTCATCGGCGTCCTCGTCGGTGCGAACAGGGAATCTTTCGACTGTTCCGAAAGTTGTCACTGCGACTTTGTAGGGGTTTGGCACCTGCGCCATCATCACAAACTTGAGAGCTTCCCTGAAAGCTTTCATCTTGAGTGGATCTTCCCACCAAGAGCCGCCGCCGGGGCCGCCTTCGGCGCCGGGGCCGTCTTCCGCGCCGGCCCCGCCCGCAGGGTCGGGCCCACCTGCCTCGTCGGCCCCGCCCGCCCCGTCGGCCCCGCCCGCCCCGCCCGCCCCGCCCGCCGGCTCGGTCCCACCTGCCGCGTCGGCCGCACCGGCCCCGCCTGCCGCCTCGCTCATGGGAAGCGCAGGGCGTCGTGCGCCGTACGTGTTCCACGCTCCCAACGCAGACCACCAGTCCGGAACGCCGTTGAACGTGTACCACCCACCAGGCGAAGTGTACACGTCGCGACTTTCCCACCTCCTTCCGCGCCTCGGGTCTGTCGGCGGAGGTGAGACTGGGAGAAGGCGGGGGTCTGGCCTTCTCAACATGCTTGTTCGTTCCCTCTCGACCATCCAGGTGAAAGGGTTTGACGGAAGGGAGCTGCGGAAAGAGTAGACCCAACTCACCACCTCCTGCGGAACCGGCTCAGTTTCCACAGGAGGACCAGCCCAGTCCGCAATCCGCTCCGGGCCCTGGTAGTCCGGTCGTACTGAAGGACCCCAAAGCGCGTTGTAGGCCAATGGGATTGCGCCATCAGAAAGAGCGTCGGCAGCAAACCAGACGGCTTCTCCCCATGTAGTCGGTGCCAAGGGGGCCACCGGTCCCAATGGGGCGCCTGTCGAAAAAACCGGGACGAACTTCCGCAGCTTGCTCAGTGGGCTCTCTTTGAATGCCTCCTCAAGTGCGTTTTCGCGGAAGCAGCGCGCGAAGCGGGCCTCGGCCTTGGTCGAAGAGATTCTGATCACGTACGGCGACCCCTCGAGGGACTCTGAGATGGACGCGTCGTGAACACATGCGGAAGCCATGGCCACAATGGAATCCAAGAGGTAGGATGTCCACACGGGGATGCTCTCGATTGTCCTCTTGGAGCGGGGCGGTGTGAGGTGCCCGAGCCAGTGGCCGTACGGCACGAGGAAGAGGCTGGGTGCGCCCTCGTTGAAGTTTGGAATCCAGAGAGATGCAGTTCGCTCTGGGATGCCGTCAAACGTTGGAGCCGGCGCTGGGCCGAGGGGGGACGACGCTGACAGACGTCTGATCCTCTGCACAAAGTCGCGTCGAAGCTGTACGTTGACCTCTGGATCCTCCACAAAGGGACCCCGTAGAGAGACCAGGGTCGGCCGCATCGCCACGACCGCCACCTGCACCGCAAGCTTCGGCAGCCCCTCAAGGCCGAGGCCATTCGAGAAACGCGCCACTCTCAGGAAGGACGAGATCGACTCGGAGAGCCGCAAGTCGACTTCCATGGACGGACCACCGCTGGTAGCCACCATGTTCTGCAGGGCCTGCACCTGGAGCTTCGCGACCTCCTCGTGCTTGAGAAGACACACTTTCTTGTAAGCGCTCGCAAGCTCCCGAACCGCCTTCTTCCGCGGCTTGACGCCGACCTCCCGCGTCGTAACGAGAACGTCCTCGCACCCCCACTCCTGTGCCGCCCTCAGCACCACGAACGCGCCGCGTCCTCCCCGCAGGCAGTTGAACAAGAGGTCGTCCGACGAGACGTGCTCGCACACGGCGAGCGTCTTTGCGACGTGCTCTGACTGCACCCTCGTCTGCCTCTGAGCGCCTTCCCACGAGTCGCAAGAGTCGCGTCTGTGAACGAGCCTGTGCAAGATCTCGTCCGCCAGTGCAGTCTCCTCCACGCCGGTGAGAGAGCTGCCCGACGTGATCAGCTCGGAAAACCGCTCGTGGTCCGCAGAGGGCGCAAACCTCTTCTCTGCGTCCAGGATCTCGTAGGGGACGACGGTCGGCACCGGGCTGAACGCGCAGATCCTTTCGGTGAGCGGCTGGAGAGCGTGGGAGACGTCGCCAGAACCGTAGTTGACAAAGAAGAAGATCGTGGCGCGGCTCGCGGTGCTGCGCTCCCATTCCTCGAAGAGAGGCTGCGTCGCGATTCTCTGCCTGGCCACCGCCTTCTGCCCGATTCGGATTGCTTCCTCGATGCCCGGAGATGTTCTGACCGCGTCAGATCCCACGAGTGTCGACCCCGACGCGTCATGCGGAAGAAGGCGCGCGGACGCAAACTTGGGTCGTGCCACATGGGGAAGCACCCGCAGAACAACAGTGGCGCCAGGCTCGTCCGTGAGACGGGTAAAGGTTTCGACCTTTTTGCGCAGTTCCTGAAGCTTGCCGTCTGCCATTGGAATCAGCCTCTTCACGCCGCCCGCGAGCTGTGTGCGCGACCCTTCCTTGATACCCGCCATCCACTTTCCAAACCCAGTGCCAACCAGTGCTTTCAATGTGCGAGGCAGAAGCATCAGGATGGAACCCAGGATTGCGTAGGACGACACGTCCCCTCGCATCATCCTTGGAGCAAAGGTCGAGATCGCAATGCGCAGCCTCTCGATGTCGGATCCGATCCCTGTTGCTTCCCACGCGGAGCGGGTTCCCACGCCCTCACCAGCCCCTACCCAGAACGACGTTGGCTGTCCGCGTATCCCAAAGTCGGTGACAACGACCTCGTACCACGTCTCTGTTCTGTCCAAGAGAAGGGTGTCAAGATCGAGACCAGTGGGAAGAAGAAAGTCGTCGGATTCTGCAAAGGACTCTCTGTCCCGCGCCGCTTTGACTGCCTCGTCCTCCCCCAACGCGCCCCTCGCCTTTCCCCACGAAGTTACAAGAAAGGAATACCAACGGTAGCTGCGAGGGGTCGACAGAAACTGTGCAACGAGCTTCTCCCTTGGACCGACCGCCTTGCCGCCTGTGTCAGAGAGCTTTTCGAGGCTCTCCGCGAGCTGAGCAATTGTGAACCGCGTTCGAGGTGTTTTTGTCTGAACGGGCTCGTTCCAGCCTGCAAGCCCTTGGAGGACCGTTGTTTGCGAGCCGAGTCTGCCGTTGGCAAACTCTGTCGAGCCGACATCTTCGCCTTTAGACACCTCTTCTTCTTCAATGCCCGGAGCCTCCGTAAACTGTACCGTCTCTCCAGGCTCCGGTGCTTTATCGAACAAAAACCAAAAGTCCTTTGGCTTCAAGCGCGAAAGCACCGAGCTGATGTTCGACCACCCAAGAAGTGTAGCTACGACCACTGATGCAGTCCTGTAGGCGGTGTATGAGCTCGATGCCACCGATGGCAGCCCTGACCGCCACCACGACAAGACAAATCCAGTCGCGGGAAGCCCAAGAAACGGAAGCCCAATGCTGAGCGCCAGTTCAGAGAGTCCGAAGATCAAGACTTTCGTGTAGACCGCGCTGTACGAGGACGCGTTCTTCCTCCTGACCGCGGATGCGTCCCTGATCTCGACGTAGGGTGGGTGGAAGTACCGGCAGGGAAAGGGAAGCACCAGCAGATTCACCTCCGGACCGGTCAGGGGCGTCGGCTTCAGCTCGACCGAGTTGGTGAGCATGGGAGGGAGGTCGGACCCTGCCGACGTCTTCTGCTGCCAGACGCGCACCTCGACGCCGTCGGGCAGAGACTGCCCCTCTTCCGCGACGACCGCAATCCCGCACCCCCCGATGGACCGCTCTCCAGACCGCTCGTCCAGGAAGCCGCGCACCGCGCTCCACCTCTCGACGGACCCGTCGGAGTGCTTCCTCACACTGCGGGATACCCTCTCTCCGCGGTACTCGTCCAGCACGGCGCGCTCGCAGAGGCGGCCGTCGCAGAAGAGCTCGAGCTTCCCGCTCCGCTTGCGGACCACCACCTGCGAGATTCTCTGAGGGCGTCTGGGCCCTTGGCCGGAAGCGCCGTCCAGACCGCTGTGGTCCCCCACGAGGCCGGACGAGGGGAGCTCGGCCCCAGCCGGTCTCTCGGCCGTGAGGACGCTCGCGTTTCCGAAGACCTCCTCGGACAACATCGCGCCTCTGCTTTCGGTAGCTCGCTTTCGAAATCCATGTCAGCGAACGATAGAAGTGCGAGACCGCCAGAAAGTGCCTAGGACAATGCTTGCGCCTTCCGAAAACGAACTTGCCGCACTCGGCCGCGTGGTTGCGGCGCTCAACATCCCGCCGCGCGCGGTGCTTCCGGAGGCGGGTGTCGCTGGTGCACGTGGGCGACGTGCCGATGAGCGCCGCGGACACGCAGGCTCTTCCGGCGGTCGGCGACACGATCCACGCGCCTGGTCTGGTATGGACCTCCTCGAGCGCGCGGTGGATCTGGAAGAGCGACCAGGAGAAGGTGCTCTACGTGCTGACCGTTCCGAAGGGTTTGTTCACCGCCGCCCTTCAGAAACCCAACCAGTACACCGACCTCGCTCTCCTCGAGGCAACCACCGCCCCGAACAGTGCTGTGGACGTCAAGACGGCGGTGCTGCCGGTGGTCGTGCTTGCGCCGAACGCGAGCTGGAGGGTGACCAGCGTGGAATATTTGGGGGGAGGGGTGCGAGTGTGCGCGGTTTACACGTATTGAATCACACCACCCGCACCTCGAGGTACTGGGCTTGGCGGTGTACAGAACGCTCGCTTGCCGGAAGCTTACCTTCCGATTCGCCTGTCTATAAGGCAGGATTGAAGAATGGGGCGCAGTACACCAGTTTTTGAATTCACAGTCGCGGATCGGAAGCGTCGCGAAAGTGAAGCGGCCACCTTTGCAAACAGGGAAGCATCCTACGGCCTCTGCGCGTCCGCACTCCGCCTGATGGTCAGGGCGCCCCTGTGCGTCTGCATCAAAATGCCCGTGTGTGAGAACTGAATGCTGCGCGGCAGCGCTTCGTACGCACAGCACTTTACCCGCACCCGCGCGACTCGGCGTCGCGTGATCCTCCCCACCTCGAGAGAGCAGATGGCGGGCCGCGGCGTGATCCGCGGCGTGATCCGGGCGCAGTGCGGAGTAGAGGCCCGATGTTTCGTTTGTGTATCTGGTGACCGTGTGCTCCTCTACGTGAACAGCCACCGAGCGCGCGCTGGACTCGTCACCGCGCCGCTTTTGTCAAGTTTCAGGGAATTGTTCAAAAATCCTACGAGTCGCGGATCTAGGACCTGTACTAGAGTGCTCCAAACCCTTGTACATCACCGCTGGGTTTCCTGGACTGGCTTCGCATGCACATCACCAGCACCGCGGACCCGACAGCAACAAACACGCTCGTGGCGGCTGCAAAAGCGGCGCCCAACATGCTCCTGCAAAACACTCTGACCGTAGGAAAATACCAAGTAGGGGGGGAGTACAAGGATTTTAGAAGGCAGATTTGATCGCAGCCGCGATGTCGGCGCCACCGCCGCCGGAAGAGCCGAGAAGCTGATGCGTGGTGGAAGAAGAGACGAAGCGTAAAGATCCTCCGCCGCGGCTGAAGATCTCGCTCAGCAAGTAGTCGGTCGGTCGGCTGGCGTTGGAAGTAACCTTGTTGATCTCCTCCTTTACCACCACCGTCTCCGCGGCGGTCTCCGCCGGCTTGGCTTCACGAGATGCGGCTTTCGAAAAGTCGAACTTCTCCGCAACCAGGCCCGCCTTGGCGAGCTCGCCCTGGAGTCGCTCGAGGCCGGCCTGCCGTTCGTCCGCGAGCGCTCCCAGCTCGCCCACGCGCTGCCTGAGGGAATCGCGCTCTGTCGTCATCTCCTCCAGCACCTTCATGGTCTTCCCCAGGGTTTCCGACGCCTCGGTGTTCGCAGAAGCCTTCTCGAGAGAACGCTTCACACGGGCGCTCGCACAGGAGACGAGGCGGGCAAGAGGTGCCTGCGCGAGGACGTCGCTCTTCGTGTGAAAGTCGCCGGCCCACTGCTGCATCGGCGCCAAGTCGGCAACAGTCTCAGCATCGGCGCCGGACATCAGATCGTCGATGAAGGCCTTCGCGTCGGGCTGGAAGGCGCCGATCCGCGTCCGCTCCTTTTTCTCAAAAACGTCGCTTCGCGCACGGGCGTCGGCGAGGTCCTGCGTTTTGGACGCCAGCTGCCGCTTCAGCTCCTCGTAGGACTCTTTCGAGACGTCGTCTCCTGCGCCGGCAACCTCGGGGTCAGACATCGTTCCTGTCGATTCTGGCTACTGAAGCAACTAATCCGGCGCTCGCGAGTGATAGAGAACGGCGCACCTCTGGAGGCCTTGGCGCGGCTAAGAACTCGCTTGCCGTCTATGTGGTCGATCCAAGTCCCGTCACGCCGGCCTTCTTTGCAAACAGAGAGCTCACGCTGCGCGCGCATGAGGACGTGCCCATTGTCCGTGGAGATGACATCGGTTCCCAGAGAAAGCCCCCGCGCGGTCCCATTCCGAACGCGCTTTTCGACATTCGGATCTGTTACCATGGCTGACATGCGAAGGCTGCCGTCGTGGCCTTCCCAGGAAGCAAGAACTTGGCCTACCGGACGCGTGCTTTGGTGTTCCCAAAACAGAGGCGCGCCGCCAAGCTTGGTGCGCGAGATCTCGGCCGCGGAGAGGTCGGAGGGGTCCTCTCGCTCACCGTGGGTGGCAGGCGGGTGCGCAACACCTCGCACTTCGACAGGCATCGTCTTCACGCGTTTTTTCACGTCTTAGAATCAAAATCCCGCTTGAAGCATACTAGAGGACACTACTTCTGGGGTTCACTGCTTCAAGAGCCGGTCGAAAGCGCCGCGCATGGCGGTGGAGCTCATCAGCCCTACCTTTTTGCAAAACTTTGCAAGCTCAGGGTCCTTCGGCATGGGGAGGCCGCAGCGCTTGCCACGCGTCGCCATGCGCGCCAGTGTGGCGGCCAAGTCGCGGTCGCCGGCAAAGATCACAACGGAGTCGCTCTCCGCGAGCGCCTCTTCCGCCTCCGCGACGGCCTGCAGAGGGTCGTCGCAGCTGAGCTCGGTGGCGCCCCGGCCCTGCCCGCGCAGGCAGCGTGCGACCGGAACGAAGTAGACGCTCTCGAAGCTTCCCTTCGCGGCCAAAACGGCAGTGGGGAAGGAGTCCACCGACGCCACCACCGCGCGCTCCGCCGCCTTCTGCACCTTCTTGCGCGCGGGGTTCGGCGGCGGATCGTCGTCGTCGGAGCTCCACTCAACTTTGGTCCCGGTGGCGTGGTAGTTGACGAACGATCGCTTATCCGAGTTGACGATGCTTGCAGGAAGGCTGAAGGGCGAGAGAGTGTCCATTGCTGCCCCTTTCTCGCGGAGGCCGACCGGACTCAACTTTTCTCGCGGGATCGGACAGCCGCTGATTCTCGGATCCAAGTCCGACGAACCTGGGCGGACCCCCCGGCCCCAGAACCGAACCAGGCTGGACCGCTGGCCGACGGCCAGAGACCGACAGACCACCACCCCACACCTTTAGGACCCATGACCGCCGCCCTCATCAAGACCACAGACAGGGGCGGCGCCAAGGCCATGCTCTCCGACGACGAGCTCGACTTACTGATGGACCGCATGCTGCGACCGACGGTCCCGTCAATGATCTCTCTCCTGATCGGCGCCGGCAGCGTCTGCAAGGACTGGCGGCGCGCTTACCACCGGAAGAAGTCGCCGCTCGACGGGTCCGTGGCGCAGGTCGAAGAAGACTGGTTCCAGATCAGGGGCGGAACCACCTTTGAGGAGGCTGCCACCGTCGGAGACGTCCTCGAGGATCCCTTCTCGATCAGGGTGGTGCGCGAGAACAGCCCTGGTCGGCCGGTGCGAATTTTCTTGGTCCGAGACGAGATGATCCGCGGGGGCAGGGCGGCGCAGCGGGCGGACCGCATCGCGGTGCGCTTCTTCGTTTCCGTCTTCTCTACCAAGGACGTCCACCGGCAGGTCTGGAAGGCGGCGGAGTTTTCGGAGGATGATCGCCCCAGCTCTGTCTACCACGCGCGCGAGGTCGAGGCGGCCACCCGCGTGCTTCTGCCAATCGTCGGTGCGAACTGTGCGATGTGGCCGGCCGTCTTCCCCGACCTTTCCCGCATGGAGTCTTCAACCTTCTTTAAGATGACCGGCGACATCGCGATCCACGTCCCCTCGGAGGTAGGCGAGCGGGTGCTTCCCTGCGGCGACGCGAACAACCGACCTGCCGTCTTCTTCAGGCGCATCCTCAAGCTGGCCGGCAAGTTTGAAGACTACGCGACCCTCAACGCGGTCCCTGGAGTTCTCTCGGTCGACACTCCCACCGAGTTCCAGTGCTTGCACCCCGATGGCAGCCAGGCCTACCGCCAGGCGCTCTGCGACCACCTCCGCAGTAAGGACACCTTCCTGCAGGAGCAGCTGCGCGCCCCGCCCCCCCCCGGTGGGTGGGTGCTCTGCACTCGGCTCGAGGGAATGCAGGAGCCAAAGAAGCGAGCGGCCGCGCAGGAGGCTGCCGAAAAGATCACTAACCAGACCAACCTGATCAACGCGACAAGTTCTACCGGCGGCCTGCCAGTGGCGCTGAAGCCGTCCGCCGTGCAGGAGAACGACGAGCAGGACGGCGTTCACGACGCGCGGTTTGACACCGAGTCAGAGGAGGAAGACGAGAGCGACGACGAGAGCGACTTGAATTACGCGCCCTGACCGTCGACCGACGGGATGATCGACGCGGAGCTCTGCGGGCAGGGCGGCGCCGACCTGACGTCGGCGGTGTTCTTGGGCTTGTTTTTGGTGTTTGTCTTGGCGGATCTGGCCGTGAACGCAAAGGCGCTCCAGAAGGCGTTTACGAAGCAGAACTAAGTGTATCGTGGGGGGTAGTACCGTGCGATTGGTCATGCGGTTCTGTTGAACGCGTGTACAAAATCCAATAAAACAAACACGAATTCAGTCACGAAAACGACGGACAGCCCACGGCCAGCCTGTACGACAGGTTCAGGCGTGGTCAGTCCCATCGGGGAGCACAAAGTACAATCATTCGCATGTAAGCGTCATGACGGCGGCAGGTGTGGTCACTCTTCCACCAACTCCCACGGCCACTCCGTTTGGAATGTCGTAGCAACGTTCCACAGCACGACGCTCTCAGAAGAGAGTTCTCCGCAGCCAGGCCCTCCCCCCACCCCAAACCCCGACACGTCGACAGCCAGGGTCCCGTGAAAGCCACCCTTTTCTTCGGACGCCAGTTTTGCACCCCCGTCGACGCAGTTGTTGTCAAGCCGCAGTTCGAAGTTCTCCCGTCTCCCACTGCGCCGAGTGTGGTAGAGCATCGTTTCCAAGAGCCCCTGCTTATTTTTTGTATTCTCCGGGCTGTTGTCAGCGAGAACGGCCTTCTGCGCCTCCGAACGTGGGGTTTTTTGTTCGTCGAGTGCTGCCTGAAGAAGGGCGAGGACGCCGCTGCTTTTCTGGGGGTCCTCCAGTAACTTATCGACCGACGTGTCATCAAACCACAGCAATGGCTTGAAGCGGAAGCGCGCGCGTTTTACAAACAGTCGCCCGTCCTCTTCCTCTTCCGGCTCACCACAGTAGTCATTCAGCTCATCCAGATGATCCATCACAAGTCCGTAGGACCCAAAGAAAAAGGTTGGCTCGTCGTTGAAATCGCTGAGCGACAACACCTCTCCACCGCCTGGGAACGCGTTGTACCCGCGCGCGGCGTGCCACAGGTCGACTGTGACGAACCCATCGTCCTCCTTCTTCAGGAGCAGCTCGTTGTAGCTAGCCTGGGGGATCAGCTCCGCGTACGAGGACAACGTTCTGCCGAACGTCCGTTCACGCCACCACCAACGCGTGGCGTTCAGGAGCAGAGGCGAACCGAGCAGAGGCGAACCGAGCGCTTCATCACCTGTCCCCAGTCGACCAGGACTTTCGGAAGACTCAGCTGCCTTAGCTGCCTCAGCCTTCCCCACTTGACCAAGACTTTTCGGAAACGTACCGTTCACCAGTGGACCATACCTTCTCTCAAACGCGACAATCAGCGACTTAGCACCCCGTTTGTATATTGCCAGTGCCAGATCGTTCTGGTACACTCCGAGGGTATCCGGCCAGACATTCAGTATGTCCCGTTCATAGCCTTCAAACTCGTCCGCATCTGTCAAATGAACGACTTCTGTGTGTACAAATTCGTCAGTGAGCTCGATGAAGGGCTTCTTCTGCTCGGGCTCGTGGGGGTCCGAGTGCGGGCGCTTCATGGAAATGTCCAGGCACGAAAGGGCGGGGAGCATCGTGTCTACACGCTTCTTTTGGAGGGGGGTATATTGCACCGCGGTCGGGCAGAGCCGCGACTGACTAACACTGTGGATGGCTTGCGGACTCCGCCGCTTCTTTCTGGGCTTCCCGCTCCCGGCGACGCCGAAGGCTCTCGGTGATCTCCGTCGACGTGCACCCCAGCGAGTGGAGAGCGGTCGGAATCGCGACCTGCCAGTCGATTATTCCAGCTGCGTTCCACTTCCGACGTGGCTGAGATTGGCGCCGACCAGTCCCGGAGCCACTGCAGGGCTCCGGCGGGTTTTGAAACGGTGCGCCCTCCGGCGGGAAAGCAGTCGGAAGTCGGAGGTCTCCGGTGCCAATCACGATTGGAACTACCTACTAGATTGCTCCCGTAACGGCTAATCTGTGCACGCTGGGAATTCTTCGACTAATTTGGGTATAGTATTGCCGCGGTGCCTGCGGAGACCCACAGCCCCCTCGTACAGAATGCCGGCCGGGGGCCTTTTGACACAAGTTGAAAGTCAATGACAGTAGGGGAGATCCAGGTCGACATCTCGGGATAACTCATAATGAAGTATCTTCATATAAACGCTGAAATCACGAGTATCTACCGAGTGTACCGCACGGGTCGTCAATGAGAGGGGGCCGGGGGGTCTGGTTTTTACTTTGATCCGCAAATGTGAATTACAAACCTGTAACTAAGGTTAGATCCGGCCACAGCGCGATACGACCCGCCAGTGTGCACCACCACCGCGAGTTCACTCCGCGCGCTGCCACTTGCAGGCTCGGGCGAACCCGTCCTGCCCGTGGCGGATCAGCCACCCGTCCGCCTGCGCCGCCACCCGCGCGGCGCTCTCCTGGCGGT
>Ga0209711_10001216_pt1 | contig 25398 bp, 25 predicted proteins | sample ArcticOcean_MG_C_7_FD_187441 | JGI IMG/M metagenome (GOLD analysis project Ga0209711, IMG submission 187441) | Marine microbial communities from western Arctic Ocean - ArcticOcean_MG_CB11_88 (SPAdes) (version 2) | ecosystem: Environmental > Aquatic > Marine > Oceanic | place: Arctic Ocean...
CGTCGTTTTTGGCTTCCAGCCGCACTTGGCTTCAAAGGCTCTCCCCAAGAAGATGCGCTTGTTTTTGATGTCGAACTTCTTGATTTTAAAACCCCACCGCCAGCACCTACTGCTCCCGCTGACGTGGCCGCTGCACCAGCGGATGCCGAGAAGGCCGCTTCTGGTCTTGCTTCCAAAGTCCTTATCAAAGGAGAGGGTTTGAAGAAGCCTGGAGCGACGTCTCAGGTCACGGTCCACTACACCGGTTGGACGACTGATGGGAAAATGTTCGACAGCTCGGTCGCGGTGAGCCCAGCAGCTTTGGTCTCAATCAAGTGATCAAAGGTTGGACCGAAGGACTTCAGCTGATGGTTGAGGGAGAGTCCCGCCGTTTCTGGATTCCTGTTGAGCTCGCTTATCAAGGTCAGCCAGGCAAGCCTGCCGGGATGCTGGTATTCGATGTTCAGCTCATCAAGATCGACCAATAGCGCTTCGCATTTTTTTACAAACGGCCCTTCAGTTCGCTGAAGGGTCGTTTTTGCTTCGCCTTTTCCGTGGAAAAAGTTACCCCGCTTTCCATGAGTGAAGAGCTTACTGCGCCCGCCGATGTCGCCGCTGCCCCGGCAGCTGCTGAAGTGACCGATTCCGGTCTTGCCTCGATTGTTTTACAAGAGGGATCAGGTGACGAAAAACCCTCGAGCCGTGACACTGTAGAAGTCCACTACAGCGGATGGCAGTCCTCCGATGGAATGCTCTTTGATAGCTCGGTGCAACGTGACGAAAAGATTTCCTTCCCCCTGAATCAGGTTATCCCAGGCTGGACCGAAGGGCTTCAGCTCATGGCAGTAGGGGAGAAGCGTCGCTTTTGGATTCCAGCGGAGCTCGCTTACGGCGAAACTGCTTCCCAACCCGGAGCGCCTTCCGGAGCTCTTGTTTTTGATGTCGAACTTTTCAGCATTAAGAAAGCTCCTGAGCTCCCTGAGGCTCCCGGTGATCTTACGGCACCCGACGATGCCGAGGTAACGGATTCCGGCTTGGCTTCCAAGTGTCTTGAGAAAGGCAACGGGGAAGCAACGCCTGGTCCTACCGATATTGTCAAAACCCATTTCAGTGGCTGGACCAGTAAGGGCGAGTTCCTTGAAAGCACCCGTCTGCACGATGGCCCCGCACAATTCAAATTGGATCAAGTTTCCATCAAGGGCTGGGTCGAGGGACTTCAGCTCATGACTCAGGGAGAGAAGCGTCGCCTTTGGATTCCAGCCGCACTGGCCTTTGGAGAAAATGCTCCGGAAGGAGCCCCTCAGGGAGATCTCGTCTTTGATTTCGAGCTTCTCGAAATTCAATCGGCCCCGAAAAAGCCGGAGCCACTTCCGGCTCCTGATGATGTCGCTGCTGCACCTGACGATGCTGAGATAACTTCGTCCGGACTTGCTTCCAAGATTCTCAAAAAAGGATCTGGCAGAACGCATCCGAAGGCGACGGAAGAAGTGCTCGTCCACTACACTGGCTGGACCATCGATGGAGAGATGTTTGATAGTTCGGTTGTGCGAGGAGAGCCCATTTCTTTCCCGCTTAATGGGGTCATCCCCGGTTGGACCGAAGGAGTTCAGCTCATGGTGGAAGGCGAGAAACGTCGCTTTTGGATTCCTGGAAAACTGGCCTACGGTGACACTCCGACCCAACCTGGCGCTCCTTCTGGAATGCTCGTATTTGAGGTTGAGTTGATTAAAATTGGCTGAAGCTAAATTCAGCCTCACTTGGAGGCGCTAAATTTGTTTCAAGATTGGCGTTTTCCCGGATGTGGTACAACTTCGTCCCGTGCTTGATATTGCGTGGATTATTCTAGGGCTCGTTCTCCTTTACTTCGGAGCCGAGTGGCTTGTCGCGGGTGCTTCCGAGTTGGCAGTGCGCCTGGGAATCACGCCTTTGGTGGTGGGCCTGACAGTCGTCGCCTTTGGCACCAGTGCTCCTGAACTCGCAGTGAGCATCGGATCGAATTTAAAAGGGAGTGGGGGCCTGGCGATCGGAAATGTCGTGGGCTCCAATATCTGTAATATCTGCCTCGTGCTTGGAGCTGCGGCTATCATTTGGCCTCTGGGGATTCAGCGACAAGTGATTCGGCGGGAGATGCCGATTCTGATTATTGCGACAGGAGTGTTTGTCTGGATGTTGAGCGACGGCTTGATCTCTCTGATCGAGGGTGGAACGTTAACCGCGGGGATCATTTTTTATGTCGTTACTTCGCTGATTCAGGCAAGAAAGGAACCAACTTTCGTGGTTTCGGATGATCTTCCTGAAGATCTGATTGAGGCCGCAAAAACCGGAGGGGCGAAGCGCACGATGGGGAATCTCTTTATGATAACAATAGGAATCCTGGTTCTCGTCGGTGGTGCAGAACTGATGGTTTATGGAGCAAGAGAGATCGCGATAAAGTTCGGCGTCAGTGAGACTTTGATCGGTCTTACCATTGTTGCGTTCGGGACGTCCCTTCCGGAGTTGGCGACTTCCATTGTCGGTGCTCTAAAAAAACAGGGCGATATTATTGTAGGGAATGCCGTAGGTTCTTGTGTTTTCAATATCCTTGCCGTCGTGGGTATCACCGGTTCGATTTCTCCGCTTAAGGCTGTTGGCATTTCCACGGTTGATCTCGCAGTGATGGTGGGGGTGAGCATTTTAGTTCTCCCTCTGATGTGGCATCGTTCTAATATCAATCGAATCGAGGGTTTTTTACTTTTGAGCGGATACTTTGGCTATCTCGGCTGGACCGTCATCGCGAGTAGTTAACTGGCTCGCGACTTGCCCGGAGAGGGCGCATGGTATGGACTGGCGCTGTGGAAGCTCTTTTAGCCAACTACGTGCACGATCTCTCACCGGTGATCGTGGACTTCACCGATACCATTAAACTACGCTGGTATGGCTTGTCCTATGTGGCGGGCTTCATGGTCGCCTACTGGATTCTTTTGCGTCTTTCTCGACGCGAGTTCTGGGTCGTTGCTGAAGAGAAAGTTTCTGATGTCGTGACCTACACCGCGGTCTTTGGCGTCTTTATCGGAGGGCGTCTCGGCTATGTCCTTTTCTATATGATTCCTAAAGAGGGGCTTTCCGCAGTGCTGAGTGACCCGATTCAAATTATTCGGGTTTGGGACGGAGGAATGTCGTCGCATGGAGGGATTCTCGGGATTATGTTCTTCACTCTTTTCTACGCTTGGAAACATAAGCTGTCCTGGCCTGCTCTTGGCGATGGAATTGCGATCGTCGCCCCCCTGGGGGTGTTCTTTGGGCGCATGGCCAACTTTATTAACGGTGAACTTTACGGGACCAAGACGTCTTCCGATGCGTGGTATGGCGTGAAGTTTCCTGCTGCTTTATGGGAAAAGGGGAGTATTGATGACATCGAGTATGCGCTTAATGAAGCGGCGATGGTCAACACTGAGGTCGAGCAGTTGATGATCCAGGCAGAAGGTCCCATCACGCATGGCTTGTATCATCGAGTGATCGAAATTTCCTGGGAGGATCCAGAAGTTCTCAAGGCGCTTGGAAATCACATTGCACCCCGCCACGCTTCCCAACTTTACGAAGGATTTCTTGAAGGCGCGCTCATCTTTAGTGTTCTCTATTTCATTCGGGTTCGTTTTCCCAAGTTGGTCCATGGAACGATCACGGGGCTCTTTTTCATCTTCTACGCTCTCTCCCGCATCTTGGTGGAAAATGTGCGTGAGCCAGATGCCGAGCGTGTCCTTGGGGTGACCAAGGGGCAGTTCTACTCCAGTTTCATGATCTTGATCGGTTTCGCTTTCTTGATTTACGCCCGTAGTAAGGATTCAAAAGAGTCCTGATGCTCTTCAGGTAAGGATTGCTCGGCAGCCTCTAGTTTGATAGCTAGCGCGTACATGAAGAGGGAAGAAAGAAAGGAAGTGCGTGTCTTTGCGCCGGCTACGGTGGCAAATGTGGCCTGTGGCTACGATGTGCTGGGCTTCGCAATTGATGCTCCGGGCGATGAAGTGGTGGCGAGGCACTCGGACGAACCAGGACTTCGGATCACTAAAATCACCGGAGACAATGGCAAGCTTCCACTGGAAGCGGAGAAGAATACCGCGGGAGTCGCGGCACTCGATCTTCTGAAACACCTTGGAATGCTGGACCTTGGAATCGAATTGGAAATTTACAAAAAGATGCCTTTCGGAAGTGGTCTCGGATCCAGTGCGGCGAGCGCGGTTGCCGGAGCTTACGCAGTCAATTGCCTCATTGGAGAGCCGCTCACCAAGAAACAGCTTCTTCCGTTTGCGATGACCGGAGAGGCGAGTGCCGATGGAGCCTGGCACGCGGACAACGTGGGTCCTTGTCTTCTGGGAGGGATCGTTTTCATTCGCGACAATGAGGAACTCGATATCGCCAATCTTCCGGTTCCCAAAAATCTTTGGGCGGCGGTGGTGCATCCTGATATCGAAATCTTAACAAAGGTCGCGCGGGGAATTCTTCCGACCGAAATTCCTCTCGAAAATGTCACGCAGCAGATCGGAAACCTGGGGGGGCTCATTTGTGGCCTCATCCAAGAAGACTATGGCATGATTAGTCGCTCCGTGCATGACGTCATTGCCGAGCCCCGTCGACAAAAGCTCATTCCTGAGTTTTATAATTCGAAGCGCGCTGCTTTGGCTGCCGGAGCGCTCGGTTTCAGTATTTCCGGAGCAGGACCCAGCGTCTTTGCGCTTTGCGAAGGGGAGGAGTCGGCGCAGAAAGTGGGAGCTGCCATCGAAGAGGTCTTTTCCAAGATCAATCTTGGTAACCAACTTTATATTTCGAAAGTGAACCGCACTGGCGTCAAAGTCATCGGATAAATGATTCAGCGATTTTATAGCACCAAAAGTCCTGAGATCTTTGTCGACGTCAAGGAGGCGGTTCTTCGTTCGCTTCCATCCGACAACGGGCTCTACATGCCCGAGAATCTTGAAGAACTCCCGGCGGAGTTTTGGGAGAACTGGCGGGAAATGAGTTTCTCCGAAATGGGCTTTCATATCGCGCGGCAGATTTTCCGTGACAGCGTTCCCGATGAGGAACTTCGACGGATTGTGAAAGAGACTCTTTCTTTTGAAGTGCCCGTGGTGAAGGTGACGGCGAATGCACATGTTCTCGAACTCTTCCATGGGCCGACGTTGGCATTCAAAGATTTTGGAGCCCGTTTCATGGCCCGTCTCATGTGCTATCTCACACGCAATGATGATGGTCTCCTCACCGTGCTCGTTGCAACAAGCGGCGATACCGGCGGTGCGGTGGCAAGTGCCTTCCACAATATTGAGGGAACACGAGTCATCATTCTTTATCCCAAGGGGAAGGTCAGTGGGCTTCAGGAGAAACAGCTCACCACTCTGGGCGGAAATATCACCGCCTTGGAAATCGAGGGCACCTTTGATGACTGCCAACGGATGGTAAAGTCGGCCTTTCTCGATCGCGAAATGTCCGAGCGCCTCAATCTCACTTCGGCCAATTCCATCAATATTTCCCGACTCGTTCCGCAGAGCTTTTACTATTTTGAAGCGGCTCGCCAATTTGAAAATGCTCCGGTCTTTGTCATTCCCAGCGGGAACTTTGGAAATCTGACAGCCGGCCTTCTCGCTGAAAAGATAGGTTTGAAAGTGAAGCACTTTGTTGCGGCTACCAATGCCAACGATGTCGTACCCGCTTATCTGGAAAGCGGCAAATACGAGCCACGGGAAAGTGTCGCGACCATTTCAAACGCAATGGATGTGGGCGCTCCGAGTAATTTTGCGCGGATGGAAAACCTTTTTGGGGGAACTAGGGAGGGGATGATTTCCCGGATCCGAGGCTACGCTTTTTCGGATGAACTCACCCGGGAAACGATTGGCCGCGTGATGTTGGATACGGGATACATGCTTGATCCTCACGGCGCCGTGGGCTGGCTTGCGGCTGAAGCGTGGCGAGACGAAGAGGGGAATCGCCAGGATGAAACGATTCTTCTTGAGACCGCGCATCCGTCTAAATTTCTCGACGTGATGGAAGAAGAGTTAGGCCAGGAAACGATTGAGATTCCTGAGCGTCTCGCCTGCCTCGCAGATCGAGAAAAAGTGGCGATTCAGATGGAGCCGGATGAAGCCACTTTTCATCGATGGCTTCAGAGTCTGGCGGAGTAGTTAGACCAAGAGACTTTGCTTACTGACCTTCGAGTGTTGTTGACTGATAATTGTCAGGAAGTCTGATCAACTCATCTCCAATTTCCACGGGTGGCAGGCCACCGGCATAGGCGTTTGGCTTGAGCTCTGCGGAATATTGTCCGGTATCTTGACTCAAAATAGCGACTCGGCCGAGAACGCCCGATCCGCGGCGAATGCCGAGTTCATCTCCTTTTAGGAAGGCCATGCCATTCTGTGATTGGAAGGTGATAAAGCCGAGTTCGGTATTTACAAAATTGACTTTTCCCATGACGAGGGCGATCCGGATCCGATTTTCGGCGCGCTCGGCGCGTTGAGTTTCTTTCGTCTCACGCTCATGAATAAAAGTTGTTTCCTTTTCGAGGACCTCATTTTTGCGTTCAATTTTATCCTTTTCTTCCGTGACTTCAGCAAGTTGCTCCTTGATACGTTCAATGTCGGCAGAGGTTTCATCGGAAACTTCTTTGACGGCGGGAGGAGCAGGAATGTTTGGCTGTGCAGGAGCGGGATAAGGGTAGGACGGGCGATAAACCGGAGTCTGGAGCGCATTACGCTCTGCTTGGAGAGCCGTGAGCTCTTGTTCCAACATGAGGCGCTCTTTCAGGGCCTCGTTCGAATCTGAATTTTCGGAGAACTTCCCGAAAGACAGAAGGAATGCGACGACAACCAGGATGCTGGTCGTAGCTAGCAGGATATTCGTGGTATTCATAGGTGCTCTCGTGTTTTAGGGTAATCAGGGCCTAAATGTCAAAAACCGAACGCTTGGGCGCTCGGATGCCCTTTAGTCACGCCCCGCTAAGGACATCAGGACCTGGAGGACATACCAGAAGAGAAGCGCGACGCTCGCAAAGAGGCCCAGTGAGGCCGCCACGTGCTGATCAGGACGGTAATGGTGAATGATGTTGCTCGTCTGGTGGAGGATGGCAGCTCCGGCAAAGACGACCATGGCGGCGGAGAACCAAAGTCCGAGGCTGAGGCTCTCAACAAAGAAGGAGGCAACAATGAGACCCATCGCAATGAATCCAACGATTTTTAGGAATCCTCCCAAGAAGGAGAAATCTTTTTTAGTGGTGAATGCGATGAAGGTGATTCCAACGACAAGGCCTGCGGTGATGATCCCTGCTTCAGTGATCAAATCGGCGGTGCCTCCAGTCATTCTGAAAGCCATCAAGAGAAGGGGGAGCATGATGATTGCTTGCGCAACAACGTAGAGACCTAATCCCATGTACTGGGTCGTTTTGCTCGCTCCTGACATGGCCCATTTATTGGCAACCGAGGAGGCAAGCATGAAGGCACCAAGAACGATGAGCCAGCTGAACGAGCTCTTGCCCAGAAGCGAGAAGACCATAATATCGATGTCCTTGATACTGAAGAGCATCGCCTCGACGACGATGAAGGCGGCGATCGCTCCGGCAAGGTGGCCGTAGGTGCGTCGAATAAAGGCGGCGCGGGCATCTTCTGGTGCCAAAGCGACACTGTTTGGGCTTCCGTAGATATCTTGAGTGTTCATCATCTTCTGTTGGGGGGAAAATAGAGGTAAAATAGCTCGAATCAAGGGAAAGTAACACCATTTCTCTTCTGTGAAAGCGCTTCGCGCGCTTGCATTTCCTCTCGCTCCCGGGTTTCCTCCGCGCAGCACGATGGCAGGGGGATTTTCGATCGAATCATTGAACAAAGCACAGCGGGAAGCGGTGCGTTGTCTGGATGGTCCTGTTCTGATTCTGGCGGGTGCAGGAACCGGGAAAACTAGGACGGTGACGTGTCGAATGTCAGCCCTTCTGGAAAATGGCGTTGCTGCCGAAAATATTCTCGCCGTCACTTTCACGAATAAGTCAGCGGCCGAAATGCGCGAGCGGGTGATCGGGATGGTGGGAAAGAAGAGGGGAAAGGACCTGACAGTCTGCACCTTCCACTCTCTCTGTGTACGGATTCTCCGTCGCGATATCGAACGGGTCGGTTACGGAAAGAAATTCGTGGTGATGGCCGGTGGAGACCAGACGGGAATCATCCGTCAGCTGATTATCCGAAAAGGGGGAGCGAAGGAAAAACTCAAGCCGGTCGAAGTGATGGCGGAGATTTCCAAGGCGAAGAGCTATGAAAAGCCCCTCAATGAGATTGACGATAATCTCATTGCTGCGATCGCGGTAGCCTACCAGAACGAATTACGGGCGCAGAATGCCGTTGATTTTGATGATCTCCTTATTTTGGGTGAAAAGATCCTACGCGAACACTCGGAGGCGCGCCTTTACTGGCAGGAGCTTTTCCAGTATGTCACAGTCGACGAGTTTCAAGATACTAACAGCCTGCAGATGAGGCTTATCCAGCAGCTCGTGCAAAAGCCCTACAATATCTGCGTGGTGGGCGATGATGATCAATCGATCTACGGCTGGCGCGGGGCGGACGTGACCAACATCCTGCAATTTGAGCGCTTCTTCCCGAATCCCAAGGTGATTCGGCTTGAGGAGAACTATCGCAGCACCCAGGCGGTTTTGGAAGTGGCCAATAGTCTAATTAAGCATAATGTGGGCCGTCGCGAAAAGGAACTCAAGCACACGATTCCAGGGGGCGATTTGGTGAGGCTGGTGACGATGCCTGGCGAGCAGGAAGAAGCCGAGTGGGTGGTTCAGGATATTTTAGCGATCCGGGATGAGGGAAGGGAGCTAGAGGATTTTGCGATTCTCTTCCGCACCAATGCGCAGATCCGCAAGATGGAGGAAGTCCTCCGCGAGGAGAAAGTTCCTTATCGAATGGTGGGAGCGCAGAGCTTCTACGATCGGAAGGAAGTTCGCGATGTTTTGGGCTATGCCCAGCTCCTCGATAGCACTGAGATGGATGTTTCCCTCCTCAGAGTTCTCAATACGCCACCTCGAGGGATCAGTCAGAACACGGCAATGATGGCCGGGGAGTGGAGCCGTGAGCGAGATCAGGGGATTTGGAAAAGTCTTATTGACCCGGAATTTTTGGCAGGGCTCTCGACACGTGCGGTGGGCTCGATCAATCGCTTTGTGGAGCAGCTCGAAGATCATCAACGCCAAATCGTGAATGGTGACAATCCCGGCGTCGTTTTGGATCGTTGGCTTCGTGAAATGGATTTCATGGAGTGGCTTATGCGCCAGTGCAAAGCTGATAAAGAGCGTGATGCCCGACGGGAAGCGGTCGCGAGTACGGTGGGGGATCTTACCGTTGCCACGAAGAAGGGAGTGGAGCTACGGGTCTACCTCGACAAAATTGCGCTCGATCGTGATAAGGATGATGATGATCTTGATAAGAAATCAGGAGTCACGCTGATCACCCTGCATGCTTCAAAGGGACTGGAATATCCTATCGTTTATCTTCTGGGGCTGGAGCAAGGGATCCTGCCTCACAAGAGGAGTGTCGATGAGGGCACGATTGATGAGGAGCGCCGTCTCCTTTATGTCGGGATTACGAGAGCGAAGGAAAGGCTTTCAATGACCTGCTGCTCGACTCGGGTGAAGTGGGGAAACAAGGAGTCCTGTGAGCCTAGCAAATTTCTGCTGGAGTTGAATTTCGATTGGCTCTCCGAGGAGGACTATGACGATCTCATGAATCAGGAGGCGAGCGAGGATGATCTCCGTGGCTTCTTTAGTGGGATGTCCGATATTCTAGAGTGATGGGATCATAGAGATAAAAAATCCCCCCGCTCAGAAGAACGGGGGGATTTTCAAAAAGAGATCGAAGTCTTCTTACTTGCGGCGGCGGTTACCGGCGAGAGCAAGGAGGCTCAGACCAAGTAAGAGAGCGCTGGATGGCTCTGGGACGGCTTCTAGAGAGAGGATATTGGTAGTGTAGGTGGGACCAACAGTGTTCCCCCAATCAACGTCACCACGATTGACGTCTCCTAACAAAACTTCTCCATTTGCTCCCGTCGCGCTGAAGGAAGCTGAGTCTCCAGTAGGGCCGGTATCTTCGCCATCAAGTTGAATCCCAGTATTCAGAAGGCTCAAGCCGGTTGAATCAGCAACTTCCGTCATATTTCCAATGACGACAAAGAGATCACTATTCGCGACGGTATTGGCAATAGTGAAGTCGAAAGAAAAGGCACCAGCGTCGGGTGAATTGATACCCTGGCTGGCGTCGAATTGCGCGAGTCCAAGAAACCCGGTTAGTCCGTTAGTTTGTAAATCCGTTGCAGTGGCTGGAATGCTACCTGGAGCAAAGGTGTAAAGCGCGACAAATCCGCTGTTGAGGGGTTCCCCAATGAGATTGCCGAAGGCGAGATCCTGACCACTTCCTGTAATATTAGCGATGGTGATCGATGCTCCATGTGCTGATGCTGTCAAAGCGGCAGCGACAGTGAAAACTATGTGTTGTTTCATAAAATATGTTTGATAATGATTTGTGATTTTAAAGAGTCGAGAAGAACGCTGGAAGTTCGGCGAGTGCTGATGTGGAAGCAGACTTGCGTTCGATGGAGATAGCTCCGGTGACAACAGTACCTCCTTCATTTCCGAAAAATTGACTGGTTGTTGAGCGCCAGGTACCACCACCGGCAATGTGGACAAAGTAGCGGACGTATCCGCCAGCGCCGTCGGGCACCCAAAATACATCGGCCGCTGCGGAACTGAATGATTGGGTTAAATCGTCCTTGAGACCGAGCTCATCGAGAGTTTGTCCTGCAGGACTGGGAACTGTAAAGATACTGAATCCAGCCGTTGCTGCGATGATCGTGCCAGTCTTCTTAACCTCACCGAAAAGAGTAATCGTTTTTGGTGAACTCTTAACCTCCACAAACGCACCATCGGGGTAGAAGAAAGCGATGGGTTTAGGGGGGGAGCTAAATTGATTTGCGGTCGAACGGAACTCGTTGAAGTTAGCGTTGTAATAGTAGCGATCGTAGTCGCCTGCTCCGTCTGGAACCCAGACGATGTCCGATCCTGTAGAGTTGAACGATCCTGTAAGAGTTGCACTCGCCCCTGTTCCAAAAACCTCGTTGAGCGTCTTGGCCTGACGAACGGCATAGCTCGCAGCGCCTGCTGCTATTCCTGAGCCTTCGATGGTGATGGTTGTTGCAGTAGATGCAGTAATTACAGCGACCGCTCCGTTTTGTGCTCCATTGGAGATTTCGAGGAGGTAAGTTGCGTCTGCGTCGGTCAAGGTTGTCGTAAAGTCAACATCAGCATCAGTAACAACGTTAGCGTCCTCAGAATCAATGATTCCGGAAACCAAGATATCACCATGAAGATTAATTCCAATGGGATTGAAGCCAACAACGAGGTTAGATTTTACGTAACCCGAAGGAGCGGTATATGCCAATGTCTGTCCGCAAAGCGGCAGTATTATGGAGGTAAAGAAAAGAGTGATGATTATTTTCATGCTGGGGACGGCCTTCACTTTGCTGAGAAAATTGGATGTAAGCAAACGAAAAGCTCAATAATTTTCCCAGCGGCTCTTGTTCTTTTGGAAAAAGAACTACCTTGATAATAATTAATTGAGAGGGGCTAGACGAGGGGCAAATAGCCCAGAGTGCTTGATGAAGAGTTGCGAGAATCTTTGGCCCTGTTAAAGATACATTGCAACGTGAAAAAGGGATACACAATCGGGAACGAAAAGTTGGTGAAAGTGCTTCAGGGCGCTTCCTGCCACCTTTTGGGCCTTTGGAAAAAACAAGGAAAGGAAGAAGGAGCCCTGCGAATTGCGGTAATTGGTGGAGGTTGCAGTGGTCTGCAATACCAAATGGACCTTGTCGATGGCCCAAGGGACCGCGACATCATGGTGGAAAGCAATGGGGTGAAAGTCGTTATTGATCCCAAAAGCGCTTTGTTTGTTAGTGGGAGTGAACTGGATTACTCCGACGATTTGCAGCAGGGTGGGTTTAAGGTAAGTAACCCAAATGCCTTGGTGACCTGTTCATGCGGTGAGAGTTTTGCGGCCTAGTAAAAGGGTATGGAATTTTCTGAATCATTGTGAAGGAGCCCATGGATCCATTTTTAATCCTTGGCTTGCCGGAGCGATTGGCGGTCGATACGGGTCAGCTTGAGGAACATTTTCGGAGATTGGGAAAGGAGGCGCATCCTGATCGTGGTGGTTCGGCTGCGGACTTCGAGCGATTGCGTTTTGCTTATGAAGTGGTAAAATCACCGGCGAAGAGAATTCGAGCGATGGTAGGCGAAGCCGAATCCCGAGGGTCGGTTCCGGGAGAGGTGATGGATCTTTTTGGATCTGTCGCTGAAGCCATGGAGGCGGTGGAGCAATTTCTCAAGGAACGAGCGGTTGCTCGAAGCGGATTGGGACGTGCGGTGCTGGACGCTAAGATCCCGGCACTCAGGAAATCACTGGAAGATCTTATCGAAAAACTTGGAGATTTGGAATCGGGTTTGATCGATTGGTTTCCATTTTTTGATGAAAAGGGATGGGATGCTTGTGAAGCAGAGATGGGTGAGGTGGCCCGGGGTTTGGTGTTTTTAGAGAAATGGCAGGCCCAGATTCGAGAGGCGACGGGAAAGTTGTTCGAAGCCTTGCTAGGAGGGATGTCCTAATCCATGAATATGGAAACGATGAATGAGGTGATTGTAGGGATTGATCTAGGGACCACACAGTCTGCGGTGGGCGTGGTTGAATCTGGATTTCCGATCCTGCTTGCGAATGAAGAAGGTTCCAGGCTCACTCCAAGCGCGGTCTGGTATGGGAAATCTGGTGAGGTCGAGGTGGGAGCATTGGCATTGCGCAGGCAGGGTGTCGATCATGTCATCACGAGTGTAAAGAGTTTGATAGGTCGCCGCTTCGATGAAGTGGATGAGTCCGAAGGGGTCGTGAGAAATGGCGGTGGATTGCTTCTGGAAAGCGCCGCTGGAACCAAGTCACCCGAGGAAGTTTCGGCTGAGATTTTGAAGAAGTTGAAATCTGTCGCGGAAACGCAACTCGGAGGCGAGATTTCAAAGGCGGTGATTACGGTACCAGCATATTTCCACGACGGGCAGCGCGCAGCGACCAAGAGGGCGGGAGAAATGGCGGGACTGGAAGTGGTTCGGATTCTTAGTGAGCCGACCGCTGCTGCCTTGTCCTATGGCTTGGAACGGCTGGATGAGTCGTCTAAGGTAGTCGTCTTCGATCTAGGGGGAGGGACCTTTGATGTTTCGGTGCTCGAAATGAGAGAGGGCGTGTTTGAGGTGCTGGCGACCGCTGGGGATACTTCATTGGGTGGAGACGATTTCGACGAGGCTCTCACGCTCTTTGCGGCTGATCAGCTCGGAATGAGATGGAGTGATCTGGATGCGATGGCACGGGTGACGTGGCTTTCTGAAGGACGACGGGTCAAGCATGTGCTGTCTTCGGCCGAGGAGGCGACCTTTCGGGTTCCCTTCGTCGGCGAGATCTCAGTGAGTCAGGATCGATTTAGGAAATTGCTATCCGATCACTTAGGCCGCATGGAGAGTTGTTGTCGGAGAGCCTTGCTTGATGCGCAGGTAGAATCAGGCGATCTGGATTCTGTTCTCATGGTGGGTGGCAGCAGCCGTATTCCCATGGTGCGGAAAAAGGTGGCGGCAATTTTTGGGAAGGAACCTGATATGACTCTGCATCCCGACGAGGCGATCGCTCGTGGGGCTGCCATCCAGGCTGGTATATTGGCTGGGACGGTTCGGGAGGTTTTGCTGCTGGACGTGACACCTTTAAGTCTTGGGATTGAGACGATGGGGGGACTCATGAACATCTTAATCCCCCGGAATACCACGATCCCATGCAAGGCGGGGGAAATGTTTACCAATGCTGTCGATTTTCAGTGCTCGATGAAAATTCAGGTTTTGCAAGGGGAGCGGGAACTCGCAAAAGACAATTGGGAGCTTGGGGGCTTCGAGCTCCCTTTTGAAGCTTCCGGAAGAGGTCAAGCCAGGGTGGGAGTAGAATTTCGAATTGATGCGGATGGCATTCTTTCGGTTCTCGCGCGGGATGTGGCGACAGGAAAGGATACTGTAATCGAGGTCGGGAGTTCAGCAGTGGACGTGACTGAGGCCAAAGTGGAGAGAATGGTCAGCCAAAGTGTAGAGTTTGCCTTTGAGGATATGAATGCGCGCGTCTTTGAGGAGGCGCGACTTAAGGCAAACGAACTTTTGCCAGCGGTCAAGATGGCTCTCTCTCAAGTGGGGGATCTTCTTGATCGGAGTGAGTTGCAGGAAGTTGCCGAGGCGAGGGCGAAGGTGGAAAAGGCACTTTTAGGGAATCAGTCGGCTCTTCTTAAGGAAGGGGTCGAATGTCTGGATCGGGCGACCGAATCAATGGCAACGCTTCTCATCGAAAAGGCGAGTAGGTCAGTTTTTTCCCCGCAGGGGGATTGACTTTGCGTAATGATATTTGCCAGAGTCCCGAAGACTATTTACAATGAGCGCATCGAAAGTATACCTATGTCCCTCCTGTCAGTCGGTTATCCGGTCTGATCGGGATGTTTCCGAGGGGCTAAAGTGTGATTCTTGTGGTTCCAGTTTTGGCGGTAGCGGCAGCGGTATCGCAGCGCCCAAACGTCCTCGTTCTGAGAGTAGTGCTAGTCCGAGCATTCTTCGCGATGTTATGAAAAATCGTGAGGGGACCGTGCTCCCAGTGTCTTTTGGTTCGACAGAAAAGTTGGGGAATTTCAAGTCGGAAAAGTCGGAAAAGTCGGAAAAGTCGGAAAAGTCGGAAAAGTCGGAAAAGTTGGAGGCGGCGGAGGAAGGGAGCAGGGACGAGGAGTCGATTCTCTCTGACGGGAGCCGGCAAGTGAAGCGCCGGAAAAAACGGAGGAAAGAGGAGAAGCACAAAAAGCTCTATATTTTCATCACTGCTTGGATCGGTGTTATTGTTGCGTTGTTGTTCATTTTTCAGATTAAAAGCGACGACGGGAAAACAAATACTAGGAATACTGCAAATACTGGAATGCCGCCATGGAAGCGCGATTTCTATCGTTCCCACCTCGAATCGATCAGCAAAAACTATAATAGTTTTATTCAAGCTTTTTCTCTACCTGCAAAACAGCAGGCTATTGATCGTTCATCGCAGATGGCGGCAAAGTTTTCTCGCTTTAATCAAACCCATTCGAGTCCTGTTTTAAAAGGAACGATGAGACTCAGAGGTCGTCATATTCTGGAATTACAGGAGGATCCATTAATTTTGGCGGTGGAGACTCTTTGGCAGGATTCAGAAGGCAAGAGCTCCGAGGCAGTTCATGTCTGGGATGGAAAGGGATGGAAATTAGACTGGGAGTGTTATGCGCCGTACTCGACAGTCCCGTGGACGCTCTTTCGATCCGGAGTTGGTAAGCAAGAGGGCGATTTTCGTCTCTTGGTTCGACGGAGGGAAGCTGGAGATGCTTCTAAAAATTTGGCTCTTCTGTTTTACGCCCCTGCTTATGCGGGCGATAAATCATCGGAAGCCATCCGGGCAACAGAGTCTCCAGAAATAGTCGTGGATCGAAAGAGTGAAGTTGGAGAACGCATGTCGCAAATCCTCTCTGACGTTGAGGAAGGAAAGCGTCCTATGGAGAGTATTTTGGGAATCGATGATCTTTCTAGGATGGCGCGAGTGTTTGTTTCTCTCGCATGGGAGGAAGACGAAACCGGAAAGCCGCAGATGGTTCTCAAGCAAATCAATGGAATATCCTGGTATGGTGAGCGAATTCAAGAATTGCTATCAAATCAAAACTCAAGTGAGGCTGATTCGAAGTCAGACTTGAATGAGCAGGTTCTTGAACTTACGGTGGAAGGCGAATGAGTGAAGATCAGCCCGAGCCGGAAGCGCGCGAGATTCCTGGGGGAAGCGTCAAAAAAGTGCGCCGTGTTAAAAAAGGGCGACGCTCCAAGCAGACGAAAAATTCAGGCAACAGTAATTCTCTCCTGAAGAAAGGGAAAGAGCTACTGCATGGGATTCAGGCCGATGATGATGATTCTGGTCATGTGGACGTTGCGGAGCAGATTCGCCGCCTGAAGAAGAAGGGTCCTATTGAAACTCTTGATGAGGTTTGGGGAAGTAAAAAGCGCTCCACTTCATGGTTGTGGGTCAGTCTCTTGGCGGTGATTGTCCCTCTCATTGGTGTTGGCGTGGGGATCTCCATGCTCACCCAGAATCAAACAGAGGATGAGAACGGAGGTCATTCAATCGAAATGTTCAGTGGTTTCGATGTGGAGAAGACGAATTCTCACACTTGGTTCGACGGTGATTCTACGGTGTGGCTGGAGAAAGCCGTTGATATTCTAAGAGCGTTTAATACCGCGAAATCGCCCGACGAGGTGCTCGCATTTGTGCGACCTTCTCCATACGCAACGTTAAACCCGCTTGAAATCAATCGTTGGTCCTCTCCCATGACCTTAAATACGATGTATGACGTGACATGGCGCTTGCCGACGGTGTCACCACCCGGTGGGGGAAAAGAGCGAGGATATGTCGTCGTCAGTGGGCAACGTGAGAACTTCGAGCCATTCTCGGCATACTTCGTGGAAGAAGATGGAGAATTGCTTCTCGATTGGGACGCTACTACCAACTGGTGTGAAATTCCGTTTACTAAGTTTATCGAGGAGGAGTCTCGCAGCGTGGCGCTCATCAGGGGCAAAATTGAGAAAAAGCCAATTTATGACAGTGTCATCGGAGGAATTTCCTATTCAGGTTATCTCCTGACCAGCGATGATGGATCCGAGTTTATTTTTTGCTATGTACCTTTGGACTCAGACAAGCAACGAATCGATGATGCGCGCATCAAAACGATTCTAAATTATAAGCGATTTGTGGGTCCTCTTTTGAAGGACCTTCCTGTCACTCTTCGTGTTCGCTTTGGAGATGGAAAAGGAGGAGGCAAGCTCTTCGAGATCGTCGATCTTGTTCATGATAAGTGGGTCAGGCCCTGATCGCTTCAGCGAGACCTTGGCGCATCGCGTCGATGGGGGCGTCTCGATTTGTCCAGTATTCCAGAGAAAGCGCACCTTGATGAAGGAGTAGCGAGATTCCATTTGCGATCCGGGCTCCTTGAGCTTGGGAGTCACGCAGGAGCCTGGTGCAGGAAGGATTGTAGATCGTGTCGTAAACGAGGTGGTGAGGTTCGATCCAATGCGATGGAAGAGGGGAGGGATCACTTTGTTTGAGTCCGACCGAGGTGGTGTTGATGATCAATTCACTATTGGCAATGGCTTCCTGGAGAGCTGGGTCGTCAAGAGCGTGAATGGACAGTCGATCACCAGGGCCTTCTAACTTTTCACCGTGGAGAAGGGGATCCAGTAGAGTCTGCATCGAGGTGAGCTTTTCAACAGTCCGATTGGCGAGGGTCAACTGAGGGCAATCTTCCAGGCAGCACTGGGTGGCGATGGCGCGCCCCGCTCCTCCGCCGGCACCAATGATGACGATGCGAAGGTCGCCGAGATCAAGACCGAAGTCTTCCCGGATGGCGCGCACAAATCCTGGGCCATCGGTATTAAAACCGACCTTCTTCTCTCCCTCGAAAACGATGGTGTTTACGGCGCCCATCAAGCGGGCTCCTTTTCCAACTTCGTCACATGCATCAAGGGCTTCAAGCTTGTGGGGCACGGTGACATTGATCCCTTGAATCCCCACCTCGTGCATTTTTTCGAAAGCCTCTGCCACACGACCTTCGGGAACTTCGACACGGATGTAGCGGACATTCAGCTCGAGGGCGTCGAGAGCGGGTTGATGAAGTTGGGGAGAAAGAGAGTGGGCAACCGGATTTCCGATGACCGCGAAGCGAGCGGGCTTTTGCGTGTCTGCGTTGATGGAAGAGAGGTCGTCGAGATGGTAGTGGGTCATGAAAGTAGGGCGGTGAAGCGTTGGATGCGTCGGAGGCATTCTTCCTTTCCAAGAATTTCAAGGATGGCTCCGAGATCCGGTCCTCCGGCTTTTCCGGAAAGCGCGATGCGGAGGGGGAACATCAATTGTCCGGGTTTGGCTCCGTGAGCCTTCGCGGTGGATCCGATGACGGACTTTGGATCGCTCCAGTCAGTCAGACCTTGGAAGGTCTCGGCAAGAGCAGTCAAAAGAGCGCCTGCAGAGTCGTTTCCTTTCACTTTCGCCAAGGGCTCGCTATCTATGGGATATTCTGGATCGAGGTAGAAAGAAACGGCGTCCGGAACCTGAGTGAGGAGAGAGACTTTTTCCTGAATCGATTTGAGCATCTCAGGAGTGGGAGTGGTTTCACAGTAGCCTGCGGCGGCTTCCACAAATTTGTCCGGAGTGAGTGCCAAGAGGTGTTGTTGGTTTACCCATTCGCATTTTTCAGCATCGAATCGACCGGGCGATCGGTTGACCGACTCCAAGGAGAATTTTTCGATCAATTCCTGGAGAGAAAAGATTTCGGAATCATCCTTGGGCGACCATCCGAGAAGCGCGATGAAGTTGACGACAGCGGGGGAGGAGAAGCCCTGTTTGGAGTAGTCACCCAGCGCGGCACCCACGTCACGCTTAGACATTTTGGAGCCATCGCTATTTAGGATAAGCGGAATGTGGGCATATTGCGGTGCAGTTTCGCCGAAGGCTTCAATGAGCTGAAGGTGTTTCGGGGTATTCATGAGGTGGTCCTCGCCACGGATGACGTGGGTGATTCCCATGGTGAGATCGTCTACGACATTGACGAAGTGGAAAACGAAGGAGCCGTCGGATCGCCGGACCACCATGTCGGGCGTGTTCGATTCGTCAGTGTAGTCGATGGTGACTTCTCCACACACCAGGTCTTGCATCGTGATGGGCTTCCGATCGAAGCGGAAGCGCCATGCGCCATCATCTTCATAGACACGGTCAGCGGTTACCAGCTTTTCGAACCACTTGAGATAAATATCACTCCGCTCGCTCTGATAAAAGGGACCCTCCCAGGTGAGTCCCATCCATTCCATGCCTTCAAAGATTGCAGCACGGGCCTCTTCTGTGTTTCGTGCTTCATCGGTATCTTCTACGCGGAGGACGAACGTCCCCCCAAGCTTTTTGGCATAGAGCCAGTTGAAAAGAGCAGTGCGGGCTCCACCAAGGTGGAGGTAGCCAGTGGGCGAGGGGGCAAAGCGGGTGCGGACAGGCGCGGACATCACTGTGAGGTATAGCTTGCTCTGTCGATCCGGGCAAACGGGAATCCGCAGCTTTGCGACGCTTTCCCTAGTAGAGCGTTTTCCGAGGCTCTTCCTCTTCCTTTCCCTTTCCCGCTTCGACGGCCATTTTCTCGAAATCTCCTTCTTCGCAGCAGCGAACGAAACCTTCGCCAAAGTGTTTCAGCTTATCCCAATCAGTTCGGATTTCCGAGGCTTCATCCTGAGTGATGGAGCTATCGTGCGCGGCTTGGGAAATACGAGTGAGAAGGTTGCCAAATTGGGCAACAATCTCGTTGGTGGCCGGGAGGTATTCGAAGCCCTGCTGACAGGTGCTTTCTGGGTTTTTGACAAAGTAGCCGTCGGTTTTTTGACAGAGCCATTCGATGATGCGCGGTTCATCAGTGAGTCTGATGATTTCCAAAAGGCGATCCAGCGGGTTGCGTGAGCCGCTTCCGCTTTCGGATTGCTCTTGCGCCCATTTGTAAACGAGAGAGAGGGAGACTCCGAGTTCAGAGGCGACCTCTTTAGGGCTGCTTTTTTTAAAGGCCTCTTTGAAAATCTCGTGTGATTCCATAGACGACAGAGTAGTTAAAATTCTAACGAGGTGCAAGCTACTGCTGCGGGACGTATATCTGGGAACCCATCTTGATGACTTGAGCCGGACTGAGTGAAACCTGGTTCAAAGAGTTAATGGTAGGAACATCCGTACCGTAGAAGCGGGCGATGTCATCGAGTCGTCGATTCTGGCTCACGGTGACAAGTTCAGGTCTGCTGGAGTGACCAGCGGCCGCAATTCGTGGGGGAGGCGTCGCTCTGGGGGCTTCTGCGACTCGTTGTCTGGGCTTTGGAGCAGTTTTGGTAGCGACGATACTCCGGTTATTACTTGGCACTTTAATTTCTCGACCAATTTGAAGCTTTCGTGGGTTCAACCCGGGATTTGAGGCCATCAACTTGCTCAGTGAGGTTCCATGCCGGTTCGCGACTTCTCCCAAGGTGTCGCCTGATTTAATTACGTAGCGCGAAGTTGTTCCGGAGTAGCTAGAAGTAGAGACCCAAGTCGATTTACTGGCTCCGGGAAGGCAAAGGGACTTTCCAATTTTGAGCCGGGTGGGATTGAGGCCTGGATTGGCCTTTTGAAGTGCTGAGACTGAGAGTCCGCGAGATTTTGCGATTCCCCAGAGGGTGTCACCTTTCTTGATGCGATAACCGGATTCTCTTGAGGCTGAATTACTGCGCTGAGTGGGCTTGCCAAAAGTAGTAAGTCTTTCACTGATTGAAGCGACTTTGGAGCTTAACGAGGAGACTTCCTGCTCCAAGCTGTTGATGCGTTGCTCTTGCGAGGCAGCAAGGAGAGGCTCCGAGAAAGCCAAAAAACTAAGGGGAAGAAGGGTGAAAGTCTTCATAGAATAAGGCATATTTACCCAACTATTCTAAATAGTTCAATAAAATTAATTAAAGTTTTAAAAACTTCTAAAAACTCCCTGATTCTATCGCAATCTGACGCACTTCATCAACCGATTTGACCTGTGAGAGCTTTTGGCGTAGTGGCTTGGCTCCTGGAAACCCTTTGCAATAGGTCATTAGGCGAGATCTCATCGCCATCAGAGTGTGGCGCTCGTCGCCATAGCGATCAGATCCGACGGCCAGTTCACAGTGCCGAATGACAAAGGACCAGCGTTCATTCACGCTTGGAGGAGGCAAAAGCTCCCCGGTTTTTAAAAAATGTTTAGCTTCTTTGAAAAGCCAGGGGTTTTGCATCGCGGCCCGCCCAATCATGACCCCGGAAACTGCGGTTGTTTCCTTCCGCTTTTTGATCATCTCGGCGGAATTGATATCACCGTTTCCAATCACGGGAATGTTGACGCTTTGAGCGCATTCGTCGATCACCTCCCAATCGGCCTCGCCGCGATAGGATTGTGCCCGGGTTCTGCCGTGAACAGAGATTGTTTGAATGCCCGAGTTCTCCAGCAGGCGGCACACTTCCGGTCCGTTGATGGACTGGGTGTCCCAGCCAATGCGGATTTTTCCAGTGACGGGAACTTCGTGTCCTACGGCTGCGACAATTTTTTCGGCAGTATCGACGAGAAGGGGGCAATTTCGGAGAAGGGAAGAGCCTCCATTCTTTGAGACCACCTTGTTGACGGGGCAACCAAAGTTGAGGTCAATGAAGTCGGGGCGTTTCCAATCGATAATTTTTTTTGCGGCCTCACCCATGCGGGCTCCATCGGCGCCAAATAGCTGGATCCCAAGCGGGCGTTGCTCATCGGTGAAGGTGGTGTAGCGGCGGGTTCGATGGTCTGCTTGTAGGATTCCCTCGGCTGAAACGAACTCTGTCACCATGACGTCAGCCCCCAGCTCCTTGCAAAGAGTGCGGAAGGTAACATCGGTCACCCCTGCCATTGGAGCGAGATAGATGGGGAACTGATCTTGGAACCAAGGGAGCATTATTCCTTTTTTTCGTCTGACTCGTTTTCTTCTGTTGAGAAATCTGAATTGATCTCCTCCTCTTCAATGACAGGTTGCGGGTCGAGGAGTTCTCTGATTTCGTCTTGCACCTTTTCGACATCGGTGAGTGCGATTTGTGGATCCTTGATGATGAAAACGTCTCCTGTCTTACGATGTTCGTAGACTCGGAGCAGCCCGGAGGGGAGTTTTTGGGTGTCGGTTTCACGGAGCAGTTTTTGGCGCTCCAGCATTACCGCGAGAATGTAGCGCGCATTTTCGGTGTGTTCTTCTTCTTCTTCTACGAGGCGGCGAAGAAGGGTTTCGGGGTCGTCTTTCACGACACCCTCTGACTTTTCATTAGCGACCGGGAGTTTGAAAACGGTTTTCCAGTGAGAGAAGGGGACTTCTCCCTCCTTATCGAGTTCCTTCCAGGCTTCTTCGGAGAAATCTTTTCGGAGATATCCCGAGGCATCTGCATCTGGGAAAATGGCGGCATGAATCGCTTGTCCATCTTCGAATGATTGCTCCGTTCCGGCGCAGACACGAGCGCGGGACTTGATGCTCCAAGGTTCTTTCATATTGCGACATTTCCTTCGGACATCGTTGCTCAGAATGGAAGGAGTTTCTTAAGGGTTTGATAAATTGGCCGGCCCACCAATCGGCTTTGAATGAGGACAAGGGCGAGGCAAGTGGCAAGGATATTGGTCCCCCAAGCGGCCCAGATCGGAGGAAGATAGCCTGACTCGCCAAGCGCTAGGAAGACCGTGGTGGTGAACATCATCCCGGCACAAAGGAAAACGGCGAGAGCGATACCACCTGCGGCTCCCCGCCTAGTAAAGACAATCCCGAGAGGCGCGGCAAGGAGAACCAGGGCTAGGCAGATTCCGGGCTGGGCCCACCGATAGTGCCACTGGGTGAGGAAGCGCCGTTTGTTGGCCCAGGATTCGTCTCGATTGGCCTGAAGCCAGCTGTAGAGGTCGGGCACTCCCAGATTTACGGCATCTAGTCCTGGGCGGATAATCTGCCAAGGTGGTTCAGTCCATTTTTGGAAAGAGACGGATCCTTCGGGAATTTCGTATTCGGGCATCAGAGGGCCGTTTTCAAAGAGACGACGATCAAGATGTTGAATTTCGACACCTTCGAATACCCAGTAGGTTCGATCTCGGTTCCAGCTCGCGCTCTTGGCTTGGAGACGCATTTTAGGATGACCTTCTTTGGTGAAGGTCCGGATCACGACATTTTGAAGGGGTTCGCCCTTGTTGAAGTCGTAGGGGAAGCTTCCGATGAACCACTGACGCCTCTCTTTTTCATTGTGGTAAACGACGTTGCGCGCTTGGCTGGACGATCCTTCCTGCGCTTGTTCGATGATTGCGTCCTTGTAGCCTTCGGCCCACGGAGCCCACTGATAATTGAAGCCGAGGCAGATTAGGCTAGCGATGACTCCGACACATGCGAGGGGGAGAATTAAACGAATAACACCCCGACCGGTTTGAATCATGGAAACGATTTCCTGGCTACGGGACAATTTTCCAAGGCAGTAAAGGAGGGCAAGTAGGAGGGAAAAGGGGGCGAGGAGGACGAAGGCGATTGGAAATAGAATGGCATAATAGCGAGCCATCAGTGCTGATCCATTATCGGCATCCTTGAAGTCTCCCATATGGTTGGTGAGATCCAGAAGGGTGTAGATAGCATAGAGAGCCAGGAAGCAGAGGAGAAAGGATGCCAAAAACTCTCGAATGAGATAGCGATCCAAGGAGCGGACGAAACCATAATAGAGCCCGCCGACTGCCGGAAGGAAGCAGATGAGGCAGAGAACGACAGGGCGCAGCGAATGAGCCATCGTATTGGAATCAGGAAAACCAGCCAAGTGGTCATTGACCGCTTCCTGTTCCATTGGCCCCAAAACAGCCGCCAAAGCCGCACCGATCATCGTCAGGACGATCATCGGTAGGAAGCGTTTAAGAAGGGATTGGGAATCCAAGGTGGCGGAAGCTAAACGATCCCTTCGCTGAAGCCAAGGAGTTCGATGAGAGAATGCTGAGGAGTTGTGCTAAAGGGAGTTTTTAACAATCCCGTAGTTTCTCTCACGATGGTCACCTTTAAGCCATCGAATCTCCAGTTCGCCGCCGCCGCGGTGTTCCCGTGTGTCGGGGTTTTTCTTGCGCTGCAAAAGCGCGAGATGACCACATTGGTGACCTCCGATGAACTCCCTCGACGTCTTGCTGATCGAGAGGCCTCTCTCGCTAAAGTGGGCGATCTGGCTGAGATCGCAGCGAATTATCCTTCGGATGAGGGAGCTGCAGATTGCGTTTCGGCCCTGAATTTCCCTCCAAACCGAGTGGTGGGACAAGATATGCCTGATGCCCAGAAGCTCGCTTTACCGGACGAGAGCGTCTCCTTTTTACAATCTGGAAAAAAGGCGGCCATTTCCAGTCTGCGGTCGTGCCTTTTGTTAGAAGCAGCTGAGCTCGCCCTCTATTCAGAAACACGGTAGTCGGATCTTTCATCGATGGCCCTTGGTTTCAAACGGGCCGGCGATAATGAGTGGCGCGCGATCTTGCGAAGACGGTGGATCTCTTTACGAGGTGTATGCTCAGATCAAAGACGCCAATTCGGCATTTCAAGTGGCCGCCTCGATTGAAAACTCCGGACTGCGAGACTCGACCCATCAGAAAATGGCACTGCGCTTCGGTCGTTCCAATGAAACGGAGTTGGCTGAGCAAAGCGCTCATTTGATCAAGAGGGATTTGACCGGCGAGCGGGCCTTGGATTCGGTGACAACCACTCTCGCTAGTGGCGTTTCCCCAGCTGACGCGATGGACGTTTTGGAGGATCTGGAAAGCCGACGACAGCAAGTCCGCTTCCTTGTGGCGGTGGCCGGACGAAAATGCTGACTTTTCATCGTTACGCCGGAGAGCTAGCTTCTGTTCATGAAACTTGCGCCACATTGGCAGATTCTCATTTCGCTCGCGCTCGCTGTCATCGTGGGTTGGTCTATCAAGATGATGGGGCCTCTTGATGGAGGCTTTTTCTCGTGGGTCATCGAGATCTGCTCCTTGGTGGGGAAGCTCTTCATGAATCTTCTCAAGATGATTATCGTGCCCCTGGTGGTGTCTTCGGTTATCGCCGGAATTGCGAGCTTGCATGGGGTGAAGGGCTTTGGTCGTCTTCTGGGCAAGACCGCAGGATTCTATGCACTCAGTAGCCTTCTCGCGATCATTCTGGGACTTGCTCTCGTCAATTTCGTTCAGCCGGGACTCGTCGATGGTCAGCCGAATGGGACCATCAGGGACGCCTTCAGTTCTTACGAGGCCAGCGATTCCGAACTGAAAAAAGTAGATGGAGCGAAAGCTGCCGGTGAGGAGCAAAGTGGTTCCTATGCGCAGTTGAGCGGCTTCTTTATACGTATGGTGCCCCCTAATATCTTCTCGGCAGCCACGAATAATGGCCAGATGCTCGGGCTCATCTTTTTTAGTCTCTGCTTCGCGCTGGCGATGACTCGCTTGGAGAAGCAAAAGATGACGACCTTGAAAGATGTCTTCGTCTCTTTCAATGACGTGATGATTGTCCTAACGAACTTCATCATGAAGCTCGCTCCGATTGGGGTTTTTGGGCTTCTGGTTCCCGTCGTGGCTCAGACTGGGGGCGAGATCTTTTTTAATCTTGGGAAGTATTTCGTTACCGTGCTTCTCGCTCTTGGTATTCACATGTTCGTCGTGATGCCACTTTTGATTCGTGTTCTCGCAGGGGTGAATCCACTCGCTCATTTTCGGGCGATGCGCACGGCATTGATGACGGCATTTTCGACG
>Ga0209711_10001223_pt1 | contig 25326 bp, 19 predicted proteins | sample ArcticOcean_MG_C_7_FD_187441 | JGI IMG/M metagenome (GOLD analysis project Ga0209711, IMG submission 187441) | Marine microbial communities from western Arctic Ocean - ArcticOcean_MG_CB11_88 (SPAdes) (version 2) | ecosystem: Environmental > Aquatic > Marine > Oceanic | place: Arctic Ocean...
TCACATCCGGCGTTAATTCGGGATACATAGCTTTACCCACGGCGCGTCGTAAGGGTGAGTGGGCAACATAGATACTGCCATCCGCAGCAACAACGCTCATTGCCAGTGAGTCTTCACGTCCTTCGGTGAAGTAGCGTAACTTCCCTGTTTCTCGGTCTAGCAGACCCATTCCTACATGCAGCATAAGGGTCTTGCCGAACAATTTTTTGCCACCACCGATCATAATAACGACACCATTGGCAGTTGCCGTTGCGGTCAAGCCGTTAGATTGCACATCGACATTCGCATAACCATCACACCACTACAAGAAGGCAAAAACCTGTTCAAGGTCCTGAATATTGTTCTCGAGCCGGTCGACTAAATAGTAAAGAGTACCCTTCATTGCTCTAAAATGATAACTACGAGCTACTGCCTAAGAACTGGAACAGACCCTCGAGTCTGCTCCAGTATAGCTTTTCCGATGACAATCCTATCTTCAAGAAAAACTAATGCATAAAATAGTTAATACCAAATCGTTTTGCTGTGATCATTCCTCACTATTCGATTCATGTTCCGATAATCGAAAAATGTTAGGCACCTCTTGCCATTTCACGTCTGTGCCCTCATCTTTTAACTGAAACTTATCCATCAATCGTTCCCAATTAACCACCATGGGATTAAGGCTATCTCGGAGAGCATTGTCCTCGAAACTGAAAGAGTCCGATACCGTCATAACCATTATCAGTTCAAGTCCTGAACGATAAATCTGCATATCGAGGATTCCTGATAATCGAATGCTGTCAATCACTTCCGGCCAGACATTTCCTGGCTTGTGGTACTCGTCGTATTCATGGATTAAGGCGCTATCATTTTTGAGATTAAGCCTTAGGCAGTATTGTCGAGGTGTGCTCATTAACTTACTCCTCTACTCACGACTGGTGTACACGTTGTGACCGAAAGCCGAAGACCGCGATAACAACAAAGCAAATGAGCGGCAATAGAAAAGACGTCTTTACTGATGGAATATCATTAATAATCGAGCCCGCATCAATCATCGAGCCCTGAAGAGGTGGCATTAGCGCACCGCCCACAATAGCCATTACCAAACCGGCCGAAGCCAGACTCGCATCATCACCCATGTCTTTCAATGCCATGCCATAAATAGTCGGATACATGAGAGACATACAGGCCGATATTCCGATCAGGCTGTATAGACCAGCAAAACCTTGCAGAAAGATCGTACCAAGCGTTAATACGATAGCACCAATGGCTAGTAACATAAGTAGCCGGCCAGGTCTGAAAAATCCAAGTAAGAAGGTACATATAAATCTACTAGACAGGAAAATCATCATGGCAATGATGTTGTAGCCTTGGGCCTCTGACGCTGTCAGGCCAATTGCCATCATTCCGTAATGAATAACAAAGGTCCAAACCATGATTTGGGCGCCTACGTAAAAAGCTTGAGCAATTACACCTTCTACATAACGTTGATTTCTTATCAATCTGCCAAAAGTGTCTTTGAGTTCACTTATGGTCAGCGGATGATCATGTGACATGGTCTTGGGAAGTTTGCTGAACAAATATACAAAGAAAAGGACTGAAGCAATAATCGCTATTGCAACATAGGGTCCTCGCACAGTCACCAGATCAGCCGCTTGCATTGCTTGGTGAGCGATAGGCTCGTTTGTTGCGAAATCACTGAGAGCTTGGGTTAAATGTCCATCAACGACCGAAGGCAACATGTCGTTATATTCCGGATGAGCCAGTCGCTCTTCATTGCGAAACGCTTCAACCTGAAGCTTATTCAGAATAACGCTGGACGCGATGAACATTCCGGTCAACGATCCCATCGGATTAAATGCCTGCGCCAGATTCAATCGGCGTGTTGCGGTGTCCGGGTGACCCATCGATAGCACGTACGGGTTCGCCGTTACTTCAAGTAGAGCGAGTCCACAGGTGAGCACGCACAGTGCACCCAGGAAGAAATAGAACTCTTGATAGATACTGGCAGGAATAAATAATGATGCACCAACAGCATACAAACCCAGACCCAGCAATATTCCGGCTTTGTAACTATAGATACGAATAAATATTGCCGCAGGAATCGCCATGATTCCGTAGCCAAGATAGAAAGCAAACTGCACCATACTGCTCTGCGCATTGGAAATTAGGAAGATGTCTTTGAATGCCCTGACCAGCGGGTTAGTGACATCATTGGCGAATCCCCACAATGGGAATAATATCGCCAGAAGAATAAACGGAAGTAACATTTCTTTTTCAAGAATTTTGGGAGATTGTTGTTTTTGAAGATCATTCATGGATTATTGCCTCGATAAAGTCGATTTCATTAGCATCTTGATTTTTGTTATGGATATAAGTGTTCAAAGGGTCGTAGCCTCGCAACTGTTTCACGAACTTCTTATTCTTAGCTCGCAACTGGTCGAGAATCGCCCTGCTAGAGAGGTCATAAACCATATTATGGTATTCGACAGGGTCGTTTCTAAGATCAAAGAGCTCTTCATAAATAGGCTCTTCACCATTGATGGAGGCCAGGAGCATATCTTCGTATTTCTGGTCCTTATTCTTGTCAAAGTAGCGTATGTATTTCCAACGCTGAGTTCGTACGCTTTCCATTCTCGGATAATGTTGGATAGTCATGTTGTTCTCAAAAAACAGCACATCGCGCCACTTTGCATCGATGCCCTGAATTAACGGTTTAAGGCTTTTCCCTTGCACTTCTCGCGGAACGGGCAACCCCGTCAACTCAAGTAAGGTAGGAGCAATATCAAGTAAAGCCACAAGCTCTTTTCTCGTCACAGCGATATTGACTCGAGGATCATAAACGATTAACGGAATACGAATTGAGGGCTCGTAAAGAAGTACCTTTCCACCCAACCCGTGCTCCCCATGCAACAATCCGTGGTCAGAAGTGAAAACAATAATCGTGTTATCAGCGACACCCTGCTCTTCCAGTTTTTTGAGCAGTTTTCCAAGTAGCTTGTCAATCCCCGTAATCGTCTGCATTGTCCGGATCGTCCGTTCAATCATATCATCAGGTGTTTTGACGTAGTTGTACTGTTCTATGTACTCTCCACTGTATACCGACTTTGGGATTTTTGACGTAACCATGTCTTTCTCGGCAACGTAAGTAGATGGCAGTTTGATCTCTTCGACCCTGTCACGGTATGCCGTTCGGTAAAGTGGCAGATCGCCATCACGCAGTTGCATAGATCGGGTGCCAGCACCATGGGGTACGTTAAAATTTAGCAGAAGAGCAAACGGCTTGTCTTCAGGGCGACTATCCAGAAAATTATAACCTTCCTGAAAGGCTCTATTCGGGGTGAAAAAATTTCCCACACCTTCTTCCATAATCTCAATCTGAGTGTTGGCTTTTGCGTTCGCGAAGATCGTATGCCGCTTATTTTCCTTCGGATAAAAACCTAAATGCTTGTGACCTGCATACCAATAATCAAAACTGTGGTCCATGACACCACTACCGTAACCAATGATACCTTCTTCATTCTTACCAGCGGGTGTGTGGTTCTTACCAATGTAACCAACGTAGTAGCCAGCATCTCTCATTAACATAGGATAAGTCCGATCCCACGCTTCATTGGCCACGCTACTATCAGAATTGAAATTGATTCCGTGACGTCTTTCGTACAGGCCAGTTAACAGTGTGGTCCTGCTCGGTGTGCACGCCGCACTGGTGGCAAATGCATTGGTGAAAACTGTACCGTGTTGGGCCAACCGGTCGATATTAGGCGTGTCAATGATCGGATGACCTTCGTATCCCGTGAAGCCCACCCGCATATCATCGGCAAGTATCACGATCACATTGGGGCGCTCCACCTCTCCACCTAAGCTAGTCGGGGAACAACCGAGATTAAGAACTAGTAAAAAACAAAGTAGCAATCTTTTAAATAACTTTTGCATTTATACCTACACTAAATGCGTTCTAAATACATATAAAAGGCGGCCAACAGCTGCCCCGAGGTATCTTCGCCGTCGTCAAACCAAGCTCTAACATCTAACTCTCCTGCTTTTAGCGAAACATCAAATGTGCTGGACACACCTCCATCGTCAAGTACTTGTGTTTTGACCTCGCCATTAAGTTCTAAATGGGCGAATTTATGAGGAATAACTTTTTGTGCTGGCTCATCATGAAGAAAAAGCGTTATTCGGTAGTCACCTGTCACTGCGACTTTCAGGGCCCAGGGTGATAGCCGAAAGTCCCCTTCCCTTCCAAGCCAGCCATTGGCCCATTTATCATTGCCAAATCCGGGCCACCAAGGTACCTGTTCCGTATTCGGCGCCAACCAGTCCATCGCAGATATACGCATTGGGTTCTCTGCGTCCGTACCAATAATTGGCCTCGTGGTCGGGTTTCCGGCACGCGTCACTTTGAGCCACCATGCGTCGTAAGCCTTAGCCATATCCGCCGCCTTTTCCGGATGTTGCTCAATAATGTTACTGGTCTGCCCAGGGTCAGTTGCAAGATTGAATAACTCAACACCGCCGCCCTGCTGCGCATGGACATAGCGCCAATTACCCTGCATGACAGCGTATGGTCGATCCGGGTCTGGGTGCAGTACCCGCTGGTTAGTGACCACCATAGTTCGATCTGGGAGTTCAACTCCTGCCCTAAGTGCCGGAACTAGACTGATACCGTCAGTATCAATGTCTGTCGAATCGATACCGGCAAGATCAAGTAATGTTGGCACTATATCGACATGGGTAGTTAAGCCTTCAATATCCGCTGCGTTGCCAAGATTACCTGCAGGCCAACTAATAAAGAACGGGACACGATGGCCGCCATCATAAGTTGACGCCTTTCCACCACGCATATGATTGTTCAGAGTCTCGATTTCCTCACCAATTACTAATTTGGTTTCCTCGGAAACCCAAGAGGCCGGCTCACCATTACTTTTAGCGGCAAGAACTGAACCATTATCGGTCATGAAGATAAAAATGGTGTTTTCTTCAATATTTGCGTCGCGGATCGCAGCGCGCAGTTGTCCGATATTGTCATCAAGATTGGTTATCATTGCATAGAACTTAGCCATATCTTCCCCAAGACCTAGCCCACGATACGGCGCAATATATTCCTCTGGCACTCGCCACGGTATATGTGGTGCATTGGTGGAAAGATAAACAAAAAATGGCTTTGCATCGACCGCTTTCGTCTGGATATAGTCAATGGCCTTATTAAACCAGATGTCTGTCACGTAACCCTCATACATCTTGGTCTCACCATTTAAAAAATAAGTATCGTCAAACTGATCATTTCCCCAGTAATCCGGCGCCTGGCCAACACCGCCGCCGCCATGAATTAGAGCATGCTCGAACCCCTGATCCTGGGGACGAAATGGATAATTATCACCCAAATGCCACTTCCCAAACATCGCGGTGTCATACCCAGCATCGCGCAGTATCTCAGGTAATGTGTGATGGCCGTCAGACAGCATGTGGCGGCCCATTACAGTATGCCAAACACCAGCGCGCATCGAGTACTTGCCACTCATCAACGCGGCTCGCGTTGGCGAGCATGTCGGGTCGACATGGAAGTTGGTAAATCGATGACTCTTAGCCCCCAGTTGGTCTATTTGTGGTGTTTGCACGATAGGGTTATTGTGCATGCCCAGATCACCGTAGCCTTGATCATCCGTCATAACGAGAATGATATTGGGAGGGGTGGTACGTAGGGAAACCTCGTCATTGAAATTTTCCGTACAGCCACTCAATAAACCAATCAGAAAGACCAAACCAGTTATTAAGACTGTAATTTTACGCATACTCAATTCCTCTAATGTCTAGGGCCTTTAATACTATCCGCCACCGAATCACGCCAACTGATAAGCTCAATCGACATTTGCCGAACAATGTCCGGATTTTCAGATGCAATGTCCGTAGTTTCGCTAGGATCGATGACAATGTCATAAAGCTCGAATTCAAATGCCGTGGCGGGATTCTGACTGTGCCTAGCCGCCTGTCTGGCATCTGCATCAAGATCTCGCGGAATAAAAACTAGCTTATACCGATCATCCAACCACGCCATCTGGTATTGCGACTCAAAACCGATCGGTGAATGTCTTGACGTCTTCACACCCAACATAATATCGTCCAGATTCCTGCCATCGAGGCGCCTGTCTGGTGGGAGCTCAGCACCAATCCAGCTAGCCACTGTTGGCAAGATATCTGACGTCACGGCCGGCACATCAGTGCGAGTTCCCGCTTTTATTCTTGCCGGCCATTCCACGATTCCGGGAACACGAATACCACCCTCATAGAGACTCCGTTTACGCTCACGAAGCCCCCGAGTCTGTCCTGGCTTGATATCGAGGAGACCTTCGGGACCGTTGTCGGAGGTGAACCATAAAACGGTTTCATCTGCGATGCCGGCCTTCGTCAAATGACTGCGCAGGCGCCCGATCTCCCTATCCATAGCCGATACAGCACCGTAGTACGTTCGATCAAAAAAATTGAAATTGCTGTATGCCTGCTGATCTGGTGCGCCTGCGACCAGTGGCAGATGTGGTGCGTGAAACCAAACGACGGCGAAAAATGGCTCCCTCCCATTGTCCTTCTCAATAAAATTAATGAGCTCATCGACCAGGATCCGCGAATCATCACCGGTCAGTTCGCGCGTTTCCTTTTCTCCAGTTTCTTTCCAGTAGTACGTACCAAATAAAATTCCGTGATTAGGCTTATCGATTGGCGCCCACCATCCCCTCTTCGTGCCTTCCACGGCCACTTCAATGGGATGTCGATGCGGATCAGCTCCAAGCTGGCTCCGTGGTCTAATGGATGGGTCGTAGGTCGGCACACGAGATTCCGTTGCAAAAACAGTCTCAAACCCGTGCTCCCAAGGCGGTGAGTACAACGCTTCCGAACCCGGTCCGCCATAACGCCCGTCGACCACTTCTGTAGTCATTGCTCCCAAATGCCACTTACCAAAAAAGACGGTTCGATAATCGGCATCCGTCATTAAGTGCCCAAGCGAAAATTTATGTGGTTCTAACGCATTTGGGGAATCGCCGACCATAGCAAAGAATATCTTATCCCTGAACGGGTTCCGACCTGTCAATACACTGGCCCGGGTGGGACTGCATACCGGAGCAGCAGAGTAGAAACGATTAAACACTAGACCCGCACTAGCCATCTCATCCAGATTTGGCGTTTTCAAGTTGAGGTTACCATTGTAGCTTGTGTCACCCCAACCCATGTCATCTGCCATCAGCAACATGATGTGGGCCTTCATCGTTGTTTTCTCGCTTTAGAAAGCGTGCTTTTCACGGGTTCAAGTGGCAATGTGCTTTTCCATCTCTCTAGTTTTGCCAACAACTCCTGAACAATCTGAGGACGGTCTGCGGACACATCTTTCGCCTCGGCCCAGTCGCCTACTAAATCATATAGTTCGGTCCGTTGTAGTTGTAAATTGGTCATCAGCTTCCAGCGCCCTTCGCGGATACCTAAATGTGGCCAATTGTATTGTTTTGATGATTTGTCAAAAGAATGCTTCTTCGGGCCTTTCCATTCCCAAAATATCGATTTTTCCCGCTCAAATCTGCGGCCTTGCAGCGCAGACATCACACTTTCGCCGTCTGGATGGAAACTTTCTGGCAATTCCACACCCGCCACTTCAAGAAATGTTGGCAACAAATCCACAGCGGTTATAACGGATGTTCTATCCACCTTTCCCTGCGGAACCACGCCCGGCCATCTAACGATAAAGGGAACCCTGACACCACCGGAGTACAATGACCTTTTTTGACCTTTCATTCCGGCGGTTTCACCAACGGAAAAATACCCCCCGAGTCTTGTCATATCAATTTTGTTGTCTCTTACAACATTATTGTGATACCAAGCCGACTTATCTCTGGTATTTTCAGGTCCGTTGTCTGAAGAGAATATAACCAAAGTATTTTGATCAATACCTAGCTCTTTCAATAATTTCAGCACTCTGCCGACACCTTCATCACCTTCGGCAACCACAGACGCATAAACTTTTTTCTGCTCATCCAGATCTTTGAACTGATCAAGGTATTGATTAAGCGGAAAGTGAGGAAGATGTGTTTCATGCAGCCACAAGTTAACAAAAAATGTCTGATCCTTATGACGTTTAATAAAGTCCACCGCATGATCAACCGATGCGAGGCCCTGCGGCGTTATTTCGTTAGTAATCGAACCATTAAAAGTCGCATACTCGTCATAACCGTAAGCATCTTCCGTTAGGGCTCCAGAACCCCCTCCCAAGTGCCACTTGCCGAAGTGGCCCGTCTTGTACCCTGCATCTTGCAATAGTCTGGGTAGCATCGGTGCACTGGGATCCAACCAGTCAGGCATACCCCACGCAGTATTTAGATCTACGCTGGCAAAGTGTCTATGAATACTATTGCGTGCCGGAAATTGTCCTGTCATCACGGCAGCGCGACTTGGCGAACACACAGGGCTGTTCACCGTAAAGTTGAGGAAGTCGGTCCCTTCACTCGCCATCCTGTCAAGATTGGGGGTTTTTATCCAAGTGCTTCCATGCAAACTCAAGTCACCGTACCCCCCAATCATCGGCAAATATGAAGACGATATTGGGTTGGTTATGCTCATCTTCTTGCGCGCAGGCAACACCTGAAATTAATACTGAAAGCAATACTATTGTAAGTGCATTAATACTCCTCATTTGGATTCACCTTTAGTCATGCGGCTCTATCGTCACGTGGCGTAGCATCATTAGGTTTTCACCTGCCTGGTCGGGGCGCAGCGATAGTTCGTACTGTCCGGGCTCGTCAATTTGCACGACCGCCACCGGGTGGTCGATAAACATGATGGGCTTGCGCTTGGCGAACCCTCCCGGATCGAAGTAATCGCCAGTTTCCAGAACCCTGAAGTAATAGTCCTTATCGTTGAAGTTGAGTACGCCTTCCTGTTCGGATTGCGATTTACCAGCCGAATAATTCAGTACCAAACGATACGACCCTGGCTCGGCAATACGCAATTTCCAGTTCACAGAGTCCTTCGGAGATTTCATACCTTCAAGCGTCTGGTAGTTCTTCCAGTCGCCGAAGTAATGCATCGTTCGAGTTCTCTTGAAGGTCACACCATCACTCGTATGCGCACTAACCGAATCGAGTGCTACCGGGCCATAGGCGTCGGAAACCAGAACTTCATCAGGACTGCTGAAAGTCGCCGAATCATCCTCGTCATATTCGACCACTACTACGTTAACTCGAGCATCGGGTAGAACTTCTGGCAGATTGACGAGGAGTTCACTGTCTTGCTGGCTAAACTCCAGACTGATCCCATTAGATAGCAGCGCCACCTCTGTTGCTTTCGGGCCGAAACCTGGAATCAACAGGCGTCCGTCATCAGGGCGTCGCTCTACATGCAGGTAAGTCTTGCCGGGCCGATGGGTGATCGCGCCCCAGGGCACAGCACCAACAGCAGACCCGCTGGTTCCATAAACGGCCTCGCCATTGACCTTCAGCCACTCACCCACCTGTCCGAATACGCGCGTGGACTCCGGCGGGAAGTTACCCTTACCATCGGGTCCGATATTCAACATCAGGTTGCCGCCCTTACCTGCGACTGTCACCAGCATGTGCAGAACTTCACTGGTCGATTTGAAATTGTTATCAAAGTGCGAGTAACCCCAACTATCGTTGTGCGTGAAAATCGCTTCCCACGGTCGACCGAGTTGCGGTATCGCCGGAATTTCGCCATCGCCATAGCCTTTGTAATCACCAAGGTCATGGCCGACACGGTCGGATACCAAGCAGTTTGGTTGCAGCTCCTTGACCCAGGCCTTCAGCGCTACGGCGTCCTCTTTGGACATGCTGCCAGGCGTATCAAACCAAATGATGTCGATGGCGCCGTAGTTCGTTAGCAATTCCTTAAGTTGAGGTTTCGCTTTGGCCTCAAAGTATTTCGAGAAATCTTTGTCATCAGCATTGAACTCCCATTCGTTACCGGCGGCATCGGGCTCGGTCCAGTCCTGGAATTGCGAATAGTAAAAACCGATCTTGATATCGGCTTCATGGGCAGCATCCACCAGTTCTTTGAGTGGGTCTCGACCAAACGGGGTGGCATCGATGATATCGAAATCACTGACTGCGGAATCGAACAAGGCGAAACCGTCATGGTGTTTCGAGGTGATCACGATGTAACGCGCACCGGCCGTCTTGGCAGTAGCAACCCACTCTACGGCATCGAAATCGACCGGATTAAATTCTGCGGCAGCTCGCTTGTAGTCGGCACTCTTCACTTCGCCACGGCGCATCAACCACTCGGTAATCCCGTAGTATCGCTTACCGTCCCAGATGCCACCGAGTTCGGAGGACATACCCCAGTGAATGAACATACCGAACTTCGCATCGCGGAACCACTCAACATTGTCAGTAATCTTGTTATCTTTAGCGACCAAATCATCGTTTGATTTATGGTATATGGCAATGGAAGTAATAGTGAATAGCGCTACAGTGAGAAGAGCAGCCAAAAAGTTACGTCTTAACATTAATCCGATTCCTATTAGTTTGAGTTACTAAGCATAGGTATTACGTGCAGTAAGTATAGGAGAATATTGACCTAAAATTTTCAAGGCCAGCCAATTCCATAATAGACGGGATAAACGATATTGGGGATCTAGAGTACGGTTCTGAAAAATAGGACCACCCCGATCTCAATCGCCAACAAATATGATATCGATGCTAAAGGGTCAGAGTTCATCCGCACATACCTCTTTTAAAAGAAGTAATGTTCCATAAAAATTGTGCGAATGAACCTCACTATACCTATGTTGTCTTTTACCTTTAGAATCGGTAGGTGGCCGTCAATGCAAATGTTCGGCCTATTGCAAAATAATCAAGGAATTTTGCGTCATCACCAATATGGTCGCGTCTGCGTTCATCCGTCAGGTTTGACGCATTTAATGCAACCGAAAGACCTCTTAGCGGACGGACCGTGAGATTAAAATCTAAGGTCTCAAACTCGCTAGTAAAACGTGCATCACTTGTCTGAGAGCCTTGACCCGCCAATGACCTGAAGAACTCATCTCGGAATACATAGGCTATTCGAGCAGAAATTTTCTCATTCTCATAATAACCAATGATGTTGTAGTTGTTTTCGGACGAGCCAGGGAATCCAAAACCAGAATCGCCGACATCCTCATCGAATGAGCTATCAACATACGTATAATTTGCCGATAATCCGAACCCTTTAAGAGCTGGTATTACCTCATCAAAAGGTTGATCAAAGCCCACTTCGAATCCCTTGGCCTCGCCATCTGAGAAATTCACAGGTTGGTTAGTATCAAAAAGTAGATCGGTAGATTGCCCGGGAACTGTTTGATCAAACGCAAGATTAGTAATTATAAAATCACTTACCTCCTTATGGAATAGACTCACTACTGCTGATCCACCATTATCGCGGTACCACTCAAGGGTTACATCGAAATTTAGAGATGTCATAGGATCAAGGTCTGGGTTACCCGCTGTTGCTTTATTGTTAGCCGTAGAATCTGTCGCAATAGTCGCTGTAATGATTGGAGCCAGTTCTTGGAAAGTCGGTCGCGATAGCGTTTTTGACAACCCAAAACGTAGCGCGACATCGTCACGTAACGCTAAATTTAAATTTACATTGGGTAGAAGCTCCCAGTAATCGTTTCCTGTAGTAACGGGTACTGGTTCAGAACCCACTCCAACTGTACCAGCGGTTGAAGAGTGGTCCGTATGCACAGCCCGTACACCAATGTTGCCCGTGAGTGGTTTGCCGGCAAATTCCGAATTGAAATTTAGCTGACCATAAAGCGAAGTAATGGCTTCTTCGCTGTCATGAGATGCCGCTGGGTCGACCCCCAAATTTGACATCCCTGTTGTAAAGATGTCCGGATGTAGCTCCCCTAATGCTTGAAAACTCGGCGCAAGCCAAGAGTTAGGCGCAGCGCCCTCACCAGAGAGAAAACTATTATCAGTTTGAACTCCTGTTAGCGCAGCGGCAACCATTCCAGGACGATCAGGACCAGGCGCTGAAAAACGAGCAGCCATGGATCGAGTCGACGTTACACTTGTCTCCTCGTAGTGCAGTCCAAAATCAATGTCGGAAAATACCTCTCCTTCAAGATCCCAATTGAACGATAACTTCACACCATGATTTTCGCCCTCAAGCTCGATCTCACGAACGATACTGAACAGATACGCATACTTGGTTGGATCCAAACGGTTAGGACCCGTTGTTATAAGCGGTATATCGCCTGTTCCGTCATAGTTGATGAGCGATTTATCTACTAAATTAGTGTTGAAAATCGGAAATCTCAAATCCTGTTCATAGTCCACCTTGGAAAGGTAAATATCAAAATTTGTATTCAACCGACCGCGGCTGAAGTCAACATTCAGTCCGGTAACAAGATTTTCTGTAACATTATCATATAGTTGCTCTTGTACTCGGCTTAAAACCTTACCACCACCTGTGGTCTGACTAAAGTCCGCGCTAAGCAAAGTATTGTTGCTATCGATCACAATACCGCCGGCATCAAACACCGGAGCGCCCCAAACAGGGTTCATAATTAACTGACCATTGATTCGACTCGATTGATTATCGAATTTAGCATAAGTAAGATCCCATACAAGTTCTAGCTCATCAGATGGACGCCATTGAACTCCACCTGATATAGCCTCACGCTTCATAGTTTGCTTCGTTGGGCGAGATGTTGTGGCATTTGGTACATTTACACCGACTATGGTGTCGTCTTCCACACCATCTCCATCATTGTCCACTTTTAAGTTTTTTGTTACTCGGTTTTGACTAATCTGATCAACTGCAACATCGGACTCGCCAGTAACAACCGCAAAAAATGCGCCAAGTGTGGCATCTTCGTTTCGAGTACCATACAAAGCCTCAACTCGGCTACCATCATCATCATACAAATCTCGCTGTTCGGCGCGGAGCGTGACTAGCCCGAAATTTCTTTTATTCTCAAGTTGCTTTAAGTCTAGGGGTCGTGCCGTCTGCAAATCAACCTGTCCTGCAAGACCACCCTCAGGTCCGGCAGCAGTCTGACCTTTTGCAATACGCACACCACTTAACACGCTAGACGGAAACACATTGAAATTCATTTTACGTAAACTTTTTGCTTCATTACCTGAAGATAATAATGTCCGCCCGTTAATCGTTGAATTAACAAATTCGGATCCAAGACCTCGTATAGACACGCGGTCACCATCGGTTCCAGCAAAATCCTGCTCGATTTGAACCCCAGGAACGCGCTTCATCGCATCTGCTATGCTGCTGTCAACAAACAGTCCAATTTCCGTCGGTGTAATTGCCTCAGTTACAGTGTCATCATTTCTCTTCGCCTCTTTGGCCGACTCAATACTTGCCCGATAACCGGAAATAATTACCTCATTTATCTCATTATCATCTCCCTGCCCGTACACTGGCAACACGCAAAAACTAGTAGCCAATATTAACGCTGAGCAGGCATAGTTAGGTATTTTTAATTTCATTTTTCCCCTCCAATTAATCAGTATTATCGCAAATATGCATCAATAGTTTACATGTAAAGAGGTAACATTCTGGCATAGGTAAATTATATATGCAAACTACCTTCATATATGAAAATATATTTTGCAGCTTAGTTTAGGCCGTTAATCCAAGATTCAGTGTAAATATTGGGAATATAGATGCTTAACAGAACGATAACAAAATAGGCATTAAATATTAATAGCCGAGGCGAGCGGAAATTTTTAGTGCGGTGTTTGCGATTATTTTTTGTGCCTTATGGATTTCCACAGGGTGTGATTCGTCCAAGTAGGCTAAAAACGGGACAACCAATGCAGCGATGACAGCACCGGCATGATCAAATATTGGATACCCTATATCGGTTACGCCCCCAATTTGCGGGCTCGGGATAATTTCATACCCATCTGCTTGAATACGATTGACTATAATTTCAATTTCTTTTTCAGATGGCATCTTATGAATTTTAGAAATCTCCATGAGCATGGACTTACGGTCTTCATCACTAGAGAATGCCAAAAGCACATGCCCTGAACAGGTATTTTGTAATAATGCTTCTGCCCCTAATCGCACGCTAAAAATACGCTCTGATGAAGAGTCTTGTTGAACCACCACATGCCCTTTTCCAGAATAATAGATCACTAAATGACATGACTGATCGATAGCTTGAGACAACTCCTTCATCAACGGAGCCGCTGACAGGTTTAAGCGCTTTACTGGAGCAAGTCGATGAGATAACTCAAACAACTTCAGGGTGAGGACATAAGTCTCTTGTTCTGCAAGATATTCGACATACCCTCTTTCCTGAAGAACAACCAACATCCGAAATAACTGCCCCATCGGCCTGCCAAGCGCCTTAGCCATCCCAGCTGAGCTTAGGCCATTCGATTCCCCCGCCAGAGCTTCTATAATATCTAGCCCCTTCTCTAAAGCAGGTGCCGAATATTCTTTCTTACGTCGCGTAGTTGGCGGTTCTAGTTTAACCATTGCTTTCTAGTCTCTTTATTAGAATCAGGATTGGAGCTGATTTCTCATGTGGTGGATATCGGGCATCAATAATAGCAAAAAAAATCGAGGACGAGGATATAAAAAGATCATTAATCTGTCGCGATCTAAACGCCGACGGCAAACTAGTTTATCGCCAAACTAATCTGGCCTGTTTAGTTTCGATATTAAGATACACTGAGACAAACTCAAACTCACGCCTGTATTCTGGCCCTGATTTAATCGCATCACTCATTGGTCGCCCTAGCGCGCGGTCATATTCAGGGTACCATTCAAAAGGACCATGCTTACCCTGATAACCCCAAGTATAGTTAAAATAGGACCACCTCCCTGCAACGATCAGATAAGCGGCCAATGGAAAGGTTATACGTTCTCGTGATAAAGCTGCGAGCTCTTCATAACTTTTACTCATCATGTCTTTTTCAAGCCACGTAAACCCCGGAAATGCTTTAAAGATAACCACTTTCCCCGCCTTCGTAGCCTGACTCATTCTCTTAATATCTTGTTCGAGTTGCGCCGGCGCCTTACTCATAAAAGCGTTAAAGTGCTCAACAATAACACCGTCTGCATGATCGAGATATTTTAAGCCCCCATGCCCCCAGCCATTGGGTACTGAGCGGATACCATTTATTATGACTAACTTATCTTCACCCAGAACATGCTTAAGATCTTTCAGTGTTTCGCTAATAGCAGACTCAACGGCAATATATTTTCCTAGACCCCACTTTGAAATATTAGCCTTTGGTTTAAGTGCAATCTGCGGAAGGGCATCAATAAACACTCCATCCATGTTGCCCTCGGCAACCATCCTTACAGCCTCATCAACCCACCACTTCTGCCAATCTGGATTAGACAAATCATATCGTTTAAGGTGGGATCGTTTTAAATCAAGCTCGCCATCTAGCCCGTGAATAAACCATTTGTCATTATCTGGTCGAGTGATTAGAGATTGATAAAAAGGGTAATCGAGCAATAGGTTCCAGTAGTACAAAACCGTTGCATCTGGGGCAATCTCCCTTACTCGAGCAACATCTATCAGTGTTCCATACTCAGTATAACCGTAGCGATCACGGCCATGATTTTTCTCAAAAACAATGAACTTATAATGGCTGGCAAGAAATGACACTTGCTCATCACTCAAGCCCGACGGATGACCAAAATGTGCATATAAGGGTATGGTATCCCATGCGAAAGGCGGCCTAAAAGGCTCTTCAGCTGAGCCTGAAGCTGTTAAAAGTATGCAGGTCAGTAAAATTATATTAGCTCTGAGCGGAGTCACAATCGATACCTTGTCTGTTTACACCCATGCATAGATGTTGTATATATGCATTATTTAATGGGCACTATTTCATGAGTTTTAAAATTATGCAACCCGCTCAACTATGGCCTCTTTTAACGGTAGCCATTTTTATGAGTACCGTCCTTTCCACCGAGATTAGCTATGCTACGGACAGCAACAAATTGGCGAGCGAGGAGCAAAGAACTACTAAATTACATAATGTTCTTATTATCGGAGACTCGATTTCAATAGGCTATACGCCCAAGGTGAGAGGGCGTTTGATGGGTCTAGCGGACGTGCATCGGCCAACGGTAAATAGCCGCGATACGAGGATGGGGCTGAAACACCTCGATGGCTGGCTTGGCCAGACTCAATGGGACGTAATTCACTTTAACTGGGGTCTTCACGACTTGTGTTACAGGCATCCTGACTCCACAACTCCAGGTCATCGCGACAAAATCAACGGCACTATTTCAGTATCAATCGATGAATACAAATTAAATCTTGAGAGTCTAGTGCAGCAGCTCGTTGCCACAGATGCCCTCTTGATTTGGGCCAATACAACGATAGTGCCACATGGCGAGATAGGCCGCATATCAGGTGATGAGTTAACATATAACCGCGCCGCTACAGACATCATGAAACGCTACGAAATTACTACTAATGACTTATTTACACTAACCTCTAAATTAGATGAGTCATTTTTCAAGGGACCAGGCGATGTTCATTATACCGAGGATGGATATGATCTTATTGCAACTCAAGTAACAGAGCACGTCATACGCGCATTGGCTCAGGCAAAATTTAATGACCCAAAATAATTCCTTACAATGGCTACGGTACATAGCTGCAGTCTTACTGCTGATCTTTTGCAATGCCACCTGCGCTGACCAACATCAATCGCAATCAGCCTTCTTGGATAAGTCCTACAGTAACTTAATTCTAAAAGATGAAGCACCTAAGACCTATAATCTTGAACAACGACCCGATGGACTATTCCAATTTTATTTAGATGGCGCGCCCCATAAAAACTCAGCAACACGTTTTCTTGCCCTCTATCACCCCCCAAATATAGCGTTAAAACCGGATGGAATTACAGGGGCAAGGGCCCCTGCTGTGGTTTTGGTCCATGGTGGTGGAGGCACCGCCTTTGCTGAGTGGGTGAAGCGCTGGAATAAAGCCGGCTTTGCCGCTATCGCCATTGCCGTAGAAGGACAAACAGCCATGATTGCCGAGCAAAGTTTACGTGGTCGTGATCGGTGGATGAATAGTGCTTTTGGTGGTCCCCGGCGGCAAGGAATTTATAATGACTATGCTAAGTCAACGGGCAACGAGTGGATGTTTCATGCAGTTTTTGCAGCCATCCAAGCCAATAATTTCCTGCGGAGCCAGGTGGAAATTGATCCTCAACACATCGGAATTGCTGGCATATCTTGGGGAGGAGTTATCACAGCAACGACTATTGGCTATGACCATCGCTTTGCGTTTGCTATACCAATATACGGGAGTGGTTTTCTTGCTGACATTCCTAATCAATATGGTGACTCACTTGCCACAAACCCAGAATATGGAGAGCTCTGGGAGCCGGCATTGCGCCTTAAGTATTTTACTAAGCCAACCCTTTGGTTGACCGGTAGAGGTGAAAACCATTTTCACTTGCCGGCACAGGCGGCTTCTTATCGGTCTGTAGGCGGTGAAGTCTCAGTCTCTATTAAGCCCGACATGGGGCACAGCCATAAGGCAGCATGGAATGAACCGGAACCCTACCTGTTTGCTAGCGAGATCGTCACATCAGGAAATCTTCCTTTTAGTTCAACACTGTTATCAGATCCTAAAAACTGTGACACACAATTCCGGTTTTCTGCTGGGTTATCCCCTATTAATGCAACTTTACATCTCACCTCTGACGAGCTCATTAGGGGAAACTCTTCGTGGCGAGAAGTATCAGCAGAAATAATTAATAAGACATCTGAGTCGGAATTTATAAGCGTTAGATGTGCCCCATTGCCAATAGATACGACCTATTGGTTTATCAATATCGATCTGAAGTCCAATACCTCCGATACGTTTGTCACTAGTAGCAGCAAACTTCAAAGTATACGCCGGTAATTCGAGCAGTTTGACTTGAATGCATTAATGCAATAGAATTTCATATATATATTAATATAGGTGCAGCAGTGTCCAATTTAATCACACATCTTACTACCCGTGATATTCGTTTCCCAACTTCCGAGCAACTAGATGGCTCTGACGCAATCAATAAAGATCCTGATTATTCGGCAGCCTATGTGATCCTAGAAACTGAAAAAGGGGATCTTGGCTACGGATTAATTTTTACCATAGGCAGAGGCAACAATATTTGCTGCACAGCAATAGAATCCTTGAAACATTTAGTTGTCGGTAAGGATTTTGCGGATATTACCGCTAATATTGGTTCCTTCTACGATAGTCTGCGCTCAGATAGTCAGCTGCGCTGGCTGGGGCCAGAAAAAGGCATTATTCATATGGCCGTTGGCTGTGTGGTTAATGCAATTTGGGATATGTGGGCAAGAGCCGAGGGTAAACCGTTGTGGAAATTGGTCAGTGACATGTCTCCGGAACAGTTTGTTGACTGTTTGGACTTTAAATATATTAGCGATGCACTCACTCGCGAAGAGGCTCTGGCCATAGTACAGGCCAATGCCGCTACCAAAGACGCGCGTATCAAACACCTTGAGTCTCATGGCTACCCAGCTTATACCACATCCGCTGGGTGGCTTGGTTACGACGATGTTAAGTTGCAAAGACTCTGTGCCGAAGCTGTTAAGGGTGGCTTTACTCACCTAAAGCTCAAGGTCGGCTCAAACATTGAGGATGATATTCGCAGATGTTCGATTGCTAGGAAAATTATTGGCAATAATGTCAAGCTCATGATTGATGCCAACCAGGTATGGGAAGTTGACGAAGCTATTGAATGGATTAATAAACTCGAGAGCTCCAAGCCATGGTTTATCGAGGAGCCCACCAGCCCAGATGATATTTTTGGCCATCGCAAGATTCGTCAGGCGATTGGCGATATTCAGGTGGCGACGGGTGAGCACTGCCAAAATCGAATTATATTTAAACAGTTAATTGTTAATGATGCGATTGATGTTGTACAAATCGATGCCTGCAGACTGGCGGGCTTAAACGAGATACTCACAGTTTATGTACTCGCCGCCAAATATGGCAAAATCGTTTGTCCCCATGCCGGCGGTGTTGGCCTCTGTGAATATGTTCAGCATATATCGATAATAGACTATGTAATGATCTCTGCTGAGATCGGCGATCGTGTCATTGAGTACGTTGATCATCTTCACGAGCATTTCGAGGACCCCTGCGTGATTCAGCGCGGTAAATACCAAACACCACAAGCCAGCGGCTTCAGTATTAAGATGCACCAAGATTCGATAGAACGCTTTTCCTATCCAGATGGTGCAGAATGGGTAGCAAGAAGAAAGAAACCGCACTAGCCTAGGCTAACTGATAAGGTGGCTGTCCATGTCTAAAATTTCTCAGCGAAATATTGCTAACACTGGTCTTAAAATTGATACGTTAGGCTTTGGCTGTGCCTCTCTCGGCAATCTCTATCAAAAAATATCAGATGCTGATTCCCTCGACGTTCTAAGTGCCGCCTGGGATATCGGGTTTCGCTATTTCGACACAGCCCCCCATTATGGTCAGGGCTTAAGTGAGCGTCGAGTGGGTGATTATCTACGTCAGTTCGGCGATCAAAACTACCTGCTATCAACTAAGGTCGGGCGGCTTTTGCGTCCCGCTGGCTATGCCACTGAACGTCATGGATTTGTCTCGCCAATGCCCTTCGACTTTGACTACGACTACAGCTTCGACGGCATTATGCGCTCATTCGAAGATAGCTTGCAACGCCTCGGACTAGAGCGTATTGATATCCTCTATATGCACGATATAGGCACCATGACCCATGGTGACGATAACTATGAATACTTCAAAACAGCGATGGACGGTGGCTATCGAGCCATGGATGAACTGCGCTCAGATGGCCGTGTCAAAGCGATAGGCTTGGGAGTCAACGAGTGGCAGGTTTGCGAGCAAGCACTAGATTATGGTGACTGGGACTGCTTTTTATTAGCCGGACGCTACACCTTGCTTGAGCAGGAGGCACTGGATACTTTTTTACCCAAATGCGAACAGCGCAACTGCTCGATCATTATAGGTGGTGCCTACAATTCCGGTATATTGGCGACAGGTGTTCGTGGCAGCGGACCCCACTTTTATAATTATGTTGATGCGCCTGATCACATAATTTCTAAAGTCGCGAAAATTGAAGAAGTCTGCGATATATTTGACGTACCTCTGGCAGCGGCTGCGCTGCAATTTCCTCTAGCTCACCCCAAAATTGTTTCTGTGATACCCGGAATCGGTAAGCGAAAAAGAATTACGAGTACATTGGATCTATTTAATCAGGCTATTCCTGATGAATTTTGGACGATTCTAAAAGAGCGCAAGCTTATTCACAGCAGTGCACCAACTCCTAGACAAGACGTTGATCTCTGATGGCACGTATTGATGCACACCAACATTTCTGGACTCTGGATCGCGACGATTATGGCTGGCTTAGCGCCGATCTAGAGCCACTCTACAAAGACTTTACGCCGACAGATTTAAAACCCCTGCTCGATGCGGCAGCGATCAGTCACAGTATTGTTGTGCAGGCTGCACCTACCATTGACGAAACCCGCTATCTGCTGTCCATAGCAAACCAACATGACTTTATCGCTGGCGTGGTAGGCTGGCTGCCGATGGATAATCCCAATACCTCTGCATTGACCCTGAGCGAGCTGCGTAACGAACCAAAACTTGTCGGCATTCGACCGATGTTGCAAGAACTCGATGACCCTGCGTGGATCAAACAGCCAAATCTATATGCAACAACCGAATTATTAATCGAATATGATCTCTGTTTTGATGCCTTAGTGAAGTCCATCCATCTGCCTCACTTACTCCAATTTCTTAAGCGCAACCCAAGACTACGATGCGTTATTGACCATGGTGCCAAGCCAGAGATTGCATCTGGTAAGTGGGAGAGTTGGAAGTCTAGTATGGCCGCAATTGCCAATCAGACCGATGCATTTTGTAAAATATCAGGTTTGATTACGGAGGCCAGTGCCGAACAGGACTATCCGGTGCTAGCGCCCTACATTGATTTTCTGTTGCTACAATTCGGCCCTGAACGATTGATTTGGGGCAGTGACTGGCCAGTGTTAAATCTAGCCTCGAATTATTCAGCTTGGCATCAAGCGTCGCAGAGCTTGCTGAGAAATCTTAGCGATCAGGAGAAAGCATTAGTCTTTGGCTTGAATGCCATGACTGCTTATCGGCTAAAACTTTCTTAATTATCTGCAGATAGATTGCTACCGAGACTGGAAATGAATAGTGTAAATTAGCTAAGGGATGTAATCAGATATGATGAGATTTGACGGCAAGACAGCATTGGTAACAGGCGGTGGCAGCGGCATTGGCCAATGCATCAGCGTGCAATTAGCCCGTGAGGGTGCGTATATCGTTGTCGTCGATCTCAATGAGACTGCGGCTAAGCTCACTCTGAACGAAATCAGCGCTAACGGTGGCAAAGGCGAGATACTGGTTTGTGATATAAGCAATAACAGCGATGTGACAGAGACCGTAAGCGATATCCTCAAGAATCGAGCCATTGATATTTTGATTAATAATGCGGGAATAGCCCATATAGGCAATATTGAAAACACTACTGAGGCAGACCTGGATCGCGTTTACAGCGTTAATGTGAAGGGGATTTACAATATGTTGTCTGTGATTATCCCAACGATGAAAATCCGCCGTCACGGCGTGATTATTAATATGGCCTCGGTCGCCTCATCAGTGGGCATTGCTGACCGATTTGCCTACTCGATGAGCAAAGGCGCGGTGTTGACCATGACCTATTCAGTAGCCAAAGACTATATCGACTACGGCATTCGCTGTAACTCTGTGGCGCCAGCGCGAGTGCACACGCCCTTTGTGGATAATTTCCTGGCCAAAAATTACCCTGACAACAGCGCCGAAATGTTCGACAAGCTGTCCCAGAGTCAGCCGATTGGGCGCATGGGTAAGGCCACAGAGGTGGCCTCTGCAGTGGCCTATCTCTGCTCTGATGATGCCGCCTTTATCACTGGCATCAACTTCCCCATTGATGGTGGCTTTGTCACCCTTAATAACTAGACATAACCAGACTGGACTACTGATATGAAATTACTTAGATACGGCAATCCTGGCTTCGAACTACCCGGTGCTCTGGACTCTGATGGCAATATCCGCGATCTCAGCGGTCTGGTAAGCGATATTGATGGCGACAGCTTGGCATCAATCACTGTGCAGGATATTGATCTCTCCGGTCTGCCGATTGTCGCCGATGTCTCGCGCCTCGGGCCCTGTGTCGGCAAGGTGGGTAAGTTTATCTGCATTGGTCTCAACTATGTCGACCATGCTCGCGAGTCTGGCATGACGCTGCCTGACGAGCCGGAAGTCTTTACCAAGGCCACCAGTTCGATCAGCGGCCCCAATGACGACATTATCAAGCCCCTGAACAGCGACAAACTCGACTGGGAAGTGGAGTTGGCGATTGTGATCGGCAAACACACTTCCTATGTATCAGAGGATCAGGCCGGGGAGCATATTGCTGGCTACTGTGTCTGCAATGATGTCTCGGAGCGCGGTTTTCAACTTGAACGAGGCAGTCAGTGGGACAAGGGGAAAGGCTGCGATTCATTTGGTCCTGTCGGCCCCTGGCTGGTAACCAAGGATGAAATTGAGGATGTGGGTAATTTGTCTATGTGGCTCGAAGTAAACGGCCAGCGATTCCAGAATGGCAACACCAGCAATATGGTATTTAAGCCGGCTTTTATCGTCAGTTACCTAAGCCAATTTATGAGTCTGCAGCCCGGTGATATTATTTCTACCGGTACACCGTTTGGTGTCGGCCTGGGTCTCAAGCCACCAAAATATCTTAATGTTGGCGATATCGTGGAATTGGGTATCGCGGGGCTGGGAATGCAGCGCCAAGTGGTTGTAGACGTCGAATAAATTTTCTTTAACGGAGCGATAAAAATGAATATAGCCTCTATCAGTGATTATCGTTTGTTGGCCAAAAAGCGCGTGCCACATTTCCTCTTTGAGTACCTCGATGGTGGCTCCTATTCAGAGATAACCAAAAAAAGAAATAAAGTCGATCTCGAAAATCTCGAACTGCGCCAGCGCGTGCTTCGTGATGTATCAAGCATCGACACCTCGACTGAATTATTTGGCACACAAATGAGTATCCCCGTAGGGCTCGCACCAGTTGGCTTGGCTGGCATGTATGCCCGTCGTGGTGAATTGCAGGCTATGCGGGCGGCGGAAAATGCTGGCATTCCATTTGCACTATCCACTGTCGGTGTCTGCTCACTCGAGGAGGTCGATTCCGCAGCCACAAAACCATTTTGGTTTCAACTTTACATGATTAGAGATCGTGATTTTATGCGCGATATGCTGGCTCAGGCACGCGCGGCAAAGTGCTCCGCATTAATCTTTACCCTCGATATGCCTGTGCCCGGCACCCGTTATCGCGACTATCGCTCAGGGCTTGCTGGAGAATCCTTTCTTTCAGGCAACATACGCCGTATCGCCCAATCAATCGTAAGACCCTATTGGGCTTGGAATGTCGGCCTATGCGGCAGACCGCATCAACTCGGCAATATTGCCACAGTACTGGGTAGTGACAGTGGTCTCGAAGATTTTATGGCGTGGATGCAAAATAACTTTGATCCATCAGTATCATGGAAAGATCTCAATTTCGTGCGTGAAAATTGGGATGGGCCACTTATTTTAAAAGGCATTCTCGATAAGGACGACGCCATCATAGCCGCCTCAATTGGCGTTGATGGCATCATCGTCTCTAATCATGGCGGGCGACAATTAGATGGCGTACCCTCTACTGTTAAGGCGTTGCCATCGATTGCAGATGCGGTGGGTGATCGGGTTGATTTACTAGTCGATGGCGGAATTTCTTCAGGTCTCGATGTAGTAAAAATGCTTGCCCTAGGGGCAAAATCGGTTCTCATTGGCAGAAGCTGGGTCTACGCCCTTGCCGCGCGTGGACAGCTGGGTGTCGAACATGTTTTAGAATTACTCGACAAAGAAATGCGCGTAGCAATGGCTCTCACAGGATGCCGAAACATATCCGATATCAGTCAGGATATCTTAAATAGAGACGAGAATCGTTAGCACGAGATTCGCGCTATCCGCTTTATAAGGAACTTATAGCTTTTTCATTGTGTGACAAAGTGAGTTCAATTTGAAGCTAGATAAAGAAAAACCCCTTAAACGACAAGGGGTTATCTTTATTTGGTGGAGGCGGCGGAAGAGTTTGCCAACGCACTCACACATGGGATTGGCTTGCTAATCTCAGTTGTCGCACTAATCTATATGATTAGCATAGTGCCGGCAGATTACAGCATGCTACAAAAGACCGGTGCAGTAGTTTATGGTGTCACCTTAATACTGATGTTTTTAACATCAACCCTATACCATGCGATATCTCAGCCCAACGCGAAAGACATTTTAAAGCGCCTTGATCACTCTGCTATATACCTGTTAATCGCTGGGACCTATACCCCGATTTTAACGATTATATTAAACAGTGTGTCGGCGACCATACTGCTTATTATTCTTTGGTCCGCCGCTATTGCTGGCGTCGTTTTCAAAGCTTTTTTCGCCGGACGTTTTAAATGGTTTTCTGTTAGTACTTATGTTGCCATGGGTTGGTCAGCGGTGTTTGTGATTTATGAGCTTTTTCTGGTCATTTCACCACCCGGGTTTATCTTGCTAATGGTGGGAGGTGCCGCCTATAGCATCGGCGTAATTTTTTATGTCTCCAAATCCATCGTATTCAACCACGCCATTTGGCATTGTTTTGTTTTAATTGGCGCATTAAGCCATTGCTGGTTTGTCTTGGAATATGTGTTGATTAGTCGCTAAATTTGATAGCCGCTGATATTGCAGTAAAAGCGCTGTTAACGAGCACGTTTGACGAGACGTTGATGTGCGTTACGGATGAAAAGACCAGACTGACATATCAAGCGGCTCTAGATCGCTATCTGTAGGTCAAATTATTGCAGAAATTTTTCGAGATTTACTTACCGCTCAATATATCTACCCCATCCCACTGACAAGACCCGCCTTCCCCGAATCGTAACCATGGAACCTTGTTACCTAACACGTTTTTGGAACCTTGGCCGTCAGTAACCCCCGACAACCGTTTTACGTCATTTCGTTTTACGTCATCTGCTTTTTGTTCGTTTTGTTTACGATCAACGGTCAACGATCAACATCCAACGTCAATGGGGTAGCGCCCAGCGTAGCAATCTTATACAGACGGTAACTGTCTAGTGTTATGTGTCATCCGTCTCCTATCTTACATACGCGTCATCCGTCTCCCACGTACACGATCGTCTCCGCCTCGCGCCTGTATATCGAGATGTGTGTCGTGTGTGTCGTGTGTGTGT
>Ga0209711_10001241_pt1 | contig 25137 bp, 17 predicted proteins | sample ArcticOcean_MG_C_7_FD_187441 | JGI IMG/M metagenome (GOLD analysis project Ga0209711, IMG submission 187441) | Marine microbial communities from western Arctic Ocean - ArcticOcean_MG_CB11_88 (SPAdes) (version 2) | ecosystem: Environmental > Aquatic > Marine > Oceanic | place: Arctic Ocean...
ATAATGCAAAACATAATTATTGGTAATTTGCAAAAATCATTTTGACACGTTAGATTTAATTCTAAAGTAGATCCAACAGTTGAGGTAAACACATTTAATTCTTTCATATATGGCATAAAAAAAGCTGTCCATTACAGACAGCCTGGTTTACAAAATTGAATTTTAAGCTTTAGTGTCTTAAGACTGGCTTTAGAAGCTGGTCTAAAATCCCAACCCCAAATAAAAGTAGGTAATTAGAACTCAGCTATCCCCAGTGAAATACGGGGTTTAGAGATATATGACTGATAGAATACTTGGAGTGTGGTTTTTGCCTACTCAAGATGATCTGACTCGATATTAAAATTTAAACTTCAGAAATATTTCTGTTCCGCTTGTGGTGATTGCCGCAGATCCATTGGGCGTTCCAAAGTCATAGGCGTAAGCTGCTGTGAGTCCAAACTTGGTTTTTACAATCAGAAGTACATTAGCATAACCTGTGCTCTTATACCCGTCTCCAATTTCTATGGTATCTTTAAAATCAAAAGTTCCTCCCATATGGGTTTGATTCTCTCCATCTGGGATAAGCTTGGTGCTGATAAATGGTTTCATTTTTGATCCAAACACTCCTGTATTGATCGACGTTCCTGCCAGTAAGTAAGTCACCGGCTTTTCTGATCCTATAAAAGTATCCTGATCCACAAACTTCTCCGGGTTAAGAACATTTGGGATTGATGCCGATAAATAAAACTTTTCTGATTTTAACAAGGCACCGAATCCAAAGACTGGATACAGTGCATTGCCTTTGGTGGCAATCGAAGGATTGGCAACAGTAGCGATCCACTCTAAGGCGTCCAAGTCTGTGTCTTTAGTTCCTGCCCCTGATTTAACTCCTAAGAACTGACCCGTTGTACTAACATTAAAATTAATCGTATCACCAGAAGCGATTGTTAGGATACAAAATCTTACCAATACTCACTTAAACTCATATAATTATAATCTAGTTTTAAAATAATAAACCAAGTTATTTGTATGGTAGCTTTTTTATAATATTTATTAAAGAATTATTGGCAGAAATATTAACTATAACGTTATAGTATTAACAAGGTTTATTATTTCTTTAAAAAGAAAAAAACAAATAATTTTGAAAAAAGTTTTAAAATAAATATTTTTTTTAAATCTTAACTAGATTAAGCTTTAAATCTTAACTAGATTAAGCTTTAAAGCTTAAAATTCAGCAGGTATAATGAAAAAAAAATATTTAGGTTTTTGGGAAATTTGGAACATGAGTTTCGGATTTTTAGGAATACAGTTCGGATTTGCCTTACAGGGTGGATTCATGTCTAGAATTTTTCAAACACTCGGAGTTGAACAGTCAGAAATTCCCCTTTTGTGGATTGCTGCTCCAGTAACTGGACTTGTTGTTCAGCCAATTATTGGATATCTAAGTGATAATACTTGGCATTCGAGGCTAGGAAGAAGAAAGCCCTATTTTTTAATTGGAGCGATTTTCAGTTCTGTAGCTCTTTTTTTCGCCCCCTATTCTACCACATTATGGATGGCTGCTGGTTCGTTATGGATTTTAGACGCCTCTATAAACATCAGTATGGAACCATTTAGAGCACTTGTTGCTGATAAGCTTCCTGAGGAGCAAAGAACTTATGGATTCGTCACTCAAACTTTAATTATAGGTATTGGGACTTGGATTGCAAGTAACCTGCCTTGGTTTGTTACTAAAATTGGCGTGAGTAATGAGGCTGGGCCAGGAATGATTCCAATGTCAATTAAAGTTGCTTTTGGAATTGGTGCAATTATATTCTTTACCTCAATTCTTTACACGGTTTTTACGACCAAAGAATATCCGCCAGACGATTTAAATAAAATAAAGGAAAAAAAGAAGTTTAATGAAATACTGAAAGATTTTATAGATCAATTCAAATCAATGCCCGATACCATGAAGCAACTTGGACTGATTCAATTTTTCAGTTGGTTTGCCATGTTTACGATGTGGAGCATGGCGAATCCTGCAATTACCGAACATGTTTTTGATGCACCTGCACCGATTGAATCTAACTACGACTTTAACAATGACTTAGATGCTCAATCGTATAAAGTTGAAAACAGTAAATTTCAAAAAGCCTCAAATTTAACAGGTTCCTATATGGGCATTTATGGACTTTCCTCAATGTTTTTTGCTCTTCTATTGACAATTTACACTTCGAAAAGACAAATCAATCGAAAATATATTCACATGGGTTCACTCATGCTGGGCGGAATAGGGTTTGTTACGATGTATTTTATTAACGATTATGAATATTTAAGCATATCCTTTATACTAATAGGAATCGCTTGGGGTAGTATTTTATCAATGCCTTATGCCATGCTGTCAAGTGCTGTAGACGAAAACAGAATGGGAACAACAATGGGGATATTTAATATTTTCATTGTCATTCCACAAATAATTGCAGCAATTGGAGGCATCAACTTACTTTCTTCATGGCTGGGAGATAAAACAATTTACACCATGGTACTAGCTGGTATTTCACTGATAATAGCTGGTCTACTTAACTTTTTAATTACAGATAAAAAAATAATTAGTTATTAATATGAGCTTACCCACATTTATATTTGATTTAGATGGAGTTATTGCAAGCACTGAAAAATTTCATTATTCAGCTTGGAGAGAAACTTGTCTAAGCTTTGGATATGATTTAACAGCAGAAAAAAACGATTATTTGAAAGGGATTAGCAGAACCGCATCCTTAAAATTGATATTGGGATGGTCTAATACGGAAATTTCAAATGAAAAATTCGAGGAAGTACTTCGGGATAAAAACGAATTATACTTGAACTTATTGATGAATCTAAATTCTGATGATATAATCTTAGGGGTTGATACATTCATAATAACGGCCAAAGAAAAGAATCATAAAATCGCTTTGTGTTCGTCAAGTAAAAATGCCAAATTTATTTTAGAAAAATTAGATATAATAAAATTATTTGATGTTATCGTAGATGGAAATGATGTTGAAAAATCAAAGCCTAACCCCGAAGGTTTTTCTCTTGCGGCTAAGCTCTCCAATACAAATTCAGAAAATTGCGTTGTCTTTGAAGATTCTGAAGCAGGGGTTTCTGCTGCGAATCAAATAGATATGTATACAGTGGGAATTGGCACCTCTGAGAAGTTGAATATTGCTAATAGAGTGTGCGAAAATTTTAAAGAAATTAGATTAAAAGATTTTAAAATATGATGGATTATCTTTTAGATAATGAATGGTCGATAATTGAAGAAGGTTTCGATAAAACGAATGTACTGTCATCCGAAAGCATCTTTAGTTTAGGAAATGGAAAATTTGGCCAAAGGGCCAATTTTGAGGAAGATTATTCAGGTGAAAGTGTTGAAGGAAATTATATTTCTGGAATTTATTATCCAGATGCTACTAAAGTGGGATGGTGGAAAAAAGGCTACCCTAAATATTTTGCAAGGACAGTAAACTGCCCAGTTTGGATTGGAATCAAGGTCATAATTAACAATGAAATACTAGACCTTAATACTTGTAAAAGCATTCTATCTTTTAGACGAGAGCTTAACATGAAAGAGGGCTGGTTAAAAAGAAATTTTACGGTAGAAATGCAAAATGGTGCGATGGTTAAAGTTACCTCAAAAAGGTTTATTTCTCTTTCAATAGAGGAAATTGGTGCTATCCAGTATGACATTAAGCCATTGAATGAAAAGCTTGATATTACCATTGTTCCAAACATAAATATTGATGTAAAAAATCATCACTCAAATTGGAATGAAAAGTTTTTAGAAACGACTTCTGTTAAAACAAGTGAAAATCAAGTTTATGTGTTTTCTAAAGTCTTAAAAGCAGATTTTGAGCTATGTACTTTCGCTACTTGTGAATTTTATATAGATAATATAAAGTTTGATAGAGATGGCTCGCAGTATAAAGATGCAAAAAAAATAGGGATGCAATATGATTTTGTGATTAATAAAGGTGAAACACTAAGCACTTATAAATATGGAGGTTATCTTAATTCTTCAGATGGGGTTAGTGATGAATTTGAATCACTTTCCAAAGCATTAATGAAGAGTTGTTTGGATTTGGGTTTTAAAAAACTTTTAAAATCTCATAGTAAACAATGGGAAAAAATTTGGTATTCTTCTGACATAACAATAAAAGGAGATATTAAATCTCAACAGGCGATACGTTTTAATATCTTCCATTTAAATCAGACTTACACAGGAAAAAATTCTAAATCAAACGTTAGTCCAAAAGGATTTACTGGAGAAAAATATGGGGGTGTAACATATTGGGATACCGAAGCTTATTGTATTCCTTTTTATCATCTAACAAAGGGGGGGCATATTGCAAAAAACCTCTTAAAATACCGTTATAATCATCTTGATAAAGCAATAGAAAATGCGGCTAAAGTGGGTTTTGTAGGCGGGGCAGCACTATACCCTATGGTAACTGCAAATGGAGAAGAGTGTCACAACGAATGGGAAATAACATTTGAGGAAATTCACAGGAATTCAGCAATTGCAATTGCAATAAGAAACTATGTTGACTTTTCAAATGATCAAGAATATTTATATGAAATGGGACTGGAAATACTAATTGCGATAAGTAGGTTTTGGTCGCAAAGGATTAGTTATTCTTCTTCGTTGAATCAGTATGTAATTCTTGGAGTGACCGGGCCTAATGAATATGAAAATAATGTAGATAATAATTGGTACACTAATTATTCTGCTAAATGGTGTTTATATTTTACTAGAAAATCATTAAAACAAGTTGAAGAAAATAGTATACTTGATTTCAAAAGGATTATTTCAAAGACAGACTTTAAAATGTCAGAATTAGAAAGATGGTCTACAATAGAAAAAAATATTTACTTACCTTTTTCAGAAAATTTAGATATTTATATTCAAAATGATGGTTTTTTAAATAAAGAACTTATTCCAGCGAATGAAATTCCAATTGATCAAAGACCGATAAATCAAAATTGGTCGTGGGATAGGATTTTAAGGTCTCCTTATATAAAACAAGCAGATATTCTTCAGGGATTTTATTTCTTTGAGGATGATTTCTCAAAAGAATCGCTAAAAAAACATTATGACTTTTACGAAAAATATACCGTTCACGAATCCTCTTTGTCTCCTTGTATTCATTGTATTCAATCTTTAAAACTAGATTATATTGAGAAAGCTTATGACTATTTTTTAAGAACAGCAAGACTTGATTTGAACGATTATAACAAGGAAGTGCAAGAAGGGCTTCACATAACTTCTATGGCTGGCACATGGATGAGTATGGTATATGGATTTGCGGGACTTAAAATCAGTGAGAACAGACTCAGTTTTACACCAAGAATCAGCAATAATTGGGAAGAATATTCATTTAGGATTAATTTTAGAAACAGAGTAATACTAATATCCGTTTCTAACAAAAGCACAACAATTGATCTTTTAGAAGGGGAAGAAATTGAAATTATTCTAAACAATGAGCACCTCTTAATTCCTTCAAATAAAACATTAAATCACTAACACCAAATGACGATCAAAAACATAATTTTCATATTAATGCTACTCCCATTTTTTTCTTGCCAAGAAGCTGAAAAAGAAAAATTAGATCAATTGGAATACTCAAATGAAAAAATCAAAGAGGGTGTCATTTATGAAGTTAACGTCAGGCAATATTCCGAATCGGGTACTTTTAATGATTTCACAAAAGACATCCCAAAACTAAAGGATCTGGGAGTTAAGATTTTATGGCTGATGCCTATACATCCCATTTCTGAAAAAAACAGAAAGGGAACACTTGGAAGCTATTACTCAATAACCGATTATAAAGAAGTAAACCCTGAATTCGGAAACAAAGAGGATTTAGATTTATTGATAACCACAGCCCATGATAATGGCATGTATGTTATACTAGACTGGGTAGCAAATCACACGGGTTGGAATCACCATTGGATTGAAAATAATCCTGAATATTACACCAAAAATGAGAAAGGTGAAATAACAGATCCGATCAATCCTGAAACAGGAAAACCATGGGGATGGGAAGATGTTGCAGATCTTGACTTTAGTAATAAATCTATGCAAAATGAAATGATTGAATCCATGGAATATTGGATCAGAGAACATAATATAGATGGATACAGATGCGATGCTGCTCATAGTTGTCCTGTTAGTTTTTGGAAGGAATGTGTTTCTAGATTAAATAAAATAAAAAAAGTTTTGATGTTGGCCGAATCTGATGGTTATCATACCGGTGGGTTTGAGTTAATAGAGTTATTTGACATGAGTTATAGCTGGCCAGGGCACCATGTATTAAATCAAATAGCAAAAAAAGAAAACAATGCTTTGGATCTAATTAACAATATAGAAACAAATATTAAGGATTATAGTGAAGGTCATATTTTAATGAATTTTACAACTAATCATGATGAGAATACATGGACTGGAACTGTTTTTGAAAGATTTGGTGATGGGGCAAAAACTTTTTCTGCCTTAACTTATTTTCTACCTGGTATTCCTTTAATTTATAATGGTCAAGAATATGGGCTTAATAAAAGGCTGCCTTTTTTCGAAAAAGATTTTATACCTAAGAATGAATCTGAATTCTTCGACTTTTACAAAACCCTTGCGCTCATAAAAATAGAAAATAAAGCACTTCATTTAGATCAAAAGGTAAATTTTGAAATTCTGAAAACAAACAATAATCATGTTGTTTTTTTTAAAAGATCCAACAAAGAGGAGTCAACCTATTTTTTGGGTAACCTATCTGACCAAACTCAAACAATAAAACAAGATTTTAAAATAGATTTTGTGTCACTATTTAAAAATGAAACTTTTAAACTTGATATAAATCAAGAGTTGGCCCCATGGGAGTTTCATTTTTTAAACTAGTGGAAAAGTAATAACTCAAAAATGATTTAAAATGAAAAACGCATTATATTTATTTTTACTTATAATTTGTTTTAATGTGAACGCCCAAATCCAAAAAGTTGAGCCTCCTTTTTGGTGGACAGGAATGAAAATGTCTGAAATTCAAGTTTTAGTTTATGGAGAAGACATTTCTAATCTGCAACCTAAGATTGATGATTCAAGGATTAAATTGACCTCTGTTGATCGAGTACAAAATGAAAATTATATTTTCCTGAATTTAGAAATAAGCAAAGACGCACAGCCTGGGTGGGTAGAAATAAATTTTTACAAAGGAAAAAAAAGAAAGTATAATTATTCATATCAATTATTGAAAAGAAATAAAAATGCAAATCTTGTTAAAGGTTTTGACAATTCTGATGTAATGTATTTGATCACACCAGATAGGTTTGCAAATGGTGATTCTGAAAATGATGAGCTCCCTGAAATGAAAGAAAAGTTAGGAGACGGAAACAATGACAGGCACGGCGGTGATTTGCAGGGAATTATTGATCACCTTGATTATATTAAGGATTTAGGATTCACATCTATTTGGTTAAACCCCGCTTTGGAAAATAATATGGAACGATTTTCTTATCATGGTTATTCTACAACAGATTACTATAAAATTGATCCTAGGTTTGGTAATAATAAATTATTCAAAGAATTAAGTTATAAAGCCTCTGAAAAAGGAATTAAAATTATTATGGATGTTATTCCAAACCACTGTGGAAGCGAACACTGGTTTTTTAAGGACCCTCCAACACAAGATTGGTTCAACAATCAAAACAATTATAAAAACACTACCCACAATAGGGAGGCTGTTCAAGATATTCATGCCGCTGAAATTGATAAAAGTGAACACCATGACGGATGGTTTGTTGAAACAATGCCTGATTTAAATCAAGGAAATAGCTTTTTGTCGAAATACTTAATTCAAAATGCAATTTGGTGGATAGAATATGCTACTCTAGCTGGCTTGAGAGTTGACACATATCCTTATGCTGACAAAGACTTTATGAGCGACTGGACAAAAGCAATAATGGATGAATACCCAAAATTCAATATAGTTGGAGAGGAATGGACAACTAATCCCGCAATCACGTCCTACTGGCAACGTGGAAAAGTCAACCATGACGGCTACGTTTCTCACCTTCCAAGTCTTATGGATTTTCCTCTACAATCAGCTTTAACGGAAGCCTTAAATGATGATTTTGGATGGGGTAAGGGTTTTGTAAAATCATATAAAGCACTAGCGAATGATTTTCTTTATGCTGACCCTTTCAACTTGGTTGTTTTTCCTGACAATCATGATATGACAAGGTTTTTCACCCAAATAAATAATGATTTAGATCTATTTAAAATGGGAATTATTTATTACAGTACTATTAGGGGAATTCCACAATTCTATTATGGAACTGAAATTCTTATGGATAGTAATAAAAACCCCGGGAACCACGGCCTAATTCGCTCAAATTTTCCTGGAGGATGGCCAGGTGATCAGGTAAATGCTTTTACTGGTTCAGGTCTAAATAAAAATCAAATAGAAACCTTGAGGTTTTTTAAAAAACTTTTGAACTGGAGAAAAAACAATGAAGTTATACATTATGGTAAATTAATTCAATTTACTCCCAAGTTCGCAGAAGAAATATACAGCTACTATAGAACTTATAATGACAAAAAAGTTTGGGTAATTTTTAATAGAGTTGATAAAACCCAAGTTATTGATCTAAATCACTTCGAAGAGGTACACAACGGGTTTAAGTCAGGATATGAAGTGCTTCAGGAAAAGAAAATTATTCTAAATAACAAACTAGAAATAAAGGGTAAATCGGCAATGATAATTGAGTTAAGTAAATAAATAGTTCAAACAATCAATCCTATGAAGAAAATTCAACTTTATATATTAATTATGACGATTGTTTTTTTTGTGGCTTGCCAAAAAGAAAAAAAAGATATCCCTCCAAATATCATTTATATTTTGATGGATGATCTAGGTTATGGGGACATTAATGCCTTTAATTCAAACAGTAAGATCAAGACACCACGGATTGACCAGATTGCAAAAGAAGGAATCATCTTTACTGATGCCCACACTTCATCATCTGTATGCACACCAACTCGATACGGAATATTGACTGGTAGATATAATTGGAGAAGTAGACTCAAAAAAGGAGTTTTAAATGGGGCATCAACTGCACTGATTTCCAAAGATCGTACAACTGTTGCTTCTTTCTTAAAACATAACGGCTATAATACTGGTTTTATTGGGAAATGGCATTTGGGATGGAATTGGTCAATTTCTAATAAAATCATTAATGAAGATACTAACTCTGATCACCAAGGAATTATAAATAAAATTGATTTTTCAAAAAACATTACTCATAGTCCAAATGATTTAGGTTTTGATTATGCCTATGGCCATTCTGGCTCATTGGATATGGCTCCTTACGTTTATGTTGAAAATGAAAGAGCTACAGCACAAATTAATCGATTTACATCTGCACCAAAACCATATTCTTGGTGGAGAAATGGACCAACTGCCTCTGATTTTGTTCATGAAGAAGTTACACCACATTTTTTCGACAAAGCTTTTAAATTTATTCGGGAGAGTGTGAAAAAAGAAAATCCTTTTTTCTTATATCTTCCACTTCCTTCTCCTCACACACCTATTCTTCCAACAAAGGAGTGGAAAGGAAAAAGTGGGCTAAACGAATACGGAGATTTTGTAATGCAATTAGATTATCACGTTGGCAAACTAGATGATTTAGTGAAAAATCTTGGAATCTCTGAAAATACAATGATTATTTTTACAAGCGACAATGGTTGTTCTCCAGAAGCAAATTTTAAACTGTTAAAAGAAAAAGAGCATTACCCAAGCGGTCCATATCGGGGACATAAGGCTGATATATTTGAGGGAGGACATCGAGTACCTTTTATTATCAAATGGCCTAAAAAAATTAATGCGGGAATTGTATCAGATAAAACTGTTTGCACAACTGATTTTCTTGCAACCTGTGCGGCTATATTAAACAAAAAACTCTCTGATCAGGAAGGAGTTGATAGTTTTTCAATGCTTCCATTGTTTTCAGATCAAACAAAACAAATATTTAAAAGGGAGTTTACTATTCATCATTCAATCAATGGAAGTTTTGCCATAAGAAAAGGTAAATATAAATTTATTTTTTGTCCCGATTCTGGGGGCTGGAGCTCACCCAAGCCTTGGACAAATGAAGGTGAAAATCTTCCTAAATTTCAACTTTATAACTTAAAAAATGACCCTTCAGAATCCATAAACCTTTATGGCAAATTTCCAAAAATAGAAAATGAACTAATCTCCTCATTTAAAAGTATAGTTATTAATGGAAGAAGTACCTCTGGTGAAAAGCAAGAAAACTTTTCTAATTTTCCGTCTAACGAAAAATGGGATCCATTAACAGTTTTTGATTGATTGAATTTTAGAAGATATTGCACTCAGTATGTTTTTATCTTTTCTTTCAAAAAACTACTTCCACATAAATATGGATTAAATTACTTTAGTTATTTTATATAACAATAAAGCTCCCAAATACTTAATTTAATCAACAGCTAGGTTAACAAAATTAATAGATCATAAAGCAGTTATAGAAATTCAAATCGATTTACTTTTAATCTTTAAAGTAAGAATATTTACCAATTTATAAACTTTATAAAATTTTGCTCTATCAGAAAGGATTAGGTAGATTCTCTTTCAATTATAATTGTACTGATTACATCAACTCTATACGGGAGATTATGATTATCATCATTCTCTATTCTTTCAATCAACTTGGTGGCAGAATTCCTTCCTATTTCAATCCCATGTTGCCTTACGGCAGTTATCGAGGGGCTACTAAACCTAGAAATAACACCATCGGTAAAACAAACAACACTCACATCTTGAGGTATTGAGAGATTTAATTTCTTAAGAGCTCTCAAAACTATTCCTGCATACTCGTCATTAACAGCAAAAACACCATTTATTTGACTGTTATTTTTAAAAGTATTTAAAATTAATTTTTCCAAATTAAAAAAGAATTTTTCAGACCGATCATCACCATCAACTTTTAGAATAAGGGCTTGATCCAATTTAATGTCATTATTTTTTAAAGCACGTTCATAGCCCTGAGTTCTCAATTTACCAACAATTATGTGGTCTTCAGTCGTAATTAATAAAATATTTTTTTTTCCTTTTTGTATTAAAAGATTAGTTGCATCATACGCCCCTTTTACGTCATCTACAATCACTTTATCGCAATCTATATCATCCGAAACTCTATCAAAGAGCACAATAGGTATTCCAGATTTGATAGTATAATTAATGTGATTATAATTTTTATTTAACATTGTCTCCTTTGATAAGGATAATATAAACCCATCTGTCTGACTGTCTGATAAAGTCTTTAAATTATAGGCCTCCTTTTCTAAACTCTCATTAGACGAAGAAATCATAATGTTGTAACCTTTTTTTTTAGCAATTTGATCTACCCCTTCAATAACCTTGGAGAAAGTGTCATTAACAATGTCGGGGATTATTATACCTATAGTTTTAGTTTTTTGGTTTTTTAAACTTAATGCAATACTGTTTGGACGATATCCATTAATCCTTGCGTAAGCTTTAATTTTTTCTCTAGTATCCGCACTTATTTCATGACTATCTTTCAGAGCTTTAGAAACCGTTGAAATAGAAACATTAAGTTTTATGGCTATTTTTTTTAAAGTAATACTGTTTCTCAGCATAAATTTAATTTAGATCTAACATGAAACAAATTCAAACATAAATGTGTTCAGCATAAATATAGTTAAAAATATATAGAATAAATAAAACGACTAAAACTTTATAAAAACTAGAATATTAAAGTAACTATAACGTTGTAGTAATTTGATTGTGAATATCTTAAAAAAAGGTAAGTTTTTTAATAAATTTACATATATCAAATATTAATTAAATATATCTAAACAAAAAAGATGTTTTTAAAATTATTTATTTGAATAAAAAAATAACTTTAATTATTCAAAAACTATGAAATATTATTTAATTGCCTTTTTCATGTTTTTTCTAGGATTTAAATCCTTTGCTCAAGAAATGAATGGAAGTATCCTTTCAGATGGACAACCTTTAATAGGTGTTAATGTTATAAACAAAACATCTAAAACTGGCTCACTATCTGATTTTGACGGTAACTTTTCTCTTAATTCAGTTAAACCGGGAGATGAAATCGAATTTTCATATTTGGGATTCGAAAGTCAAACGTTGATTTATAACGGAGAAACTAACATTACTATTATCCTTGAGGAATCTGAAGAAAAACTTGATGAAGTTATTGTAATTGGCTACGGAAGCCAGATACAAAAAAACTTATCTAGTTCTATTGCTAGGGTTAGCGGTGAAGAGATTGCAAGGACTCCCTTAGCGTCTTTTGAACAAGCTCTTCAAGGTCGTGCAGCTGGTGTTCAAGTAACAAGTGGTGGCGCAATGTCAGGATCGATGACTAAGATTAGAATTAGAGGTGCTGGTTCTGGAACAGGAGGATCAGAACCACTTTATGTAATTGATGGGGTGGTTTTAGAATCTGGTGATTATATGTCATCTTCGCAAAGCCGCATTGCAGACATTGGATTTTTAGATACTACTCAAAACCCACTGTCCTCCATCAATCCAAATGATATATCATCAATGGAAGTCCTTAAAGATGCTGCAGCTACCGCAATTTATGGAGCTAGAGGTTCAAATGGAGTAATTTTAATAACAACTAAATCAGGTAAAGCGGGTAAAACAAAAGTTGAAGTTTCGATCGACACAGGTTTCTCCGAAATAACTAGAAAACTTGATTTTGTAAATGCAAGTGAATACTTAACTTTAGCTCAAGAAGCTTGGTATAATTCGGGGGAAGATCCCACTCTGTTTTGGAGCGATAGTGGTGTTCTAACAAACGGCTTGACTAGAGCAGAAGCATTAAAAAATGATACTGACTGGCAAAATACAGCCCTAAGACAGGGTATCTCATACAGATCAAATATATCCATATCTGGTGGAGATGAAAAAACCAAGTTTTTCATAAGTGGTAACTTTCTAGATGAGAAATCTATTCTTGTAGGTAATGAATACTTAAAAATTGGTGCCAGATCAAATGTAACACATAATCTTTCAGACAAGATGAGTGTTGGAGCTAACCTATCTTTCACCCACATTGATAGTAATCCAGTTGCAGTTCAAAATGGTATAGGGAAAGCAAATGATATGTTACCAATCCAACCAGTTTATAAACAGGATGGTACTTATTTCGACCCACTTAGGAGTCCTCAAGCGTCACTTGATTTATGGGAAATCAGTCAAGGTAACAACACTTTCATGGGAAATGGCTTTTTTAGATATGAGTTTCTTGATGGACTAACTTTTAGATCTGAGTATGGTGTCAATAGTGTCTCAATTGAAAGTCATCAGTGGAGAGATGGTAAAATCAACGCTAATGGAGCGCCAACTGCTTTTCAATCAATCGGGACAAGATACTTTTGGAATTTTAAAAATCTCCTCAACTACAGGAAAAGCTTTAAAAACCACAACTTTGATTTATTAGCGGGTATTGAGGCTACCAAGAGTTCACGTTCTCAAAGTACACTTAGGGGTCAAGATTTTACTAACTCTACTTTAAAGAATCCAATAGATGCTGCTAGACTGACTCCAAGTTTTACAGAAAGCTCTTATAGTTTTCTTTCTATGCTCTCAAGGTTAAATTATGATTTTAAAGGTAAATACCTTTTTTCTGTTACTGTTCGTAGAGATGGATCGTCAAGATTTGGAAAAGATAAACAATGGGGGATATTTCCAGCAGCCTCCCTAGGATACAATATAAGTGATGAAAAGTTTTTTGAAGGAATTAAAAAAACTGTTAATTACCTTAAAATCAAGGCCAGTTACGGTATATCCGGAAATGCTGAAATAGGAAATTATTTAAATGAATCAAGATACAGCGAAGCTAATTACAATAATTTAAATGGATTAACACTTAGTAATATCGCTAATCCAGAATTGGGTTGGGAAACCTCAACTCAAACTAATTTTGGTGTTAGCTTGGAGTTATTTGATGGTAAAATTAGTGCTGATGTTGATTACTACACAAAGATAACAGATGGTTTACTTCTCCCTTATCCCGTTACTGGCTTGAGTGGTTTAGGGGCGGTAACAACAAATCTAGGGGAACTTTCTAATAAAGGAATTGAAGTATCTATAAGTGCAACGATAATTGAGAATGAAAGCCTCTCTTGGGATGCGACATTTAATTTTGCGAAAAACAGTAACGAAGTTACTAGCATTGGTGACAACCCCGAAGGAATTAACATTCCTGGTTTTGGGTCTACTGCTATTTATGCTGGGCATCCAATTGGAATCCAGACTATTGGTATTTGGGGGGGAGTTGATCCTGCTACAGGACAAGATTTATACCAACAACAATCAACCGGAGAATTCCTTACTGAATCTCAAGCTATAGCTGAATCTGGTTCTGTTCTGGCCTTTCTTCAAGCAAATGTAGTGCCATTTGGACAACCATATCCAGACTTTACCGGAGGTTTCAGTACAAGGTTATCATATAAAAACTGGACAGCCAGTGCTTTATTTTCTTTCTCAGTAGGACAAAACTATATTGCTTCAAAAGAAAATGTCCTCACCAAATATGCATATGGTGCATACGATCAAACTCCATTAAGAAGTCAGTTAAACAGGTGGAGAAACCCAGGAGAAATAACAAATGTTGCCCAGGTAGATAATTCCCCTATCATTTATCCTAGGACTACTGAACAAGTTTCAGATGTAGACTTTCTAAGACTGAGAGATTTCAATATTAATTACTCGGTTAATCTGCCAGAAAATAGTTTTATAGAGGGATTAGATTTATATATAAAATTAACAAACTTTCTTACCTGGACAAATGCAGAGCCATGGATGTATGATCCCGAAAATTATGTAAGACCTGGAAATCTTAATTTGATGGATAAATGGGCACAAGTGCCAGTGTCAAAAACTGCTAACTTAGGTTTAAATATAAAGTTTTAATCAAATGAAATTAAATAAAAAACTTACTATGAAAAAAATAATTTTTCTTGTCATAGCATCAGGTCTAATTTTTACATCCTGTGAAGATTTCCTTGAAGAAACTTCTACAATTGGACTGTCAGCAGAAAAGTTAACAGATATATCTTCTATGAATTCCTTAAACGCAGGAGCATTCAATGATCTTAGGTCATTTTATGCGTTTCAGCCTATGATTACAACATCACTAGTTAGGGATATTAAGATTAGAAGATCAGCTAATTGGATTCCCTTTTACAAATGGACTTCAAGTGGAATTCCACCAATGTTTTCAGGAAATAGTTGGAACGCTGCCTTTAGAGCCTTAAATAAAGTTAATACTGTTTTAAATTCTGATATTGACAATATGTATGGAACTGCTGGAGAAAGAGCAAGTGTTAAAGGTGATGCCTTTTTTATTAGGGCTGCAGTATATTTCCAGCTAAATAATTATTTCACTAATCCAAATACTGGAATATCTGTTCCTCTTGTAACAACAGTATTAGGAACGAATGCTAGAGTTCCTCTTGAGACTTCAGAGAAAATACGAACCCAAATAGAGAGTGATATTGAAGCTGCCAGAACCAGTTTATTAGTTAAAGGCGGAGTGAATTCATATGCAGCTGCAACTGCTATGGCTGCTAGAATTTATTTTTATCATGGGAAATATAATCTTGCTTACGAAAGAGCAAATGAAGTAATAACAGACGGTGGCTATTCGCTAGAGACTAATCTTGCTGATATATATACCAAAGGTAATGCTTCATCAGAAGTTATATATTCTATAATTACGAATTTGAGTGAGAACGATTTTGGAGCAGGCTCTCATGGATTTGAACAATTTCAAGCAAATGAAGCAAATGGAACAGCTTCGGTTAACATTAATGGATTAATCGGTAAATTAAGAGCTGCTGATCCTGTTGACAAAAGATTCACTGATTTAATGAAAGAGGGAGATGGACTTATCTACGCTAATGGGAAATATCCAAATAATGCAGTAGATTATATTGGGATTAGATTAGCTGAAATGTATTTAACTAGAGCTGAATCAAACATTATGGTAAATAATTCAGTTTCAGCTGATGACGTATCCGATGTAAATATGATCAAAAATAGAGCAGGCGCATCAGATGTTGTTTCAGGATTACCGAATCAAGTTGCAATGCTTGAAATAATCTTTAATGAAAGATCAAAAGAGTTGTGCTTTGAGTGGGGAGACAGATTCCTTAATACAAGAAGATTAAAAAAAGACATAATTAATGAATCCGGTGATGGATATGTGTCTCATTCTCAATATAATAATCTACTATACTATCCGCTGCCAAATGCTGAGAGTAGAATACAAAACTGGTAAAAATTTATAAATCTGATTAATAATTAAAATTCAAAACTATTATGAAAAATATCCTCTTTTTAACTTTATTTATCTCACTCGCCTTTTTTACAGCTTGTGATTCGGAAGAATTCGAAGTAAGACAAGATTCTTTAGAAAACGTCAAAGCCGATGTATCTGGCGAATGGACTTTATTCAGCATCACAAGAAATAAAACAGATATAAGCGAGCACTTCGATACCTCTGGGATGAAATTGACTCTTTCTGGAGCTAATTTCACTCTGAGTTCGTCTTCGCTTCCTTTTCCAACTTTAAAAACAACTGGAACTGCTTTTTTGACTGGAAATTGGGCTTTTGATGATGATTATCAGCCAAGTGTTATCCATTTTAAAGGTGGCTCTGAGACTGTTCCGGTAAATCTTACTTATCCGTTATATGGCAAAAACAACAACTCACTAGGCCTTGAGTTTAGTCTTGGATGTGGAGCATCAACTTATCAATATCAATTTAAAAAATAATAAAATGAAAAAATTTAATTATAAAACTTTACTTGTTTGCCTTCTATTACTACCAGTAGTAACATTATTCGTTACATCTTGTTTTGATATTACAGGAGTTACCCAACCCGCCTCTGCTAAAGTGGGTGAGACTATTGATATAACTGTCAATGTAAACTACGATTCTGAAGATGAAAATCAAAATCAAAAATTTTTAATTTTTGGTATGTTAGTCCCGAAAAGTTGGGAAGTTGCTAAAAATGCTACTGTGGTATTTAAATCATCGATCGCACTAACGCCGGAACGTCCTGGTTCAGGTAATATGATTGTTGATCCTGTAGCAGGAGAAACACCAAGCTTTTGGGGGGATAAATCTAGAGGACTTGATGGACAAAAAACTGGAAATTCATGGACTACCGACATGAATAATATCTTAGATATAGGAGAAAACTATGGAAAGGTTGAATGGGTTTCTTTTCGATCTGAAAATCCTATTGATGCTACTATAGGAGATACAACTGTAGATGGAACTATCACAGTTACCCTTAAAGTTGGAGCTGGTCACAGTGGAGTTCAAATGGGTTATTGGGTAGGATATCATGGGAATGGCTTTAAGCAAGAAGATCCTCTTGCAGACTCTACGCCAAGTGCTAAGTCGCGTCATTGGGACTCCAGTTATAAAAGTATTGCTATAACAGGCGCTGGCGCAGATGCAACAGATCTAACCGGGCCCGCTCCTACGAGTACTGCTGCTATAAGTCCAGAAGGATATATGTTTGATGATATCATAACAATTAAATTCGATGCTAAAGAAGGTAAAGATGGAGCTAATACTGCTCTTTTTAATGCTGGTGCGGTTAATATGAACGCTACTGCTTTAATGGGTGACGCAACAACTGTTATCAAAGCTGATAGAGATGCTGCATCTAGTATGACATTAACAGGTAATAATGTGTGGGAGCTAACAATATGGCCTCCTGCATATTTTAGTGTACCTGCGGGAAACATTATTACTGAGTTACATCTCAGTTTCTCTAATGCTGATGGAACAGTTTTAGTCCAAAATCCAGGATATAGCAGTGATATTGTTTTAGGTACTAAATGTGAATAACCCTTAATTATAAAACTTTATTAGGAATAAGAAAAGGGGTAAAAAACCCCTTTTCTTATTCCTAATAAAATCTAATTTTTTACTTATGAAATCATTTTTCTTGTTTCTTGCCTTTTTGAGTCTTAAAATAGGTGTTGCACAAAATACATTCATAAATCCCATAATCCCAGGCGGTTATCCAGATCCTTCTATCTGTAGGGTTGGCGAAGACTTTTATATTGTAAACTCTTCCTTCGAGTACTTTCCAGGATTGCCTATTCACCACAGTAAGGATTTAGTTAACTGGGAATTAATTGGTCACGGCTTACACCGCCCTAGCCAGGCGTCAGGTGAGGTCAACCTTGTTGATGTCCAAGAGAATGGTGGAATACACGCTCCTACAATAAGATATAATAATGGAACTTTTTACATTATTACAACCAATATGTATTCCCAAATTGATAAAAAAAATCCTAATAAAACCAAATCAAATACAAACTTTATTATCACGGCCAAGAACCCCTCAGGTCCATGGTCTGAGCCTCATGTAATAGATGGAGCTCCTGGGATTGATCCGGACTTGTTTTTTGATGATGATGGGAAAGTGTATTTTGTAGGGACTCATAAACCAGGAGATGTTACCTCAAGTGGAATTGGAGCAATCTGGGTTCAAGAATTAAATCTTGAAACCTGGGAATTAATTGGTGACAGGTCTAGTATTTGGGAAGGTGCTTGTGACAAAAATCATACTGAGGGTCCGCATGTTTACAAAGAACATGGTAGATACTATTTATTAGTTGCTGAAGGGGGAACTAGTCACCACCACGCAGTGATGATTGCAGTAAGCGATAACATATATGGTCCATATCAAACGGGGCTTAGAAATCCAATTTTAACATCAAGGCATCTGTCAATCAATAACTGGGTACATAGTACAGGTCACGCAGACTTGGTAAAATTAAATGATGGGAGATGGTATATGGTTGCACTAGGTAAAAGAAATGACAGAGATGGTCATTCGAACATGGGAAGAGAAACTCACCTTATACCTGTAGTATGGGAACCTCAAATTGTTCGTTGGCAACAAGTAACTGAGTCTAAATGGGAGCCTGTAAAATATCTTTTCCCAGTTGCTGCTCCTGAAACTGGGAAAGTAGAGAGAATCAATCCACTCCCCTTTGTTGATAAAAAGCAATACTACAATGATGGATTTTATGACAGTTTTGATTCAGAAAAATTAAAATCAGATTGGACTTTTAGAAGAGTGCCACAACCAAAAACATTTTCACTAACTGCAAATGAAGGACATTTAAGACTATACCTAAAACCAGAAACCTTTCAGCCTAGAAAAAGATATAGTGCAATGGGGATTACTCAAAAAGAAAGTCAATTTGTTTGGGAATCTAAAATGAAATTTTCACCTAAAAAAAACCTGGAAGAAGCGGGAATTAGTGTTTATCAAAAAGACGTAAACTACATAAATCTTACTGTTCAAAAAATTGGAAAAAAACACTATGTGAAAGTTTCTTTAAAAGAAAAAAGTGATAAAATCTCTAGCTTGAGCGATTCGGGAATAACTTCCAACCCAGAGTTAAAAGCATATAAATCTAAAGCTTTACCTAATTACAAAGGTGAGATCTTATTGAAAATAGAGTCAAAAAATGAGAAATATTTATTCTCATTCTCATTGGACGGTGGTGTTACTTATGATAAACTAGCTGAAACACCCGATAATCTTTTATTAGGGATGATGTACACTGGAGCAAACATTGGTGTTTATGCTACTTCAAACGGTCAAAAAACACAGGGGTATGTGGATTTTGAATGGGTAAAGTATAAAGGTTTCATAAACTAAAGGGGGAAATGAAAATACACTATTGTGCTTTAATATTTAGTTTTGGATTGATATTATTCAGTTGTCGACAACAACAAGATTTTCAAAATTCTCCTAATGTAATTTTAATTATTTCAGACCAATGGTCTACAAAAGTTTCAGATGGTTCTGGAAACTATAGTAATGGAATCCTTACTCCAGGTATTGATCAACTTGCATCTGAAGGTATTCGATTTAATCAAAGCTATTCTACTTATCCTTTATGTACTCCAGCAAGAGCAAGCCTTTTTACCGGCTTGTACTCTCATAAAAATAAAGTTGATTTTAATTTAAAACGGGACTCTATATTAGATAATTCGAATGTCATACCCACCTTGGGTAAATCATTTAAAGAGGCTGGCTACAAAGTAGCCTATTTTGGCAAAGAACACGCTGGAGGTTATGGATATGCTGGTTCAGATGATTTTGGATCCATGACTCACTCTAATGGGGGAATGCTTGCAGAAGGATCAGCTTACGATCCTATTTTTACAAAGGACGCTATAAAATATGTTAATGACCAAAAAGAAGACAACCCTTTTTTCATGACATTGTCTTTAATAAATCCTCATGATATTTGTAAAGTTTTATGGGGTAAAGTAGCTGGTGCCACTTTTGCTGATGCAATTGATTTTGCAAAAACTGATAACGAACCTTATTTGCGTTTTCAGACTCGCCCTAAAGTTCCTGAAAATCACAAGATCCCTTATGAAAAGGGAATGATACTTCATGAAGATTTTATGTATGAAGAACTATCGGAATTGTCAGAAGACGAATGGAGACGATTTATTTCAGCATATCAATTACTTATTGAAAACACCGATTGGCTGATTAGTCAATTATTGGATACAATAAAAGAAAAAGGTTTAGATCAAAACACAATCATTGTATTTACATCTGATCACGGAGAAATGTCAGGAAGTCATAAATTAATTGGGAAAACTACTTTTTACGAGGAATCTTCTAAAACTCCATTGATAATAAAGTATCCTAAATTAATTACTACAAATAACATCAATAATAGAGCGCTAACAGGAACAATTGATATAATGCCTACAATTCTTGATTTGGCTGGTCTATCCGTTCCAAATGAATTAGATGGTAAAAGTCTTAAAAATGAAATTTTAAACCAAAAAAATATTAAGTCCAATAGTTTTGATGTCCTTTATAGTCAAAATCAATTCGGAAGAATGGTTCGATTTGATTATTTTAAATATGTAAGAAGTAGCGTATACGGAGAAACATACGAAATACTTTATGATTTAAAAAAGGATCCACTTGAGTCAGAAAATTTAATAAATAATTCAGAATATGATTATTCATTATCAAAAGGAAGAAAACTTTTAGATGGTTGGCTAAAGACTGAGAATATATCATTAGTTGTCAAATAGAATACTTTATGAAGTTTGTTAGTATTTTTTAATTTTTGCTGTATCCTCCACTATGGGCTTTCCATTAAAATTTAAATACAGTAGGTATAAAAATAATTTAGAAAAAGATATGGCCCCATATTCTGTTGTAAAACCAGGCTATAATCTTTGGGAGGAAATTATAAAGAATAAAATATAACTTTAAGTCATATGTTAAAAATTAGACTTCTTTCATTCTTTGTTGCACTTATTTCAATTTCTCTTGTTGGGCAAACAAAAAGTCTTCCAAGAAGCACGCCGGAACAACAGGGGATTTCTTCAGAATCAATCCTTAGTCTGATTAGCGAGTTTGAAAAACAAATTGAGTCTGTTCATAGTTATATGATTGTCAAAAATGGTAAAGTAGTCTCAGAGGGATGGTGGGACCCCTATGGCCCTGATAGCCCACACGAGTTATGGTCACTCAGTAAAAGTTTCACATCCACGGCAATTGGATTTGCTATTGAAGAGGGTCTGTTGGAAATACATGATTTTGTAAAGGACTATTTCCCAGAAAAATCTCCTGAAAACCCAACTTGGCAACTCAAACAATTAAGAATTAAAGACTTATTAACCATGACAACTGGTCACACCAGTGAACCCAGACTAGGTGAAAGCTCAGATGATTGGGTCAAGCTTTTTTTGGAATCAGAACTTGAACTTAGGCCTGGAACCTATTTTATGTACAATACCCCTTCAACCTATATACTCTCTGCTATTATCCAAAAAATAACAGGAGAAAAACTCGTTGATTATTTGTTTCCAAGGTTGTTTGAACCTTTGGGAATTAATAAACCTGAATGGGAAATTGACCCAAAAGGAATTAATACCGGAGGGTGGGGCCTTCATTTAACTACTGAGGACATAGCAAAATTTGGTCTTTTTTATATTCAACAGGGAAAATGGAATGGAAATCAGTTGTTATCTAAGGAATGGATTAAAATGGCCACATCAAAGCAGGTATCTAATGGAAGTGATCCAGATAATGATTGGTCTCAAGGGTATGGCTTTCAATTCTGGAGATCTAGATTTAATACTTATCGTGGAGATGGTGCAATGGGACAATTCTGCCTGGTTATTCCAGAGCATAATACCATAGTAGCAATTACCTCTGGTACAGATAATATGGGAGGAATTATGCAGGTAGTGTGGGATGAATTGCTACCCAAAATAAATTCTTCTGCAATGATCTCTAACCCTGAAGGAAATGAAATTTTGAGAAAAAAATCTGCTTCACTGGAGCTTAAACCTGTTAATGGTAAAATGAGCAAAAGTTTGGCGAAAAAGTTTTTTAATAAAAAGATTGAAATCGCTGAAAATCAGGAGGGTGTAAAATCTATATTTTTTAGCCATAAAAAAGATCAAATTGAAATCAAAGTAAATGATAAAGTTGAAATTATTCCATTTGGTTTTGATAAGTATATTAAAAGCGAGTTAGATGGTCATCTTCCTTTTACAAGTGCCAAAGAATATAAAGTGATTCCAGAATCCTCTCTTCGTTACAAAAAAAACAAGAAAATAGCTGCCTCGGGCGCTTGGATAAGTGAGCAGGAATTTCATTTGAGAATTTATCAATATGAAACACCCGCAAGAATGGACTATATTTTTAATTTTAAAAATGGAGAATTAAAATGGGATTGTAAAAGATCAAATGCTTTAGGTAGCCGCAATCAAATAGAATCATTAAAATCAATTTTATAAGTGTATAAGTATTTACTCATCTTTATTTGTTCCTATGCAATATGTCAAGAACCTCTTGAACCAATTGAGCCCACATGGAAAGATTTAAATTACGCCGGAGATGGAAAAGGCTATCATTTGATGGATATTTATTTACCCAATAATACTGCTAAAAAAAGTCCATTAATTTTAACAATCTACGGCAGTGCATGGAGATCTAATAGCAGTAAAGCTTCAAATTATATCAAAAAATCACTTATCAAACCACTTGTTGAAGCAGGTTTTGCAGTCGCTTCAATAAACCACAGGTCAAGTAAAGATGCATTATTCCCAGCACAAATTCATGATGTAAAAGCAGCCTTAAGGTACCTAAGAGGGAATGCGAGCACATATAAAATTGACACCTCTTTTGTTGGAGTAACAGGAAGTTCATCAGGCGGACATCTTTCAGCAATGGCAGGAACTACCTCTCATAATAAAATGATGGAGGGTAATCTTGGTGATTTTTTGGATTATGATAGTCATGTGGATGCGGTGGTCGATTGGTTTGGTCCAACTGATTTCTTATTAATGGATATTTGTGGTTCTAAAATGGAACACGATGCTATCAATTCTCCCGAATCAAAACTAATTGGTGGAGCGGTTCAAGAAAATAATAATAAAGCCATTGCAGCTAATCCGATAACCTATATAAATAATAAGACCCCCCCTTTTTTAATTATTCACGGAATGGTTGATCTTACAGTCCCCTATTGCCAAAGTAAAGTTTTAAAAATAGCTCTAGACTCTGAAAGTATTCAAAGTGAACTAATCTCAGTCAGAGACGGTGGGCATGGTAAAAACGTTTTTAAAGAAGAATTTCAGGATAAGATGGTAATCTTTTTTAAAAATGAACTAAATAAACCCGCTATTAATGAATAGATTAATACTCTCTTTTTTTCTTGCAACCTTTTTAGTTCAATCTCAAGGTTCTAATTTCCCTGATTTTGTCAATATTGACTATGGGGGTGAAAAAAGAATCTCTCAATTCATGGATATATACCTACCACATGGAAATAAAGACTACTATCCAGTGGTAATCGTTATACACGGTAGTGGTTGGAAAGCAAACAATAAAAAATCTATTGATTATGGTAAAAAAGTTTTTGTTGATCCATTAACTCAAAAAAACTTTGCTGTAGCAATAATAAACCATAGGTCTTCGACACTTGACTCTATCTTCCCAGCTCAAATTCACGATGTAAAAGCTGCCGTTAGATATTTGAGAGCAAAAGCTAAAGACTTAAACTTAGATCCCTCATTTATTGGAATAACTGGCTATTCTTCAGGGGGTCATTTGGCAGCATTAGCCGGAACATCATCCTATGATCGATCAGTCGAGGGAAACGTTGGTAAATACTTAAATTTCAGTAGTCATATAGATGCTGTAGTTGACTTTTATGGTCCAACGGACATATCAGTATTTGATGATTGCCTTAAAAAGTTGGGTAAAGAATTTAAACACCCTAGGAAAATTTCCTTATTTGATAATTACTTGGATCAAGTTCCTAGAGAAGTTCAGAGAGCAAACCCAATAGCTTATGTTAAAGAGGATTCTCCACCATTTCTTATATTTCACGGTGAAAAAGACCTTACTGTTCCTATCTGTCAAAGTAAAATTTTACATCAGGTACTCCTAAAAAAAGGTGTAAATAGCGAACTGATAATCGACGAAAATGGAGATCATTGTGGCAATAATCTTATGCCCCATCACACTTCAAAAATGGCAAATTTTTTTTCAACTACTTTAAAATCAAAAAATGATAACTAAAAACAAAATTTTATCTCTGATTGCTTTTTCAATCCTTCTGGGTTGCGAACTGCAAAGTGACAAAAAAGAACCTTTAAATATTCTTTGGCTCGTAGCAGAAGATTTGAGTCCATTTTATCTCAATGCCTATGGAGACCAAAGAGCGGCTACACCCAATTTGGATCGTTTGGCTAGAGAGGGAGTCGTCTATACCAATAGTTTTTCTGTATCGGGTGTATGCTCTCCAAGTCGAGCAACACTTGCTACCGGCCTGTATCCGAATTCCTTTGGTGCTCACAACATGCGTACACTATTTCAACAACCAGCAGCGAGAGAGAAGGGCATAATAGACTATCAAGCTGTTCCTCCTGCAGAGGTTAAAATGGTAAGCGAAATAATGCGTGAGAATGGATATTATACAACAAATAATGCAAAAGAAGATTATCAGTTTTTTAAATCTGAATTGGCTT
>Ga0209711_10001244_pt1 | contig 25121 bp, 23 predicted proteins | sample ArcticOcean_MG_C_7_FD_187441 | JGI IMG/M metagenome (GOLD analysis project Ga0209711, IMG submission 187441) | Marine microbial communities from western Arctic Ocean - ArcticOcean_MG_CB11_88 (SPAdes) (version 2) | ecosystem: Environmental > Aquatic > Marine > Oceanic | place: Arctic Ocean...
AAAAAAAAAAAATCGAAAACTGTTTTTTAAATTTGAAAAAGAAATCTATATTAAAGATATATTAAAAATACTTAATATATCAGAGTTTGAATTTTATAAAGTTAATAATAATTTTAACAATTCTATAATTACAACAAAAATAATAGATTTTGTTCCTTTTGATAAAATGGAATTTAATACTTTATCCTATTTATCAAATAATAGTAATAATAATACAAATATTAATAAAGGGATATGTATTGTTAAAAAAGAAAATTTTGATTTATTAAACATTAACATTATTAAGATACCTTATGAAGATCCTAAATTAGCATTATCTAAAATTTTATATTTTTATTTTAACAAATATAATTTAAATACAGAAAATTATAAAATTCATCCTAGCGCAATAATTGATAAAAAATCAATAATTGGTAAAAATGTTAATATAGGGCCATTTTCTATAATAGAAGAGGGAGTTACTATTGATGATGGGGTTTATATTTCAGAAAGAGTTACAATATCTAAAAATTGTAAAATTGGAAAAGAAACTTTTATTGGATCTGGTGTTTTTATTGAATGTTCACATATTTTAAAAAAAGTTATAATTCATCCCAACACAGTCATTGGTAAGTCTGGTTTTGGTTTTATACCCAATAAATCTCATACAACTCTAACACCACATATTGGATCAGTTTTAATTGGAAATAATACTAATATTGGTTCAAATTGCACTATAGATAGAGGATTAATAGATAATACTATAATTGGTGATTTTGTAATGATTGATAATCAAGTACATATTGGTCATAATTGTATTATTAATGATTACTGTATTTTAGCCGGCCAAGTAGGTCTTTCTGGTTCAGTGATACTTGATGAAAATGTTATAATAGGTGGTGATGTTAGTATTAAAGATAATGTGAGAATTGGTAAGAATTCTCTTATTGCTGGAGCATCTAAAGTGTTTAATAGTTTTCCAGAAAATAGTAAAATTGGAGGTAGCCCTGCTCAAAATTTACTTGATTGGAAAAAGTTAATAATTTCTCAAAGACAAAATATAAAAAAAAGAAAGAAAAATTAAAATGGTATTGAAAGAAGGTAATGGAAAAGTAAAAATTCTTTTTCATAATGAAATAATTGATTTAATTCCTCATAGATATCCTTTTTTATTGGTTGATAAAATTACTAATATAGTTGTTCATAAGTCAGTAACAGGCATCAAATCTGTAACATTTAATGAGCCATTTTTTCAAGGCCATTTTCCTCAATATCCTATTATGCCTGGAGTGTTAATTTTAGAATCTATGGCCCAAACAGCAGCCTGTTTAGTCTCATATTCTGATAAATCTCTATCTACTAATAATCTTGTTTTTTTTACAGGTATTGAAAAAGCTAAATTTAGAAAACCTGTTACACCTGGATGTATTTTAAACTTGAATGTTAATGTGTTAGCAAATAAAAAATCATTGTATAAATTTAGTGCAGATGCATATGTTGATGGATCTTTAATGGCCACATCTGAGTTTTCAGCAATGTTAGTTAATCAAGAAAAAGCATTATGAGTAATTATATTCATGATTCAGCAATAATACATATAGATGCTAAAATTGAAGAGAATGTTAAAATTGGAGCTTATTCTATTATAGGACCAAACGTAAATATTGGTAAAGGTTCTATAATCCATTCTCATGTTGTTATTGATGGTTACACCTCTATTGGAAAAGATAATATAATATATCCGTTCAGTGTTTTAGGATCTACTCCTCAGCATACTAAATATAAAGGTGAAAAATCAGAACTTATTATAGGTAACAATAATATAATGAGGGAGCATGTTACTATGCATCCAGGGACAGAAGTTGGAATTAAAAAAACTATAGTTGGAAACAATGGTTTGTTTATGGTTGGTTGTCATGTTGCTCATGATTCAATAGTAGGAGACAATGTGGTTTTTGTTAATAATGCTGTCATTGGAGGCCATGTTGAAATATCAGATTTTGTTTATCTAGGAGGACATAGTGCAATTCATCAATTTTGTCGTATAGGAAAGCATGCAATTATAGGTGCAGGAACGACAATTGATGGAGATGTCATTCCTTTTTCTTCAGTCGTTGGAAGTAGAGGTTTTTTAAGTGGTCTTAATTTAGTAGGTTTAAAAAGAAGAGATTTTTCTAAAGACGATATTAAAATGTTAAGAAATGTTTATCGATTATTATTTGCTCCAGAAGGTACTTTTTTAGAAAGATTATCTGAAGTTAAAGATATATATAAAAATAATTTACTTATAAGTGAAATTTTAATTTTTTTAGATAAAAATTCTAATCGTCAACTAGTCCACCCTAAAATGGATAGGTTTTAATGAGAATTGCAATTATTGCAGGTGGTGGAAATTTACCATTATATTTAGCAAAAAAAAATAAAGATATATTTATACTTTGTATCAGTGAACATGTCAGTTCAAAATGTTTTCAAAACAAATCCTCTGAAGTTTCTATTTTAGAGCCAGACAAATGGATTAATGAATTAAATAACAATAATGTTACTCATGTAGTTATGGCAGGAAAAATTGACAGACCTAAGGTAGATAATAATTTAATAAATAAAAAAGCAATATCATTGTTAAATAAGATAAATGATTTAGGAGATAATTCAGCATTAATAATGATAGAAAAATTTTTTGAAGAATATGGTATAAAAATTTTACCAATTTCAACAATTTTAAAAGATTGTTTTTTTGATAAAGGTTTTAGTAAAAATACTATTTTTCCAAAAGAAAATAGAGACTTGATAATAGAAAGTTCTAATTTTGGTATAAGATTATTAAATAGCTTGTCTCAATTTGATGTTGGTCAATCTTTAGTTGTTTCAGAAAAATTTGTATATGCCATAGAAGGTCCTGAAGGAACTGATGAGATGATAAAAAGAGCAGGGGATCTTTACTCCAAGCTATCTAATAATAAATTTGGTCCTGTTTTAATTAAAATTCCTAAAACATCACAAAAAACATATCTTGACCCACCTGTTTTAGGAATTGAAACACTTAAAATGTGCCTAAATTTTGGTTTTTCTTCTTTAGTTGTTTCTTCAACAGGCACTATTATTGTTGACCGTGAATCAGTAGAAAATTTTTTGCTAGAAACACAAACTATTTGTATATACTCTGTTTAATTTTTTATTTTGCTTGGTTTTAATTAATGAAAATTAATAATAATATTAATAAAATATTTATGTTAGCAGGAGAAACCTCTAGTGATCAAATTGGATCTTCATTAATGATTGGACTTAAAGATAGTTTGAATTCAAATGTAAAATTCTTTGGTGTTGGAGGTTCATTAATGCAAAAACAAGGTTTGGTTTCTGCTTTTGATATAAAGCATCTTAATATCATTGGTTTTACTAATACTATTCTTAACTATAAAAACTTAAAAAAAAAACTTAATGACATAATAGAGTTGATAATAATAGAGCAACCAAAGGTTGTTATTACTATTGATAGCAAAGGTTTTTCGTTAGCACTAGCTAAAGCATTGAAAAAAAAATTTAAAGACACTAGTTTTAAATGCCCATTAATTCATTTTGTTCCCCCAACTATTTGGGCATATGGAAAGTCACGTGCTAAAAAATGGATTGACATTCATGATGGTCTCTTTTGTATATTTAATAAAGAGATTGATATTTTTAAAAAATATAATATTGAATGTTTGTATGTTGGAAACCCAATTTTAGAAAAATCATTAAAAAATATTTATAATATTAAAAATATTACAGATTTTAAAACTAAATATTCTTTAAAACCTGAAAATAAAATTTGTCTAATTTTACCAGGAAGTAGAGATGCTGAAATTAATTATATTTTACCTGAGTTTTTAAATACCATTGAATTGTCAAAATTAAGATGGCCTAATTTAATTTGGTTTTTGCCCACAACAAAAAAGCAATTTGTTAAAGTTAAAAATATATTAGATTCCAAGAAAAAATTGAAAAATATTCATATTATTATTTTAGAAGATCATTATGATATTTTAAATATATCTGATTTAGCGTTGGCTTGCAGTGGCACGGTTACTTTGGAACTAGTTTTGTTTAATATTCCAACTATAGCTGTCTATAAATCAGATTGGCTTAGTGCATTCATTGGAAAAAAATTAGTAGATTTTAAAAATGTTATTTTACCAAATTTTTTAGCAAACAAAGAAATTGTTCCTTTTTTATTTCAAGATAAATGTAACGCCAATACTTTAACTTTATTGCTGAATGATTTTTTAATAAACTTAGAAAAAAAACAAAAAGAAATAAAAGACGAATCAAGTAGAATTTTAAAGAGTATGGGTTATGATAAACATAATTATACTTATTTTTCTAAAGAATCCAGTAATAAAATTTTATCTATAATTAATAATTTTAATTATTAATTATCTTTTTTCTAAGTTAATAAAATCTCTTTTATCATATCCAGTATAAAGCTGTCTTGGCCTTCCTATTCTTTGAACTGGATCAGCTATCATTTCGTTCCATTGAGCTACCCAGCCAACCGTTCTCGCTACAGCAAAAAGTACTGTAAACATATCAGTAGGGAATCCCATTGCTTTTAAAATAATTCCTGAATAAAAATCAACATTTGGATATAATTTTTTTTCTATAAAATATTCATCGCTTAAGGCTATCTTTTCTAATTCCATAGCTATCTCTAGTAATGGGTCATCTTTAATACCTAATAAATCTAAAACTTCATGACATGAAATTCTCATTACAGCTGCTCTTGGATCATAGTTCTTATATACTCTATGTCCAAAGCCAAAAAGTCTAAATGGATCGTTTTTATCTTTTGCTTTATTTACGTATTCACCAATACGACTTACATTACCTATTTCTGACAACATTTTTAAAACAGCTTCGTTTGCACCTCCATGAGCAGGGCCCCATAATGAAGCAATGCCAGCAGCTATACATGCAAATGGGTTTGCTCCAGATGACCCTGATATTCTAACAGTAGAGGTGGAGGCATTTTGTTCATGGTCAGCATGAAGTATAAATATTTTATCCATTGCGTTAGAAATGATTGGATCAATTTTATATTTTTCTGCTGGAACTGAAAAACACATATGAAGAAAGTTTTCAGCGTATGTTAAGTTGTTTTGAGGATAATTAAATGGTTGCCCTAAAGAGTATTTATATGCCATTGCAGCTATTGTTGGTATCTTTGCAATTAATCGCCTTGAAGCTACTAATCTTTCATAAGGATCATTAATGTTAGTAGAATCTGGATAAAATGCTGATAAGGCTCCTACTACTCCTACCATAATTGCCATAGGGTGAGCATCTCTTCTAAACCCTCGATAAAAATTAATTAATTGTTCATGAACCATTGTATGAAAAGTTATTGCATTTTCAAATTCATGTTTTTCTGCCTTTTTTGGCAATTCACCATTTAACAGTAAATAAGCTACTTCTAAAAAACTACTTTCATTTGCAAGTTGATCAATTGGGTAACCTCTATGAAGTAGAATTCCTTCTTCTCCATTAATATATGTTATTGCGGATTCACATGAACCAGTTGATCCATAACCTGGGTCATATGTAAATACACCTAAATCACTATATAAATTTCTAACATCAATTACGGAAGGCCCAACTGTTCCCTTTAAAATTTTAAGTTCTAGTTCTTTACCAGAAAAATTGATTGTTGCTTTATTTTCTATAGAATTATTTGACATGTTAACTACCTTAATTGAATCAGATTACATTAATATAAAGTTTAATAATGAATTAATAATTATAATTTAAACGTTTTAAACATATTTCACAACCTAGTACATAAATAATTGTTATTATATCTGGAGAATTTATTTTTCCAGTAAGAGCAGTTCTTAACAAAGGCCCAATTTGATTAAATTTTAATGATTTTTTACTTAAGTATTCTTTTAAAGAAGTGTCAATTTCTTCTTTAGACCATTTGCAGTGCATTAAACTTTCTGCAATTTCTTGGCATAAAATTTTATCATTTCGTAATTTAATTAAATGTTCTTCACTTTTGACTACAAAATCATCATTTATAATCCATTCAATATCATCTAATATTTCAGTAAAAACGTTAATTCTTTTAAGAAATTCAGGTATTAATAATTTTAACTTTAATTCTTGTTTAAGGGATAAATTTAATTCAGAACTTGTTACTATTAATTCATAAATTTTATCTATATCCATTGAATTTAAGTATTTTGAATTTATATTATTTAATTTTTTGATATCGAATTTTGCAGGAGATTTATTTATTTTATTTAAAGCAAATAATGTTTTAGCATTACTTATATCATAATCTAATTCGTTATCTGTAGACCATCCCAATCGAAGCAGATAATTGCACATAGCCTCATAAGTATAGCCCATTTTATGATAATCATAAACATTAGTAGCCCCATGTCTCTTAGATAACTTTGTTCCATCGGGGCCATGTATTAAAGGTATATGCGCATATACTGGTATGTCCCAATTTAAATATTTTATTATTTGAATTTGTCTAAATGCATTATTAAAATGATCATCACCTCTAATTATATGAGTGATTCCCATATTAAAGTCATCTACTACAGATGATAACATATAAGTTGGAGTTTTGTCAGATCTCAAAATAATCATATCATCAAGGATTTCATTATTTATAGATACATCACCTTGAACCATGTCATTAATAGTAGTTATTCCGGTTACAGGCATTTTTAATCTAATAACGAAGTCTTTTGAGTTGTCATTAATTACTTTGTCTCTCCAGGGAGATTTTATTGGAACACCATTTTCTCTGCTTTTAACCCTTAATGTGTTTAGTTCATCTGGGTTTAAATAGCATTTGTATGCAAAATGGCTTTCAAGCAGTTTATAAGCAATATCTATATGTTTATTTTTTTGTCTAGATTGATAAACTATTTCTTCAGAACTCTTGATTTTAAGCCAATCTAGGCCTTCATGAATTGCCTTTACAGCTTCAGGAGTTGATCTTTTTATGTCAGTATCTTCAATTCTAACTAAATATTTGCCATTATTTTTTTTTGCAAACAAGTAATTAAAAAGAGCTGTCCTAGCTCCGCCTATATGAAGATAACCAGTAGGAGATGGTGCAAATCTTGTAATAACTTTCAAAACATAACTCTCTATCTTAAAAAAATAACAATGCAACTAATTACATAAAAAAAATATAATGGGAAGCTTATAAATCGTAATACTATTTAATTAATATTTTCTTAATAATCCAGTTAAAACACCTTGAATATTAATTCTGTCAGGGCCATAAATATGGGTTTCATACTTGCTGTTAGCTGGCTCTAGAGCTATACTATCGCCTTTTTTTCTAAATCTTTTAAGAGTTGCTTCTTCTTGATCAATTAGAGCTACGACTATGTCTCCATTCTTAACATCTGTTTTTTTATTAATTATAACAGTGTCTCCATCATATATACCGGCTTCTATCATAGAATCTCCATCAACACATAGAGCATAATGTTCACCTGTTGTCATAAGTGATGAAGGTATATTAATATAATTATCATAATTTGATATTGCTTCTATTGGGGTTCCAGCTGCAATTTTTCCTAGCAGAGGTATCTCAAGAGCTGTTGAGTTAACTGAACGAATGTTTTCTTTAGTTGTTTTTTTAATAAACTTATCTTTAAAATTTATTAATTCACTATTATAAGTCTGTCCATTTGGATATTTTTTAGGAGCTATGGCTCTTGCTTTATTTTCTAATCTTTCAATAAAGCCTCTTTCTTCTAAAGATTTAACTATTCTATGAATTCCTGATTTTGATTTCAACAACAAAGCAGAACAAATTTCTTCGTATGATGGGGTTACACCATCACTCTCAATTCTTTTAATTAAGTAAGTTAATAATTCATTTTGCTTTTTTGTAAGCATTACAATTCCTTTGTTCCTCTTTTGTTCTATTATAAATTCAATTTAATAGCAAGAAATTATTAAATATTATTTTGAAATCTAATGACTTTAACTAATTCGCCATTATTTATTTTTCTTTCAAAGGGATCTCGTATAATCAAACAGTCAGAAGACGAAAATTGGTTTATCATTGAGCTATCTTGTCGTTCAAAGGGAATGGCAAATAAATGTCCATCAATATTTTTTATTTTTGCTCTTAAAAAATCCATTCTTTCATCGTTATTTTTTAAAGATCCTTCTAATGTAATTTTTTCAAATTCAGGAAATGATGTTTCATTTCCTAACATTTTTTTTATTGCAATATTAACAAAAATTAACGCACACACACCAGTAGAAACAGGGTTGCCTGGCAATCCTAGTAAAGGTGTGTTATTTATTTTTGAGAATAACAAAGGTTTTCCAGGTCTCATCGCTATTTTCCAAAATTCATTTGATTTTTTTGTAAAATTTAATAAAGATTTCTGTATAAGGTCGTACTTGCCAACTGAAACTCCACCTGTTGTTACAATTAGATCGCTATCAAGAGCATCATTTATTATATTAGAAATACTTAATTCATCATCGTTGCTTGTTTCTAAAATTCTAGGAATTCCTCCAAATTCTTGTATCAGAGCCGCTAACATCAAATTATTACCACTAGGTATATGATTTTCTAAAAGTTGTTCTCCAACTTTTTTAATTTCATTTCCAGTTGAAAGAATAGAAATTAGAGGCTTTCGGGTTACGGTTACCCATGATGTTCCAGTCATTGCTATGGCTCCAAGATGCCTAGCATTTATAATGGTTCCTTTAGAAAGAAAATGTTGCCCTATTTTAAAATCTAATCCTTCTTTTCTTACATTCTGATTTTTTTGAACAGTGACATTTGTTTTGATGTAATTACTCTTGTCTATAAGATTAACGTTTTCTTGAATTATGACAGCATCGCTTCCTGATGGTAGTTTTGCTCCAGTATAAATTTGGACAACTTCACCGCTTTTAATGTTTTTATTATAAGGTGTTCCAGCTGAAGACTCTCCAATGATTTTTAGGGACACAAATTTATTATTATCAATATTAACTTTTTTCTTTAAGTTATTGTAATCATCTGTGTTTACTGCAAATCCATCCATTGATGAAGCATCAAAGTTTGGATTATTTCTTTTACTAACTATTGATTTAGATAAACATCTTCCATTTGCATTTTGAAGAAAAACATCTTCATTACCAATTTTTTTAAAATTTGATTTAATTTTATCGATGGCATCATTTAGTGATAATAGTTTTGACTTATGCGTTAAATTCTCCAGACTTTCCTCCTGACTTATGAATAAGCTTTATATCTGAAATAGTCATACTTCTGTCAGCACTTTTGCACATATCATAAATGGTTAAAGACGCAATCGATACTGCTGTTAAAGCTTCCATTTCAACACCTGTTTTTCCAATTAATGAAGCTTCAGCTATGATTTCTATAGATGAATCATTGATGTTGGGTTTTAAATCTATTTTAACATAAGAAAGAGGAATAGAATGACATAAAGGAATAAGCTGTTCTGTTTTTTTTGCAGCCATTATTCCGGCTAATTTTGCTATAACCAGAACATCACCTTTTTTGATTTTCATATCAATGATTTTATTTAGAGTTTCAAGTTTCATTTTTATTTTTCCACTAGCTATAGCTACTCTAGCAGTACTTTTTTTGTCATTTATATCGACCATTGATGGGTCACCATTGTGATCAAAGTGAGTTAAAGGATTATTCAAATTATTTGTCCTAATATTTTTTTTGTAGCTAATGTAACGTTTTGTTCTTTCATTAAGCTTTCGCCTATTAAAAAAATATTAATACCATTTTCTGAAAAAAGAGCTAAATCTTCATGATTTTTTAAGCCACTTTCAGCAACTATAATTTTTTCTGGATTTATATATTTCTTTAATTGAAGAGAGTTATTTATATCAACCTCCATAGTTTTAAGATTTCTATTGTTAATTCCAATTAGATTAGTAGTAAGTTTATTAGCCATTATTATTTCTTCATGAGTATGTGTTTCTACTAATACATCCATATCCAGATCATGTGCTTCTTTTTCCAACAATAGGGCTTGTTCTAATGTTAATGCAGCCATAATAAGTAGTATGCAATCAGCACCTAATGCTCTAGATTCCTTTATTTGCCATGGATCTATTATAAAGTCTTTTCTTAAGATAGGTAAATCAACTTTACCTTTTATTAAATTGATATAGCTATTATCACCTTGAAAAAACTTTTTATCAGTAAGGACTGATAAGCAAGAAGCTTTACCTTCTTTATAACATTCAGCTAAATAGATAGGTTCAAAATCTTTTCTAATTAGCCCCTTGCTTGGTGATGCTTTCTTTATTTCAGCAATTAATGCAAATTTTGTTTTTGTTTGTTCTAAGCTTTTAATAAAATTTTTAGGCTTTTCTTGCATGTCAATTTTTGAATTAATTTCAAATTCATTAGTTTTATTTTTTTCAAAAATAAACTCTTCTCTCTTATAATTAATTATTTCTTGAAGTTTTGTTGTCATTTTACTAATTAAGCCTTAACTATTATTTGATATATCTATTAACATTTCTAATTTTTTCATGGCTTGGCCTGTATCTATAGATAATATAGATTTTTCTGCTCCTTCTTCAAGGCTGTCTGCATTTCCTGTAGCGACAAGTGCAGCTGCTGAATTAAGGACAACAACATTTCGAAAGGCACTTTTTTTACCATTCAATAACTCTTTAATTTCTTTTGCGTTTTCTTCTGGTTCTCCTCCTATAAGTTCTGAAATTGGAGATGTAGGCATGTCAATGTCAGAAGGATGAATGATAAACTCATTGATTAATCCATCTTTTAACTGAGCGCAATATGTCTTTCCAGTTATTGTTACTTCATCTAGTCCATCATGCCCATGAACAACCCAAGCATTAGTTGATCCTAGTTTTTTTAGAGATTTGGCAAAAGGAAGTATCAAAGATCTGTCATAAACCCCTAATAATTGTTTTTTTACAAACGCTGGGTTTGATAGAGGGCCAAGAAGGTTGAATATAGTTCTTATTCCTAGTTCTTTTCTTATTTTTCCAACGTATTTCATTGCGATATGATGTTTTGGTGCTAGGAGAAAACATATGCCACACTTTACTAGGCATAGTTCGACTACTCTTATGTCACAATCAATATTAACAGACAAAGATTTTAAAACATTGGCTGCTCCTGATTTGGATGTAGCGGAATAGTTACCATGTTTTGCAATTGAAATATTCGCTCCTGCTAATACAAATGAAACGGCAGTAGATATGTTTAATGTACCTAAATTATCTCCCCCAGTTCCTACAACATCTATTGAGCCTTCTAAAGATTTTACTTTGACACACTTTTCTCTCATTATCTCTGCTCCAGCAGAGATTGTAGTTGTGTTATTTCCTTGCATTTCTAAAGCAGTAAGAAATGAGCCTATTTGTGAATCTGTAGCTTCACCAGACATGATTATTTCAAAAGCTAGCTTTGCTTGAATATAGTTTAGATTTCTTCCGTCTGTTATTTCTATTAATAATGCTTTAAATTTATCACTATTATTCATTTTTAAGCCTTGGTTAGTTATCAAATACTTTAATATATTAACTTATAATTATAATTTAGAGAAAATTTAATTTAAAATTGTAAAAATTTATTTTTAATATATGTGGTATTATAGTACTCATTGATTTAACTTATTGAAAAACATGAATAAATTTATAATAATTATGATTGACCTAATTAACTGCAAGATGTATACACAGTTTAATATTTTAATATATTTATTTTAGAGGATTAAAATGGCTATAAAAGGAACATATTCAGCCAAGCCTAGCGACATTAAAAAAGATTGGTTTGTAGTAGATGCAGAAGGTCTTGTGTTAGGGCGATTGGCGGTTATTATTGCCAATAGATTGAGAGGTAAGCATAAAGTTGGCTTTACCCCTCATATGGCGTGTGGAGATAACTTAATAGTTGTCAATTGTGAAAAAGTTTTGCTCACTGGTAATAAAAGAACACAAAAAACATATTATTGGCACACTGGCTATCCAGGTGGGATAAAAGAAAGAAAAGCTGATAAAATTCTTGACGGAAGATTTCCTGATAGGGTGATTAAAAAAGCTGTAGAAAGGATGATCCCTAGAGGGCCTCTTGGTCGTCAAGTTTTAAGACAATTATATGTCTACTCAGGAAGCGAGCATCCTCACCAAGCTCAGGATCCAAAAGTTTTAGACGTTAAGTCTATGAATAGAAAAAATAGTTGAGGGTTTAATTATGGCTGAAGAAAATATTGAAACTAAAGAAATTAATAATCTAAGTGATTTGTCACAATTAAGTGAAGTGCAAGAAAGCGCTGTTATTGTGAAAGAGCCAAAAATAGATGCTCTTGGAAGATCGTATGCAACTGGAAGAAGAAAAGAATCTACAGCGCGTGTATGGGTTAAAAGAGGATCTGGAAAAATACAGATTAATGGTAAAGATATGAATTCATACTTTGCAAGACCTGTTTTGCAAATGCTATTAAACTTTGTTTTTGAAGTTACAGATAGAAAAGATCAATTTGATGTAATGGCTACTGTTAAAGGTGGAGGCTTGTCTGGCCAAGCTGGAGCTGTTAGACACGGATTAAGTCGTGCATTAACTTTGTTTGAACCTGATTTAAGAAAACCTTTAAAAGTTGCAGGAATGTTAACAAGGGATTCCAGAGTTGTTGAGCGTAAAAAGTATGGAAGAGCGAAAGCTAGAAAAAGCTTTCAATTTTCAAAACGTTAAAACTTATCAACATATTTTTAAAAAGGTGTGCATTGCGCACCTTTTTTTTATTTCAACATATTTTTTTATATTCTATATATTAAAATGAAATTAGATTAAATTGAGGATTATATTATGAAACCTATTAGAATTGGAATAGCAGGTATTGGCAATGTTGGTGAAGAGGTCGCTTATCAGCTAATCAATGGATTTAGAGTTCAAAATGATCTGTTCCCTATAGAGTTAAGGGGTGTCTCAGCCAAGTCTAAAGATAAGAAAAGAAAAGTAGATTTATCTGCAGTACCTTTCTTTGATGACGCTGTATCTATGACAGCTTCAGATGATATAGATGTTATTGTTGAATTAATTGGTGGTGATAGTGGAGTTGCTTATGATGTATGTTTTTCAGCTTTAAATAATAAAAAAGCTCTTATTACGGCTAATAAGGCTTTGATTGCTAAGTCTGGAAAAGAATTAGCTCATTTAGCTGAGTTAAATGATTTGTTCTTTTCATTCGAAGCCTCTGTAGCAGGTGGCATCCCAATATTAAAGCTAATTAGAGAGGGGTTAGTAGTAAATAAAATTACTAAAGTTACTGGTATTTTGAATGGAACAGCAAATTATATTTTATCTGAAATGGAGTTAACTAATAAAACTTTTGATGAAGTTTTAACTATAGCTCAAGAGAAAGGATATGCTGAAGCTGATCCTGCTTTTGATGTTGATGGAATAGATGCTGCTCATAAAACTTTAATTCTTTCAGCTCTTGCTTATGGTAAAATGCCAGATATTAAATCTTTATCCATAAAAGGAATAAGGAATATAACAATCAATGATATAAAAAATTGCAATGATCTAGGTTATAAAATTAAATTATTAGGAAATTCTTTGTTGTTAGATAATGAAGATGGAAATAAAGACCTATTTTGCTCAGTTGAGCCATGGTTAATTCCTCATAATTATGGTTTGGCAAATGTTTCTGGAGTTACAAACGCTGTGCAAATTGAATCAAGTCTTGCTGGTCCTGTGATGATCACTGGAGCTGGAGCAGGAGGGGAGCCTACTGCTTCTGCTGTTTTAGCAGATATTATTGATTTTGCTAATCAAGCAAAATCATATCCTTTTGGAAGAAAGTCTGTAGATATAGAAGATAACTTTAAATCAATTGGTTATAGAGATAATTTAAAGTTTTACTTAAGATTTACTGTGCTTGATAAATCTGGTGTATTAGCTGACCTTACATCTATTTTTAAAAATTATGATCTTTCTATTGAAAGCTTTATCCAAAAACTTAATCCATCAGATAAGACTGCTGATTTAATTATAGTAACTCATGAAGCTAATAAACTTGTTTTAGATAAAGCCCTTAATTCTATTGAGAATATAGAAGGTATTATAAAAGAACCTGTGTGTTTAAGTATTTATTTATAAGATAAGTTCTATAAAATAATGTCATTTTCAAAAATTAAGTTGTTTAAAGAAAAAGTATCAGTTGCTGATGCAGAATGGAGCCTCTTGACTTTTGATGATAATTCACAGAGGTTTGCCGATTATTTATATCAAAAATATGAAATACCTAATATTTTAGTTCCATATTTATCATTCAATGGAATAACAATCGAAAAATTCGATGATTATTTTTCTCCAAAGTTAAAAAATTTATTGCCTGAACCATTTTTGTTTAAAGACCTTGAAAAAGGAGTAAAAAGGTTGGCTGATGAAGTTGTTAATGGCCGTCCTATTGGTATCTTTGGTGATTATGATGTAGATGGAGCAACTTCAGCTGCAATTATTTCAAGTTATTTAGAATATTGTGGTTTAACAACATTTATCCATATCCCTGATAGATTTTTAGAAGGATATGGTCCAAATGAAGACGCCTTAAAAGGTCTTTATAAAAAGGGGGCAGAGTTAATAATAACAGTTGATTGTGGAATATCATCCTTTGAACCTTTAAAAGCAATGAGCTCTGTTAACATTGATTTAATAGTTATAGATCATCATTTACCAGATACTACTTTACCTCCCGCGTACGCTATTATTAATCCTAAAAGACTAGATACTCATAAGGGATATGAAGATTTATGTGCAGCAGGTGTTACCTTTATCTTTTTAATTGGACTAAATAGAGAGTTAAGACAAAGAGGGTTTTTTAAAAAAAAGAAAGAGCCAAATTTATTTATGTTTCTTGATTTAGTAGCTTTAGGAACTGTTTGTGATGTGGTTCCATTGACAGGTGTAAATAGAGCTTTTGTGAAGCAAGGCTTATCAATTATGAAAAAAAGAGAAAACCCTGGCATCAAGGCTCTTTGTGATGTTAGCAAATTAAGTAATGCCCCAAACACGCAAGCTTTAGGGTTTTCTTTGGGTCCAAGAATTAATGCTGGTGGAAGAATTGGTGCCAGTGACTTAGGTGTAAAACTTTTAAAAGAAAAAGATATTAACAAATCTATTGAATTAGCCCAAAAATTAGATGATTTAAATAAAAAAAGACGATTTATAACATCTGAACTTGAAAGTTCAGTTGTAGGCCAAATTGAAAAGTTAATTTCCAATAATAATAATGTCATTCCTAGTGCTATTGTTGTTTTCTCGTCTGATTATCATGAAGGTGTAATTGGAATTATTGCAGGCAGAATGAAAGAAACTTATAATAGGCCAGTTTGTATTATTGCTTTAGATAAAAATGGAATTGGAAAAGGCTCTGGAAGATCTCTTTTTGGTATTCCTCTGGGCGAAATAATAATAGAGGCATTAAACCTAAATATTCTTAGTTCTGGTGGCGGACATGACATGGCTGCAGGTTTTACTGTTAAAGATAGTAAAATTAATGCGTTTAATAATTTTCTTATTAATAAAGTCGATCAAATAATGGAGCAGGGAATACCAAGAGTTTCTTTCACAGTAGCTTCAGTTATTTCTATTGCAGGTTGCACCTTAGAATTAGCTGAATGGATTATTAAATTAGGGCCATGGGGTACAGGAATTGAAGAGCCTAAATTTATCATACCTAATGCTAAAATTTATTCCTTAAGAAAATTTGGTTCTAATAATGAACATATCTCTTTTTATATAAGTGATGGCTCTTCAAAAAAATTAAAGGTAAAAAAATTCAACATATCTAATAGTAAATTAAATACTGTTTTTAATAATTATGAAAATATTAACTTCAGTTTTTTAGGTAAACTTAATATTGATACATGGAATAATTCTAATTCAATTGAGTTTATGTTAGATGATATTATTTATTCAGATGACACTTGATTTTTTTATTAATTAAAGTTAATTAATACTACTATGTGGTCCCTTCGTCTAACGGTTAGGACATCGCCCTTTCACGGCGGCAATACGAGTTCGAATCTCGTAGGGATCACCACTTAATTTTCTTAATATATCAATTACTTACAAGATATTCTTGCAGCTTTTTTTGCTATTTTAATTTAACCTTTGTTAAAGGTTTATTTGGTTATAAAGAAACTACTTTTTTTAATATACCTTTTTACGCTAATTATAGGGCATAGAATTAGAATTTGAGGGCATTTTATGACGGCAATAACTAGGGGTAAACACTTTAGCTATCAAAAGCTATTATTGTATCTCTTTTCTTTACTGATATAGAAAAAGTATAGATACTTAAAATGTTTTAAGAAATATTTGGGATTTGTATTAATGTATGAAATCAAAGAAAAAGATGCTCAGGGCAATATAGCCTTGATTTACTCTGATTTAAGAAAATCATTAAATCTTAAAGTGGTTAATACAATATGGCGGTATCTTGCAACTATTGATGGAAGCTTAGAATGGGTTTGGGATTCTTCAAAAACATTATATATGTCTGGTAAACTTGAAAAAGTACAACCTCAAATAATAGATAGTATTCAAATTCAGAAATTACCTAAAATTCCAGATCACATTCTTAAATCCATAGGTATAAAAAAAGAAGAAAAAATAGAGATTATTAAAATTATTGAAAAATATAATACTGGAAATTCAAAAAATCTTATTGGTTTGTCATCTTTTCTAAAAGCTTATGACCAAAATACTTTTTTAAAAGATAATATTTTGGTTGAAAGCAAAATAACACAAAATGATATTTCTCATTTAATTAGTAAAGAAACCTTTGCATCTATCAATTCTTTATCAGAAATGTTTATAAATACCAATGAATATATTCCATTTCCGCCTGGTCTATATGTTGAACTATCAAAGTGGCCTTCTTTTTTATCATTAATATGGGGGATGTTTTCTGGTTTAGATAAAAGTTTGTTTAAAAATAATATGTCATTTTTAAATAAAAGAACTGAAATTATGATTGAACCTTTGCTAAATGACATCAATATCAAAACAAATCCTAATAATAAAGTTGATATTAATATTCCTATCCACAACCTAGTTACAGTTGTTATTCCAAAAATGCTTGTAGTTGGGGTTATGCTTAAAAACTCTTTATTACAAAAAAAATAGAATTATTTTGAAAACAATCTGTTCCATTTTTTTTACCTATAAAGTTGAAGCACATGTAAACATTTGACCCCTATATGGCTTGATTCTAAAATTTATAGGTCGTAAAACTGCATTTAAAAGAGCTTTTATCGCTGCAACATGAGTATGAATCTCTTAGGGATCAACACTTCATTTATTTAATTTCATTTTTTATTAATATCTTTTATCCAATAAGTTATTTCAGAAAATGCTTTCTCAGTTTGTTTTGGAGAAATTATATCCCCGGCAACAATGTGAGAGTATTTATCGTCATATTCTGTCATCTTCACATTAATAGTCTTACTTTTCCCTCCCCATTGTGAGATGAAGTTAATAGTTTTTTGTGGATCAACAACTTTGTCATTTAATGAAAAGTAAAATAGAGCTGGTATGGTTACGTTTTGAAAGTTTTTTTGCTTTATTATTTTAACTAACTTGGCCATTGGTATAAGTGCTGTAGTAGGATAATTAAGAGTCCAGAATTTAGAATTTAATTTATTTCTTGGGGTTGAATTTCTAGTGTCACCAATAAATAAACCTAACCAATATTTAGATAATGGCCAAGTTAACATGCTGGCGTATTTATTATTTATACCAAAGTTAGGCGAGATAAATACAAAACCTAAAATATTTTTTGATAATCCTTTATCCAAAGCAGCAATTGAACTCAAAGTTCCTCCTGTTGAAGTAGATATTACTAATATACGTTTACCAATTCTGGAACCTACTTCAATTGCTTCATGCAAGTCATTTAACCAGGACTTGATTGAAGCTTGCCCCATATCATTAGCATCTCTACCGTGCCCTTTTAATCTTGTGTAGAAAATATTTGCTTTTAATTTGTTTGCAATTAAATCGGGAAGAGGACGAATTTCTTCTGAACTTGCAGAAAAACCATGAATATAGATGATTGAAATAGGTGTTTTCTTATTGTCTTCTTTAAACCAAATTATTCTTTTTTTTACACCTTCTTTAATATTGTTAAATTCTTTTTCCTTATTATTTAGATATTTATTTACATCAGCGCCAATTGAGTTTGTTTGAAAATTACTTGTTAGGTTTATTTTTTCTTTAAAAAATACCATGAATATCAATGTTAAAATAATAGGAATAATTGAAAAAAATAAAACTTTACTAAATATAACTAATTTTCCTAAATAAAAATTACTCTTAAAAACTTTACTGTATTTGATATTTAAAAAATAGTTTTTTTTAAAACATCATATATTATTAATTAGTAGGTAAAAACTTTAAGGTTAGGCAATGAATACTATACCGTCTCTATTTTTTCAAAAATCAGAAATTTATAAAAATAAAACTCTTTTTGGATTTAAAAATAATAACAAATGGGATCATATTACTTGGAATGAAAGTAAAGATATGGTTATTAATTTGTCTTTAGGTCTAGATAAAATTGGAATTAAGAAAAATGACAAAGTTTCAATAATATCTGATAATAGTTATCAATGGTGTGTTGCAGACTTGGCTATAATGTCATTAGGTGGCGTTACTGTCCCTGGTTACATTTCTAGCAATGAAGATGAACTTTATCATATTCTGTCTCATTCTGAGTCATCTTTAATTTTTACTAATGCAAAATTATTACATACTATTCTCAAAATAATTCCAAAATTAAAAAAAATTAAATCTATTGTTTGTTTTGATCCATTTGAGGAAAAGAATTATTCAAAACAGAACATTGAAATTTTAAGTTTCAATGAATTAAGAAAAATCGGATCTAATAGTGTCTTAAAAAAAGACTTTTTAAATTTGTATGTAAATAAGTTAAAAGCTGAAGATGTTATCTGTTTGATCTATACTTCGGGAACAAGTAGTTTGCCAAAAGGCGTTATGCTTACTCATAAATCAATTATAACAAATATAGAAGGTGCTGAATTGCTAGTTAGAGATATTAATGTAAAATATCATAGATTTTTATCAATTATACCATTGTCTCATGCTTATGAACATACTGCAGGCTTTTTGTTGCCTTTATATATAGGTGCAGATATTTATTTTAATAAAAATCGCGATCACATAGTTGATGATCTTTTAACTGTAAAGCCTACTTTAATGGTTGCAGTTCCAAGATTATATGAAGTTTTATATAAAAAAATTAATAATCAATTGTTATATCAAAACAAGATATCGCAAAAATTATTTTTAAAGGCAGTTGAATTAGGAATTAAAAAATTTCAATATTCTAATCTTAATTTATTAGAAAAATTAATTGATATTTTTCTTACAATCACTGTAAGAAAAAAAATTAAAAATAAATTTGGTGGCAAATTACAAACATTTATTTCTGGGGGAGCTGCATTAAATATACAAGTTGGATTGTTTTTTAATGCTTTAGGAATAAATATACTTCAAGGTTATGGGCAAACTGAATGTTCTCCACTTATATCGGCTAACCCAATAAATAGAGTAAAGTTAGATAGTGTTGGCCTTGTTATTAAGGGGCTTGAAGTAAAGTTATCTAAAGAAAATGAAATACTAGTTAAGGGTAATTCAGTAATGAAGGGTTATTGGAAAGATGAAATAAATACAAAAAAAACTATAGTAAATGGTTGGTTACATACTGGGGATTTAGGGTCAATAGATGAAGATAATTATATAAAGATTATCGGAAGAATAAATGAGATGATTGTTAACTCCGGTGGAGAAAACATAGCTCCTGTTCCAATAGAAAATTCATTATTATCTTATGATGAAGTAGAACAAGTAATGGTATATGGTAACAACAAACCTTTTTTAATTGCCATTATAGTTCCTAACGATGAATTAATTTATAAAGCTGATGGTGATATAAAAAGTTTGCATCATATATTTCAAGAAATTTTAACTTCAGTAAATAAAAAATTATCTCAGAATAAAAAAATTAGAAAATTTATATTAACTGCAAAAAGTTTTAATTTTGAAAATAACCAGTTAACACCAACTCTAAAAATTAAAAGGCATATTATTATCAAGGATTATAAAGATAAAGTAAGTAATTTATATAAAAAACATATTTCTAAAAAATAACTTTTGAATATTTACAAAGAAAATTTTATAAATAAATGGCAATTATAATCGATAATATCTTTTAAAAATATTATTTTATTATTTTTAATAAGAATTTTTGTTTTAATAGTATTGTATTTTAAGTTTAATTTTGACTTCGGTAAATGTTAGTAAAAATCATTATAAAAAATACTATTTTAAGTAAAATGATATAAAGTAATTATAATTGTTATTAAACAGGAGAATGGTTCTATGGAAGTTTTTTATAATCTTAGCAGCATTATATCTATACTTTTTTTCGGATTTGTAATTCTTACAATTTACTTAGGAGTAAAAATTGTTCCCCAATCAGATGTTTTTATAATTGAGAGATTTGGAAAATATTCCAAAACACTTAGTGCAGGCTTATCTATTATTATTCCTTATTTAGATAAAGTTGCTCATAAAATAAGTATTCTAGAAAGACAACTAAAAGAGTTTACGATTTCTGTGATCTCTAAAGATAATGTAGAAGTTAAGCTGGAAACTACTGTTTTTTATAGATTAGTTGACGCTAGTAGATCCGTTTACCGAATTAGAGATGTACAATCAGCTATTAATACTGCTGCTACATCCATTGTTAGGTCAGCAGCAGGTCGTCTTGAATTAGATGACCTCCAGTCAAGTAGAGATTCTATGAATGAGGAAATTTCAAAAAATTTACAGCAAGCTGCAGAAGTTTGGGGTATTGAAATCACAAGGACTGAAATAACTGATATTATAGTTGATGAACAAACTAGAACATCTCAAAGGCAACAATTAAACGCCGAAAGAACGAGAAGAGCAACTATTGCAGAAGCAGAAGGTGAAAAGCGTTCAGTAGAATTGAAAGCTGATGCAAAGCTTTATGAGGCTCAAAGAGAAGCTGAGGCTATAAAAATAACTGCAGATGCAGATGCTTATTCAATTAAAGCTAAAGCTAAGGCCGATGCTGAGCAAACACATTTATTGGCGGAGGCGATAGCTAAAAATGGTCAGCCGGCGATTAATTTTGAAATAATGAAAAGACAAGTGGATGCAATTGGTGTGCTAGCAAGTTCTCCATCTTCTAAAACTTTAATATTGCCCACTGACATAACTGGAATACTAGGTGGAATAGAAACATTAATGCATTCTCTTACAAAGAAGGGGAAGTAAATGGATGTTTATATGTCTTTATCATATTGGCTGTTCTTGCCAGAATTTTGGATTATAGCAGGGATTCTACTTATATGTTTAGAACTTGTAGATGGAAGCTTAATATTCTTTCTTCCTCTTGGGTTAGGTTCTTTTTTCAATGCTTTAACTTTATTTTTTCAAGAGAATGAAAACATTTTTGATTATCAAGTTATTTCTGTTTGGCACCATTCTTTAGTAACTTTAGCTATTTACTCTATAATAATATCATTTTGTTTAAAATGGTTCTCTAAAAGAAAATCTGAAAAGGATATAAATAATTATTAAAATGATTAAAATTTGCCATCTTATTAGTTTGTTCATTTATTAGATTAAATACTTAGAGGACATCATTTTAAAAATAATATTTTATTTATGATAAAAAAATATAACTATAATTTTTATTACTCTATTAATAGTAAATCTAACTTTAATAACTTCATATTCATTTCTAACTAAAGTAGATGTGGATATCATTTTAAAATACAAAGAAGCCTCAATTGTAAATGCAGGTAAAGAATTATGTTAACAATTGTTCTTCTTGCCACGTAATTAATTTAGAAGGACCAGTTAAATGTCGATCTAAGCTTCCAAATGGTATCTTTCCAGCTCCTCCTCATGACCAACCGGGTCATACTTGGCATCATTCGGATAATTATCTATTTAAGATTACTAAATATGGTGTTGAGAACTTTATTGGAGAAATATATCCAAATAATATTCCTGCTTACGAGAAGATTTTATTAGACGGTCAAATCATATCTGTTTTATCTTATATAAAGAGCGAAGGGTCAGAAGATATAATTTATAGACATAATAAATTTAATAGAAAATATAATGCAAATTAATACTTTAAAATTTTAGGTGTTTTATCAAATTTATTTTATATATATATTATGAAATTAAATATTTTAGATTCTCAAAATGATGACAATCCATTATTAGCTCTTACACTTCTAATTTTTGGTGTACTTATCTTATCGTTACAGGATGCGCTTATCAAAATGATGTCTTCTGAAACTACTTTTTGGCAATTACAATTTCTTAGATCAATATGTAATATAATTTTATTAATATTAATTGCTTATTATACAAATGGTTTAAAAATTCTATTTCCAATTAATTGGAAGCCTGTATATTTGCGAGCATTCATGATGACATGTTGTATGTTTTGTTTTTTTTCAGCCTCGCCTATTTTAAGTGTCGCTCAAATGGCTGCAGGTCTATATACTTACCCTTTGTTTGTATCCATTATGGCTTTTACTATTTTAAAAGAAAAAATGGGTATTTGGCGTTTAAGTGCTCTTGTTTTAGGAAGCTTAGGAGCTTTAATGATCCTACAACCATGGTCTAATGATTTTATATATGTTCAATTATTGCCTGTTTTAGCAGGTTTTTTTTATGCTTCTAATATTATTTTAATCAGGAAATATTGTCGAAAAGAAAGTGTTATGTCATTAACATTAGCAGTTGGATTAATGTTTTTTATTTCAGCTACTATTGGAACAATATTTTTTGAATTTATATATGTATCAGAAGCTTTTATTAAAGAAATGCCATTTATAGCTCTCGGATGGCCTCAATTAACTATGATTGTTTTTTGTTTTGCAATTATATGTTCTTTTTTAAATCTTTTTGGCAACTTATGTTTAGCAAAAGCATATCAATCAGCTGAAAGCAGCTGGCTAGCTCCTCTTGACTATTCATATCTATTTTTTGCAGCTATTTGGAGTAAATTATTATTTGGTTTTTGGCCTACTAATATGAATTTAGTAGGTATTTGTTTTATTGCATTCTCTGGAATATTAATTGCATGGAGAGAAAAAGTTAAAAAAGTAGTTAGATAAAATTAGTATTTAAAAAATTATCAATTCTATTACTAAAAATTATATCTGATCTTCTTATCTTTCTTGTTAAGAATATGCCTTTTAATGAAATAGCTCTGCTTAGTGCAACATAAGTTTGACCGTGAGCAAAAGTGCCGCTATCAAGGTCAATTATTACATTTTCAAAAGTTTGTCCTTGGCTTTTATGTATAGTTACAGCCCAGGCTAATTTTATAGGGTATTGAGTGAATGTAGCAACAACTTCATGTTTTACTTCACCATCTTTTATAGTGTAATTAAATCTTTCCCATGTATCTTTAGTTATTTTGTGAACTTTATTTTTAATTTTTAAGTGAATAATATTCTTATCTAATTTATGAACAACTCCAATTGATCCATTAACCCATCTCTTTGGAGATTTTAAATCATTTTTAACCATCATTACTTGAGCACCTAATTTTAATTCAAGTATTTCATCTGCTGGTTTTTCTTTGAAATCACCAGTTTGTATGGATTTATATAAAAATGATTCTGTACTAATGTTTTTTAAATTTGCGTTATTGATGCTATCAACTTTTCTGTTTGTTGGAGATAGTATGATTGTTTCAATTGGGATTATTGAATTATCTTTAATTATTCTGTCATTTATAATATTGAGATCATTATCAGATATAAGTCCTGATCTTATGTTGCTCAAAACGTTTAAAAAAGTTTCATCTTTCTGTCTATAAACTTTAGTTAACTCAAAAGTTTTTAAAGATGAAGATTGATAACAATTTGCATTAAAAAAGTAATGACCATCTGGATAAAAATTATAAAAAATCTCCTGTTCATTTTCTCTTACTACTGGAGGTAATTGGTATAAATCACCTAATAGAATAACTTGAACACCTCCAAAACATTCTTCGCTTCTTCTGTTAAGTTTTAAGGATTGATCAATTCCATCTAGAATATCTGATCTAATCATAGAGCATTCATCAATTAAAATTGTATCTATTTTACTTATTATTTTATTAGATAATTTTTGTATTTTTTCATTAATAAGAATTCTAGGAGGAAATAAAAAAAAAGAATGAATAGTTTTCCCTTTAGCTTTAATTGCAGAAATGCCAGTCGAAGCTAGTATTACAAAATTCTTTTTAGAATTAACTCTAAAATATTCTAATAAGGTTGTTTTTCCTGATCCAGCTTTTCCAGTTATAAACATGTTTTGGCTTGAATGTTCCATTACGTTGTATATTTCTTTAAAATCGTCTCTTACTTCAAGGTTTTCTGGTAAGTCATCTAGAGATTTATATGAATTATATGTGTTAGACATTTTTAATGCTTGCTATGAAAATATTATTTAATTTTATTAATGATAAATTTTAAAAAATATAGGTTATCTTTTTTAAATATTATTATAGTGAAATTGAAAAAAATTAATCAAAAGTAAACTCTTTAACAATTGAATTAACTATTTCATCTTGTGTTAAAGATTGATTAAAAATCATTGCATCTATAGGTTCCTCTAAAATAGAAAACTGGCTGTCGACAAGTGTATCTGGCATAAAATGTTCTTTCCTAGAATTTATTCGATTTCTTGCAGTGTCTTTATCGACTTTTAAGTACACTAGTTTATAATTCTTAACTCCAATTAATTGTCTATACTTATCTTTTAAAGCTGAACAAGCTACAACTAAGTTTTGTTTATCAATTCTACTTATTATCTGGTCTTTAATCTTTAATAACCAATCATATCTATCTGCGTCATTAAGTGGAATGCCTTCACTCATTTTATTAATATTGTGTTCTCCATGGAAGTCATCTGCTTCAATAAAAAAACCGTTAATTTTAGACGATAGCTTTGAACCAATAGTTGTTTTTCCAGATCCTGCAACGCCCATTATAAGAATACAAGTAAATGTATTTTTCATTATTTT
>Ga0209711_10001245_pt1 | contig 25109 bp, 23 predicted proteins | sample ArcticOcean_MG_C_7_FD_187441 | JGI IMG/M metagenome (GOLD analysis project Ga0209711, IMG submission 187441) | Marine microbial communities from western Arctic Ocean - ArcticOcean_MG_CB11_88 (SPAdes) (version 2) | ecosystem: Environmental > Aquatic > Marine > Oceanic | place: Arctic Ocean...
ATACACGTGTCAACGCCGGACTAAATTTACATCAACGGCCGGAGAGAAAGTACATCAGTTGAGGTGCGCTAAGTTTGTCCATAGGCCCGCACGGCGGAGTGCTTTTATATAGCGATGGAGGTGTGCGGGGCTGTGGACAAACCGGTTTTTGGTGTCTGTATTTAGGCTTTGCCGGACTGACGGCTGTGTTTGAGGCGAAAGCTCTCGCCGTTCATTTCCAGAATGTGGACATGGTGGGTTAGCCGATCGAGAAGTGCGCCTGTCAGGCGTTCGGAGCCAAAGGTGCTGGTCCATTCATCGAACGGCAGGTTGGATGTCACGATGGTGGACCCACGCTCGTAGCGCTGTGAGAAGACCTCGAACAGCAGTTCAGCACCAGTTGGCGACAGTGGCACATATCCAAGCTCATCGATGATCAGCAGGCTATATTTGCTCAGTTGCTTCTGCAGACGCAGCAGCCGCTTCTCGTCCCGGGCTTCGAGGAGTTCATGCACCAATGCCGATGCGGTGATGAAGCCGACAGCCAGGCCCTTCTGACAGGCCGCCAGCCCAAGACCGAGGCCAATATGTGTCTTGCCGGTGCCGCTGTTTCCCACTGCGATGATGTTCTCATTGCGAGTGATGTAATCACAGCGGGCCAGTTCCATCACCAACATCTTGTTCAGCGAGGGCATGGCCTTGAAGTCAAAGCTGTCGAGGCTTTTGATGGCCGGAAACTTTGCGGCTTTGATCCGCCGTTCGACCATACGCCGTTCCCTGTCGATCAGTTCCAGTTCAGCGAGGCGCAGAAGATAACGAGAATGATCAATCCCTTCGGTTGAACATTGTCTGGCGACTTTGTCATACTCGCGCAGGAAGGTTGGCAGGCGCAGGGCCTTTAGATGATGGGCCAGCAACAATTGGGGCGTATCAGTCATCACCGATCTCCTGACAACAGCGCCATGTAATCGCCTGGGGATGTGACCGCAACATGGGCCTTGGGTAGGTATGGATAAACCGTCATATCCAGCCGTGGAGGTCGGCGTTCAATCCGGCACAAAACCAGATGTTTCACTGCATCAAAGCCAATGGCGCCGCGTTCAAGGGCGCCCTGCACTCCGGCTTCAACGTCCGCGATCCGGAATGTTTCCAGCAGTCGCAGAACCTGAACGAACTCGCGCTTGCCCTTTTTACCCATGCGGGCCTCCATAAGTCGACGCAGGACAATGAAGGCTTCCGGCAGGTTCCAGTCTGCCAGCGGTGCGGCCTGATCAAGCGCGTTGGTCTTCTGTTCGATCAGCGCCAGATAATGAAGGGGATCAAAGACGTAATCCTCCTTCTCCCAAGACCGCGCGTGACGGGCGATGACCTCAGCCCCGCAGGCAATCACCACCTCATGCACATAGCCCCGCACCAGAACCTCCTGATGACCGTAGGCAGTCGGAACTGAATAATCATTGCTGCGGTAACGCACGAGAGACAGTGAACTCACGCGAACAGATTGCTTGTCGCAGGCGTCGTAGGGAACCGCAGGCAAGGGTTGGAGCCGCTCCGCATCAGCCTCAAACCGCGCGCCAATGGTGCCTTTCTGACCGCGCAGCTTGTCGTTCATCCGCCTGCGGCATTGTTCAGCCAGATGGGCATTGAGATCATCAAAGTTGGCAAACCGGGGCTTGGGCACCATGAAGTTGCGACGTGTATACCCCACCATCCCTTCGACTTTACCTTTGTCGTTTCCCTTGCCCGGGCGGCCAAAGCGATCCTCAAACAGATAATGGGATACAAGTTCTGAGAACACCCGGGTTCGTTTGCGTTTGCCATCCCCTAGAATGCGGGCAACTGCGATCCGTGTATTGTCATAAAGGATCGACGCAGGCACGCCGCCGAAGAACGCAAATGCTGCTACGTGCGCATCACAGAAAGCCTCCGTCGTCTCTGCTGGATACGCCTTCAAAAAGCACGCATCTGAATGCGGCAGATCCATCACCAGAAAGTGGATCTTTTGTTCAACACCACCTATCACGGCAAGCGCTTCACCAAAATCCGCCTGAGCATGACCCGGCGGATGCGTCAGCGGCACAAACATCTCCCGCTGACGCCGCTTGGCAACAAAGATATAGTCCTTCACAATCGTGATGCCACCTTCAAAGTTATGCTCATCACGCAGTCGTTCAAATATCCGTTTCGACGTGTGTCGCTGCTTCTTTGGAACCAGCTTATCTGCCTCAAGGATCTGATCGATAATCCCTGTAAATGCATCCAGCTTCGGGCGGCTCACGCGCTGGCTGCGCCGATATCCGGGAGGAACAGAAAACGCCAGCATCTTGGCAACCGTACGAGGATCAATCCCAAATACTCTTGCCGCCTCCCGTTGGCTTATACCCTCAATTGAAACCGCGTGACGCACACGTCCATACAAACCCACTTGTTTCATCCTCGCCCTCGGTAAATAGAGAGCTTAACACTGATGGAGTTTTACTCCGGCCAACCAGAAAATCCAGCCGCTTCTGTGAGGGATTATTGCACCGGCGTTCTCAGTTTTGTCATTGGGAATGGTTACAAATTAGCCCTGCCTGCTTCAAGCAAGTTTAATCTGATAGTGCCACGATTGGTGTTTTTCAAAATGCAAGTAAGGGCTTTGAAACTAATCAAAGCCCCTAAAATTTTTAGCCGAACATGTCTGCAGTTATGCCTGCATACCAACCTTCGGATTCTTCGTAGGTCGCTTTGCGCACATCCGCGGTTTCGCCTGTGGCAGAGATGAAACCATCAACCTTTGCGATCTTTTCATCGGTCGCTTCATAAGTCGCACCAACTTTCACGCCATCATTGGTATTAATTAACGACCAGCATGTGTTCGAGAACTTGGCTGGGAAGACTCGAGACCCTGTCAAAGCCCCACGCACCGCATTGGCGCAGACCTTCGCCTGGCTATTTGCAGAGAAGCCGGACTTTGGCATATCACCCTGTTGAGAGGCATCGCCCAGAACATAGACATCCGCATCCGCTTTGGTGGACATATCAATGGCGTTGACCGGAGCAAACTTGCCGTCCGTCACACCGGTCAATTCGGCAATGCGACCCGCTTTCATGGCTGGGATCACGTTGCAGACATCGACCTTGGTCACTTCACCATCAATCGTGACAGTCATAGCACTTGGATCAACCGACACATTGCCGCCGCCGAAGTCACTCCCAATCCAGTCGATCATACCGCTATAGTGTTTTGCCCAACCTTCTTGGAACAACCCTTGCTTCGAGAATTTCGGCTTAGGATCGGCCACAATGATTTTTGCGGTCGGGTTGTTGGCTTTCAGATAATGCGCAACCATCGATACCCGCTCGTAGGGTCCAGGAGGACAACGGTAGGGATTTGGTGGCGCAACCATTGCGAATGTGCCGCCCTGTGGCATCGCTGCGATTTGCGCTTTGAGCAATTCGGTTTGCGAGCCGCCTTTGTAGGCATGTGGCATTGCGTTTTGCGACGACAGGTCCCAGCCCGAAACAGCACCTTCCACAAAGTCGATCCCAGGGGATAGAATTAACTTGTCATAGGGCACAGATGCACCACCGGCCAATGTGACAGTCTTGGCGTCGCGATCCACGCCAACGGCCCAATCATGAACAACATTCACGCCGCCTGCAGCCATTGTGCCGTAGGAATGGCCAAGGTCATCGATGGTTTTGATCCCACCCAGATAGAGGTTGGAAAAGAAGCAGGTGTAATACATACGCGAGGGTTCGATCAGGGTGACATCAACAGCACCCTTGCTGTCTTTGGCAATGTAGCGTGCCGCGGTCGCCCCGCCGGCCCCGCCACCAACAACCACAACCCGAGGCTTGCCATGGCCATTGGCAAAAGCGATTGGCGCGGCCAAAGCGGTCGCCGCTGAAGCCCCGCTGCCAATAAATACGCGTCTATTCAGTTTCATGTTTTCTCCTCCCAGAGTTTAGCCTCTTATTTGAGGTCTTTAAAATACGCCGCTAATGCTGCGATCTCTTCATCAGACAAACGCCCCGCCATCATTTGCATGACAGGATGTGGCCTTAATTTTTGTTTGTAAGCGTGCATAGCAATGACAAACTCTTTTGGTGGCCAAGCCGTAATCCCAGGAATACCATCATTCATGCCGTTGCTTTGGTGACATGTCAGGCATTCACTGGACAGATATTCACCATATTCGGGATCCCCGACAATAGAGAGAACAGAAGGATCAAGACTGATCTCCGGCCCCTGTCCGGTCTCTTGCGCGCTTGGCAGACTGGCCGCACCGTCGGAAAATTCACGTAAATAAGCGATGAGATTTGCTCGATCTTCTTTTTCCTTGAGACCCCGGAAACTCATCCGGGTTTTTGCCACCAAAGATTTCGGGTTTTCGAGGAAGGTGTCCAAGGTTTCTGCTGACCAAACCAGCCCGTCCTCTCCTACACCGATCATGCTTTTGGAGTATTTGGCCCCCGCAAGGCCGCCCGCAGTGCGCCCAAAAATATCATTCAGTTGCGGGCCCACGCGGTTGTTCGCATCTTCTCCAACTTGATGGCACGATTGGCACTTTTTGAACACAGCGGCACCTTGAACACTATCGCCCACGCCTTCAGCCCAAGCATTACCTGTCAACAATGATGCCATGAGTACCAAAATAAGTTTACAGATAAATTGCAAAACTAACCTTTCATGCGCCGTCCTTCAAACATTTGGCATGGGAAACTTCCAAAATACAATACAAATTCGAGCAATTGAATATATCGAGGGATTTCATCAATTCAGTCCAATTTAAGATGAGTAAAACGCAAGCGATCAAGAAAAAGAAAAACTGTAATGTCCGACTGATGAGAGCCAGCATCGGATTGCTGGCATATCCTAAACCTATGCGCTCAATAATTGCCGCCACTCGGCGAGAGCAGCGGCACGGTTTATCTTGAAATTGGTGCGTGATTAGAAGTGGCGTTCCTGCAGCCCCACACCCATCCCCTGTTGCGCCTTTAGCGGACCAGAGGTCGAGAGGAGATGTAAACGAGACTACAATGCCCTGCCCGTCTTAAGTGGTTTTGTCTGGCAGTGCCTTTTCGATTGGTATTACTGGTGAACCCCGTCATAGAGAGTAATGCTTCCCACATCGTTGAAATCAGTTTTACATCATGCCAGATACTTCCCTTTGTGGTCGGCGCTGACGGCTGTTCGATGGCGCTCCTTTGACTCTCGGTCTCGTGGATTGGGGACAACATTTAAAACCGTCATGCGTTGGTTTCCGCCTGCAAGGCGCCGATTTGACCGCGAAGCCAAACGGGTTTTTCCTAATATGAAGCGCGGCGCGCGCGCTAAGCTGGGCCAAGATATGGGCCGACATATGGGGAGAACACTGTTTGAGATCTATCACGATGCTGAATTTCAAACCCAATACCATAAATTCAGTGCCTCAGGTCCTGGCCTTATTGCCCTGAAAGAGGCTCAAGCGGCTGGCAAGGGAGCGATCATTGTTTCCGGCCATTTTGGACAGTGGGAAGCTGTTCGCGCCGTGATCAAAATGCATGGGCTTGAAAGCGGAGCTGTGTATCGACCGCACAAGAACCGCCACTACGCGCGCCGCATTCTTGCTGGTATTGAGGCAGGGGGGAAGCCGATTTTAGCAACGGGCAACGTTGGAACCAGGGCCCTAGTGCGGCATTTGCGGGATGGCGGCATTATTTCAATCTTGTTAGATGAAAAATATTCGGAAGGTGTAAGGATACCGTTTCTCGGGCATGACGCTCTCACATCTCTTTCAGCTGCCCAGCTTGCACTTAAATACGATCTGCCCATGATCCCTGCATTTGGCACCCGCATTGATGATGGGAACGCATTTCGCGTGGAGTTCGAAGCCCCAATCCCCCACACCGACAGCATCACAATGACGCATGTTTTTAACAACAGTCTATCTGCGCGGATCATGGCGGATCCAGAACAGTGGTACTGGATGCTAAGACGGTGGGACGGTGCTTGATTTTAGGTGTAGTTCGCTAACCGATCCTCCACGGTATAAAAATGCGGTATTGTCATGTGTGGACGGCTCCTTTTATGCAAGGGTTAATTTGAGTGACTTTGATGTTTAACGTACAACTGCTCTCACGGAGTGGTTCAATTTCTGTGCCGCATGATGATTGACTTGAGGTGCCCTTTAAGGGTGTTCAAGTTTGTCTGACAACACCATCAAATGCACTCATCTATTAGCCTCTCTGTTTTGTTGTTAATGTCGACCCTGTGGGCGCATCACCGGTCACACAGCTCTCGCAGGGTTTGGGCAACAAGGCCCATGTAGCCATCGTCATATCCGGCTTCATTTTCCAAGACACTGAGAAAGGCGCAGGACGTCCCCGACCGCATGTCGACCATCAGAAACTGCCCGCCGTAACCAGCATGTCCGACAAACCGCCCGTCTGTCATCAGATGGTTTGAATACCGAAGCCAATCCTTTGGAGGGGTGAGTTTGGGGGCATCGCGCGACAGGCTGTGGGCGATGAAAGCTGCATTCGCAAAGGGCTTGCCCAAAATGTCGCTGCCTGCCCGCGCAAACAACAATCCAAATCGCGCAAGGTCACGCGCACTCAGGCAGCCTCCACCGGAAAAGGCGGGAAAGCCGTCAGGGCTGCAGCTGATGTGAAACGCGCCCTCATATCCAACGGCATCCGCGACCTGTTCAACCAACTGTGCCAATGGTTTTGGCGAAACAGCAGCCACGATGCGGGTCAAGACGTCTGTATTGGCAGATTTATAATCAGCATAGTCGCGCCAATCCGTTGGCGTGAAACCTGTGATCTCATTAGTGAAATCCATCAAAGTGGTCTCCACCAGACCGGCTACGGGCAGACGCCAGCCCAAAGCAATCTCCTCGGTATAGCAATCCGACTGCGGATCGCTGTAGTCTTCGGAAAAGTCGTTGCTGACGGCCATATCCAAAAGCGATTGCACCGTTGCTTGCGCGTACCCCGTTCCAATGTCTGGCAGATAGTCGGCAACCTTGGCTTCACACGATATCAAGCCTTGTTCCAGAAGTTGCCCGACAATCAGATGGATGTGCAGCTTGGATACAGATTGAATCGAATGCGGGGTGGTTGTTGTGAAATCATCCGCCGCCGTTTCCATCACGATACGGTTGCCCTGAATACAGCAGATTGCCGAGAATGCCGGATGGTGCAGCAGGTCTTGCAAGCGCGCTGGCTGATCGGGCAGCCCTTCCTTTGACGGTTCCAACATCAACACATTGCGTGACCGCACCATCAGTGTGCGGCGAAACAGGTGGTGTGCATTGTGAAACCCATGACGGCGATGCGCAGGCCGGTTCCAACGTTGTTTGTTGTCCGCGCCGACAGTCAGATCGGGGTTCGGAATGATCCTCGCACCGCTCATGTCGCAACTGCGCGGTGCAATAAAGCATCTACCGCGCAAACGTGGTCGGAATAGACAAACAGCGGGTTGATCTCGATCTCTGCGATCGTGGCCCGCTCTTGCAGGTAAGCCTGACAAAGAGTGTGGATTTCGGCCCCAATTTTGGACAGTTCTGCTTTGGGGCGACCCCGAAATCCACCAAGAAACCGCGCAACACGCAGGCTTTGCAGAGCTTTCTCAATGTCATCAGGGGTTGAGGGCAAAAGCAAGGTCACCGCGTCGCCCACCAACTCAACCAGAACGCCTCCGCTGCCCAACACCAATGCCGCGCCAAACTGCGAATCACTGCGCAAGGTAACGATAAGCTCTGCCAAGGGGGGCGGCGACATGGCCTCGATCAGAAACCTGTCTGCGACAGCTGCGGGGTTGTGTGCCGTGACATCAGCGCGCATCTGCACTGCAGCTTTAGAAACGGCAGTGGCGTCATTCAAATTCAGCGCTACCGCTCCTGCTTCGGTCTTATGGGCCAGAAGCGGGCTCATCATCTTGAGCGCTACCGGAAAGCCTATTTCGAGCGCGATATCGGCGAGTTGTTCTGCAGAGGCAACCCTGCCCTGCGGCACTGCCATTCCTTGATTGACCAGCCAATCTTTACCTTTGTCTTCCGTTAACATTTCCAGCATACAGACCTTCCCCGCAGGCAACAATGGTGCTCGCATCAGCAAGGAAATATATGCACGGGTCTGCGCCCAAGTAGCAGCCTGGCAAATAGCATTCAACGTTTCGTGAATCCCCTGCATCGGGGCCAGCCCCTCAGCGATCAGGAACTGACGGGTCTCAACGTCCATATTCTCAGGCAAAGTCGCACAAATTGCAGCAGGCAGACCTTGTTCGTTGGCAGCACGCCCAAAGGCTGCTGCATCCTGTTGATAATACCCTTTGGAGGCATCCAACCCCGCTGCCGGATAATCCTGAACAAGGACAGCAGCATCCGCGCCTACTGCCGCAATGGCCTTTGCAAACACAGGATAGGTCAGATCGCCCTGCCCCCAGATTGGCGTGGTATAATCCAGCGGGTTTGACACAGTTGCGATCTCGGGCAACAAAGCTTTGAGCGCCGTTTCTTCCACAGGATCAACAGGTGGAAACACCAGCCCGATCTTTTCGGCGTAATCCGCAAGCATCGTGGCCCCCCCGCCCGAGCAGGTAAACCCAGCCACGCGCGCGCCCTTGGGTGCACCGACCACGCAGAGGTATTTGAGCGTTTCCAGAAACTGCGAGGGGTTCGTCACACTGATGACACCGGTGCGCGCAAAGAGCGCCTCATAAAGCTCAGTCGCGCCAGACAGTGATCCGGTATGGCTGACGGTCAATGCAGACCCGATTTCCGAACTGCCGGTCTTGAGCGCGACAACTGGAATGCCCTTAGACAACGCCTTGAGTGCGGCGCGTTCAAAGCGGGGGATGTCTTGCAACCCTTCGATGTGCAGGCCAATGGCCCGCACGGCAGGATCATCCGCGAAAACGTCAAGAAAATCCTCTTGCCCCAACACGGCCTGATTGCCCGCCGAGACCATATAGGCCAGCGGCAATGAGCGCTGGCTCATTGTAATGTCGGAAGAAAACATGCCCGATTGCGTTATTATCGCCGCGCCATAGCCCGGCGACCAACCGCCGTGTTCAAACGACCACAGGGCGGCATTGTCGATGTAGTTGATCAGCCCGTAGCAATTGGGGCCAATCAAAGCCATGTCACCTGTGGCGTTGACTAGTGCTTGTTCGGCCAGCGCGTCGCCGGTTTCCTTGAAGCCAGCCGAGAAACACACAACCCCGCCTGCGCCCATCTGCGCTAGAGTCTGCAACGCCGCGACAACCCCACCCGCCGGAATGGCAAGGTAAACCGCATCGGGCGCTTCAGACAGATCGCTGATCGACGCGACACAAGGCAGCCCGCCCAGTTCTGCCCGCTTGGGGTTCACGGCCCACATCTGTCCTTGAAAGCCCCGCCTGCGCGCTTCGTTGATCGCGATCGTCGCGTCGCGCCCACCGATGAATGCGATATGGCGCGGCCTCAGAAGGCGTTGGAAATTTGCACGGCGTTCAGGGGTCATGCACCAAGCGGCCGCAGGATGGAGCGTGTGATGATATGACGCTGGATTTCGCTTGTGCCGTCCCAGATGCGTTCCAAACGGCTATCACGCCAGAAGCGTTGAATCGGCATTTCTTCCATCAACCCCATGCCGCCGAAGATTTGCACAGCATCATCGGCGATCTTGCCCAACATTTCCGCGCAGAAGACCTTGACCATCGCCGCATCAGCGTCTTCCATTGCGCCCTTTTCAGCGCGGGCCACGGCGTCATTCACCAAAAGGTCTGCCGCGCGCAGATTGATCGCTCCATCCGCCAGACGAAAGCCCGTCGCCTGAAACGTCCCGATGGGTTTGCCGAATTGCTTGCGCGTTGCGGCCCAATCGGTCGCCATATTCAGGATACGCTCTGCCTTGCCGCAGCAGGTGGCACCGACCCAGATACGCCCCATGCCAAGCCATTTACCCGACAACTCCAACCCGCGCCCCTCTTCGCCCAAGATTTGCTCAGGGCCAAGCCGCACATTATCGAAATGCAACTCGAACGTCTTGTACCCGCGGTAGCTGACGCAGCGCGTGCCTTCGCGGCAGTCAAACCCTACCATGCCCACATCAACTAAAAAAGCCGTCACCCGTTTGCGTGGCCCACGCGGTGTTTCATCAACGCCAGTCGCCGCAAAGACAATGGCGAAGTCGGGCATGCAGGGTCCAGAGATAAAATGCTTTGAGCCGTTCAAAATCCAATCGGCACCATCCCGCCGCGCATTAGTTTTCATGCCCATGACGTCTGATCCCGCGTCCGGTTCCGTCAGGGCAAACAACTCGCGTTTTTCACCACGCACGGCGGGCAACAAATACCGCTCTCGCTGATGCGCATTACACGCCATCAGCAGCTCCGTGGGCCGCGCCGCCCAGCTTTGCAGCGCATGGCTGGTCTTGCCATACTCGCGTTCAATCAGCGCCATTTGCGCAATGCCCAAGCCGCCGCCGCCGACCTCTTCAGGCAAGTTGCAGGCGTAAAGGCCCAGTTCTCTTGACTTGGCTTCAATCCGGCGCCCGATCTCTTCTGGCACATGGCCCAATCGATCAACTGCTTCCTCGTGGGGAAACATTTCGGTTTCGACAAAGCGGCGGACCGTGTTGATCAACAGGTCGCTTTCAACGGATGTTTCTATGTTCATAATAACCTCACTTAGGTTGCATTATTGCCGGCGTTTCGGCGCGACTGGATAGCAAAGATCACAAAGGCGATGAAGGTGATCGCGATCAGTACCACTGCCGCAGCTGCCACGGTTGGGTCGGTGTTTTCGCGGATGCCGTTCCACATGCGGCGCGGCAGGGTATAGACGCTGAATTTTGAGATGAATAGCGTCACAACAATCTCGTCCCAGCTTAGGATGAAGGCGAAAAGCGCGCCCGCAAAGACGCCCGGTTTGATCGACGGCAGGATCACCCGGCGCATGGTTGTCCAGTTCGACGCGCCAAGGTTTTTGCTTGCCTGTTCCAGCTTAGGATCAAAGGTGGCAAGGGATGCGCTGACGGTGATCAACACCATCGGGGCGGCGAGAATTGTGTGTGCAAGGATGAGCCCCGCATAACTGTCCAGCAGACCAAGCGGTATCCAAAGGCGGTAGAACGCCATCGCCGAAATGATCTGTGGAATGATGAGCGGCAAGAGTAAGAAGGCGCGAACAAGTTCGCTGTATTTTGATGACACACGCCATAAGCCGATAGCGCATAGGGTGCCCAGAATGGTTGCAAACGCAGATGTTGAGACGGCGATCACACCACTTTGGAAGAAGCTCGACAGCCATTCTTCGCTGCTGAACAGCTTTTGAAAGTGGCGCAGCGAAAGCTCTCCCGATGGCATTGACAGAAACCGTTTTGGCGTCATTGAAACAGGGATCGCAATCAACGCAGGCGTCACCAGAAACAACAGCAAAATCCATGCGCCGACCCGGTTAAACAGGTTAAACAGGCCCACCTTCATCGCGTGGTGCCCCCAAATACTGTGCTAAGCTTCATAAACCGCGACATGATCCACAGCATTGCCAGCACTCCAAACAACATCAGTGCGGCCAGCATTGCCGCCGTGCCCCATTTCAAGGTTACAAGAAGCTGCACGGAGATATACTCGGCTACCATCAAAACTTTGCCGCCACCCAGCACCGCAGGCGTGACGTAAAAACCAAGGCTGAGGATAAACACCAACAAGGTCGAAGCCACGAGCCCCGGTGTGGTCAGCGGCAGATAAATCCGCCAGAATGTCTGCGCGCCCGTGGCCCCTAGATTGCGTGAGGCATCCATGACGCGCTTGTCTAGCGCCTGCATCGAGACCAGAAGCGGCAACACTGCATAGGGGATCATATAGTGGATCATCCCGATCAGCACACCGAGTTCGTTGCGCATAAACGCAATCGGTTCGGCGATCAGCCCGATGTCCTCAAGCGCGACATTTACCAGCCCCTTGCGCCCCAACAGCATCAGCCATGAAAAGGTCCGCACAAGGATGGAAATCCAAAAGGACACAAGCAGCAGCGTTAGCATGTAATTTTTCTGACGCTGGTGGCAATGCACCATGGCGAAGGCGATGGAATAGCCCAGCGTGACACTGAACATGGTGGTGATGATGCAGATGCGTACGGTGGTCCAGATGATGCGGACCAAGGCATCACTTTCGCCCAGCTTTGCGTAGTTGCCAAATCCCGGTTCGGGGTCTGTGACACTCAGCCAGAGGATATTCAGTATGGGACCCAGATAGAGTGCCAACACCAACACCAACAAAGGCGCGATGATCAACCAGCCGGGATGTATGTGCTTGCGCAGTGCGTGCATCAGGGATCCGTTTCGAAAAAGGCCGCCCAGCGGTCTTACGTTGGGCGGCAGGTCAGGAAGTTAGCTAATTGCCTCAAGGAATGCGTTCACCGCATCACCACCATTTTTACCCCACCACTCGGGATCGTTATAGACGATCTTATCGATGTTCTTGGCCGAGGTGATGGCATAATCCTGCTGATCCTCGGGGATTTCACCGAATGCAGCAGGGTTGGAAGGCGTCATGCCAAGGCAGTCAAGAAGCGCAAGTTGCGCAGGTACTTCTTGCGCGGTTGCGATAAACTGCATCACGGCGGCACCGGCTGGATTTCCCTTGGGCACGATATAGGCACCGGGCATCGCAATCGCCTGATTGTTGACCAGTTTGAAGCGCCCATCGGTGTCATTTTCGATGTTGCGGCCCCGGTTTTGCCATATCATGCCCATGGTGACTTCGCCATTAACGCACATCGAATGCGCTTCAGATCCTGAGCCCCAATAGAGGCTGTCGTCTTTGATAGATTTAATCTTGGCCAGCGCTCGGTCCATATCGAGCGGGTAGAGCGCATCACCTGCCACACCGTCTGCCATCAGCGATGCTTCAAGTGATCCATTGGCCCATTTATAAAGCGAACGCATGCCGGGAAACTTGACCGTGTCAAAGAAATCAGCCCAGTTTTGTGGTGGGTTATCGCCGTAGGCTTCGGTATCGTAGACAAAGGCGTAGCCATACAGGATAACCGAAACCCCATATTCAAGCGCATAGCCAGGCAAGGTTTTGTCCTTGGAGACAACGGAATAATCAATCGGCTCAAGATGACCCGTCGGCCCAAGCGAAACGGCGTTGAACAAGTCCGCATCCGCCACGTCAGCAGTGACATTGCCGCTGTCGACCATCTCTTTGATCTTGCCTTCCAGCGGGCCGGAGGTGTCGAACTTCAGCCCCTTGCCGGTGGATGCCGTAAAGGCGTCACCAATGGCCGAACCGTGGCATTCCTCGGACTGACCACCCCAGTTCCACATAACCACGTGGTCTGCCGCGGCTTCGGCATCACCCGCCATCACAGCACTGAGTGCTACGCCTGACGCCCCGCAAAGTGCGAGGAATGTACGGCGATCCATACGCCCTTCTTTGTAAGCATGCGCTCCGTCGGTGAGCATTTCTTTCATGAACTGTTTGTCTTGCATTTTTTAGTTCTCCTATTGATGCGCCGGCGTTTGCCCGGCTGGTTTGGTGAGGCGCCTTTGCGGCACTCTTTTGTAAAATCTAGGTGTCGTGTAATTCGACTGCAGCTGCCTCCTGCCAGAGCAGATCAACTTCGGCGCCCTCGGTAAGCGCCTCTTTATTGCGCCAAACATCGATATCAACCTCGATCTCGTCCCCCTGCACAGTGTCGACGATGATCCGCTGCATTGAGCCAAAATAGGTGATGGAGCGGATGGCGCCGCTGATGCGGGAATTGCTCCCACCTTGCTGCAAACGCAGGTCAATCTTTTCGGGCCGCAGGGCGTACGTCTTGTCGCCTTGCGTGATGAAATTTGATTTACCCAGAAAGCTGGCCGCAAACTTGGTCGCGGGACGCTCGTATAATTCAACCGGCGTACCCACCTGTTCGATCGCTCCGTCGCGCATGATCACGATGCGGTCCGACATCGACAAAGCTTCTTCTTGATCATGGGTAACATAGATGAATGTCGTGCCGACACGCCGGTGGATGTCTTTGAGTTGCTCCTGCACCTCAACCCGCAGTTTTTTGTCTAACGCCCCAAGCGGTTCGTCCAAGAGCAAGACAGGCGGTGCAAAACACAAGGCACGCGCCAAAGCGACCCGTTGCTGCTGCCCCCCCGACAATTGGGTAGGCTTACGATCTGCAAATTCCTGCAACTGGACCAGGTCTAACATCTCATCCACGCGGGCCTTGATCTCGGACGCCGAGCGTTTCCGCACGCTCAGTGCATAGCCGATATTGTCGCGCACCGACATATGCGGGAACAATGCATAGCCTTGAAACACCATACCAAAATTGCGTTTTTCGGCGGGCACATCGGTGATGGAGGCACCGTCCAGCGCGATGTCGCCCTGCGTGATATCCAAAAAACCCGCGATCATCATCAACAACGTCGTCTTACCCGACCCCGAGGGACCGAGGAGTGTCAGAAATTCGCCCTTTTTAATGTCAAGAGTCACACCCTCCACTGCCCTAAAAGTCCCGAACATTTTCGACACGTCGCGGATTTGCAGACTGCCGGTACTGGTAAGATCAGCCATCTGCGCCCCGCAGACCCAGTTTGTTGCGTGCTTCTTGCGGTGTGATGATCCGTGCACCCATCCGTTCGATAATCTCGCGCGCACGGGTGACAAGCTGCCCGTTGGTCGCCAGCACGCCGCGATCAAGATAGATGTTATCCTCAAGGCCAACCCGCACATTACCACCTAAGGCGACGGCGGCGGCCATCATTGGCATTTGACCTCGGCTGATCCCGAAACTGGCCCAGCTTGCACCCGTTGGCAGTTGCGCTTTCATCGCCGCCATCGTCTCAACAGTTTGATCAGCGCCCCATGGGATGCCAAGGCACAATTGAAACATGGGCGGCGCGTTGATCAGCCCTTCTTTCACCATTGCCTTGGCAAAGCGGATATGGCCCAGATCGAAGACTTCCAGCTCGGGTTTAACACCCCATTCCTGCACCATTGCCGCCATTTTACGCAGGCTGGGCGGGGTCGAGATATAGATCATATCAGTATCGGAAAAATTCAGCGTACCGCAGTCAAGCGAACAAATCTCTGGCATACATTCTTTGACATGGGCCAGCCGTTCTTCGGGGCCAATCATGTCGGTTCCGAGGCCGGGCATAGCAGGATTATCGGCATCAGAAATCCAATCGCCGCCCATGCCAGCGGTGATGTTGATCACAATATCAGTTTCGCTATCGCGTATCCGGTCAACGATTTCCTTGAACAACTTGGGGTCACGTGATCCCTGCCCTGTTTCAGGATCACGCGCATGGATATGCGCGATGGAGGCACCCGCTTTTGCCGCTTCAATCGCTGCATCTGCGACCTCCTTTGGCTTTACAGGTACATGCGGACTTTTACCGGTGGTATCCCCGGCCCCGGTGACCGCACAGGTCAGGACGACGTCGTAATTCATTCAGACAGGCTCCCCTTTTCTTTAATTTGGCGCTCAGAGAGATAAGAATTGTGTCGACTATTCGCCATATTTTTGCTTATAATGGCGAAAAATCGCACCAAAACCAGAAGGCTAATGACCGTGGAAATTGATATCTCTCCCAAAATGACACCAGCGCAGGTTCACGCAGTTTTTATCATTGTGCCAAGGTTTAATATCACAACCCTGATCACCATGATCGAGGCGATGAGAATTGCAAATTACCTCGCGCCTGCGCCAATATTCTCGTGGGAAATCGCCTCCTTTGATGGCAAAAAAATCACCGCCAGCAACGGGATGACAACCACCGTAGAGGTCGCGGATGACACCTTGCGGCCCGCCGAATTCGCCTTTGTTCTGGGTAGTTGGGGTACCGAACATTATTCAAACAAATATCTGATCGCATGGCTGCGCAAACGTACCCGTGCTGGCACCCGCATCTGCGGGGTCGAGTTGGGTTGCTACATCGTTGCCCGTGCCGGTTTGCTGGACGGCAAGCCTGCGACGATCCATTGGTCATGGCTGAACGGGTTCCGCGAGACATTCGACCGTGTCGATGTGCGCGAGGGGTTGTTTACGCTTGATAGCAAAGTTATGACCTGCGCGGGTGGATTGGCCGGTGTGGATCTGATGTTGCGCTTGATTGAGGAACTTCAGGGCAGCAGTTTTTCCGGTGAGATTGCCGACCAGATGTTACACCACCCGATCCGCAATGCCACAACGCCGCAACGCAGTACAATGGGGCGCAGCACAGAAACAATGTTGCCGCTGGTGCGCGAAGCGATGACATTGATCGAGAACAACATCGAAGAACCGCTGACCGTGCCAGAAATCGCGAACCTGCTTGATGTGTCGCAGCGCCAGTTGGAGCGGCAGTTCAAAAAACATGTAGGGTGTACGGTTGTGCAATTCGGATTGCTCAGGAGGCTGCAAAATGCGCGGCTTTTGCTGATCTCAACTCAGCTGAGCATCCGCCAGATCGCAACGGCTTCAGGTTTTAACACCCTATCACATTTTGCCTATTCCTTCGGTAAATTCTTTGACCGCCGCCCGTCCGACTACCGTGAGGCTTGGCCAGAAAACGAACCTGCACCAAGCTGGCCCGGCTCGCTTTCAGATTTCCTCAACACGCTCAATGGCAAGTCAGACAAAACTCAGGTGGTGCGCGTCTGACGCAGGGCATTCAGCACGCCTACTATTTCGCGGTCGCGCTGTGCGGCCATGTCTTTAAAGTGCCTATCTCCTGCAACAGCGTTGCAGCCATCCACCATCAGGTCGCGCAATTCTTTGGTCAGCTCGGGCGCTTCCAGACGGGTCCAAGGCAGTTTCAGCGCGGGTCCGAACTGATCCAGATTGGCCGCCATGCCGCCCGCTCCGCAGGCCACATGAAATGCCATACATTGCCCTTGGGACACCATGCGCGGGGCTGGCCCGTTCATCAGCGCGAAATCAATGTCCTCGGGCGTCGCCTCGCCATTAGCGACCATATGCAAGGCCTCGCGCCACAGGGCTTCTTGCAGACGTGTCGCGACAAAACCGGGGATTTCCTTTTTCATCATCAATGGTGCTTTGCCCGCGATCTTGTAAAAGTCCCCGGCCCAATTCACCGCTTCGGGTGCCGTCTTTTTACCGCCAACAATCTCGACCAATGGCAACAGATACGGCGGGTTAAACGGATGGCCTATGACCGTGCGTTCTGGCGTCGGGCAATCGGCCTGAATGTCGCTCATCATCAGCCCAGAGGTGGAAGAGCCAATGACAACTGAAGGCGGCAGGATCACCCCCATCTTTGCGTAAAGCGCTTGTTTGACACCCAACCGCTCTGGCCCACTTTCCTGCACAAATTCAGCCCCTTCCAGCGCATCTTTCAGATCCGTTTCAATGCGCAACCGGTCTCGTGAAGCACCGTCCGCCAGCCCCAGATCAGTCAAGCTGATCCAGGCCGTGTTAAGGATCGACATAAAGGCATCCGCCTCAGCCACATCATGCAAATAAGCAGTAACGTCATACCCACGTGCGAGAAAATGCGCGGTCCACCCAGCGCCAATGGGGCCGGCGCCAATGCTTGTCACGCGGGTCACGGATTGAGGATCAGGATACATCATTCACCTTTGAAATTGGGTTCACGTTTCTCGACAAAAGCGGCAACGCCTTCTTTAGCATCTTCAGATTTAAGCATCTTGCGGTAGGTCGGCATGGGATCCGTGCGCATTTTGTGAAACGCCTTTTCGAGCGGCACACATTCAATCTCGCGCTGCACTTCCTTGACGGCTTGCATCGCCAGCGGTGCGGACCACGCGATTGACGCCGCCCATTCGCGCGCGGCATCCATCAATTGTTCCTTGGGAACAACCTTGTTGACCAACCCGTAATGCGCGGCCTCGGTGGCGGACATCCGGCGGCCCAGCAGAAACATCTCCATCGCGATGTTATGGGGAATGCGGCGTGGAAGGCGTTGCAATGCGCCCGCGTCCGGCACAATTCCCAAGGGCATTTCGGGCAGCCCGAATTCCACATGATCCGCTGCGATCAGCAGATCACAGCCCATTGCCATCTCGAACCCGCCGCCAATCGCCAACCCGTTGATCGCGGCAATCACCGGTTTGTTAAGCGCCCAGTTTTCGGTGAGGCCAGTAAAGCCGCCGAAGCCGTATTCGTCAGCCTCCCACCAGTTATCAAGGCTCATCTCGCCATCGTTAAGCGCCTTGAGGTCCCAGCCTGCCGAAAAGATCTTGTCACCACCGCCCGTTAGAATGGCGCAACGCAAATCTTTGTCTTCGTGCAGTTCCTGAAATGCGGCGGCCAGTGCCTGTGAGGTCGGGACATCAATGGCATTCACCTTGCCGCGCTCCAGCGTCACCTCAAGCACATGTCCGTCACGATGGGTAATTACACCTGTTGACATCAGAGTGCCTCCTTAAATTCCGGCATGACTTCTTTCACGAACATGCTCAGCGAACGTTGCTGCGCTTCGTGGCTGAGGCCCATGGAAGCGTAGTAGATGAACTCGTTCACCCCCAAGGCCTGATATTTCTTCAACTTTTGAATAACCGTGTCAGGGGAGCCGAACATCAGGTTCTCTTCCAACATCGCAGGGTCATATTGTTCGCGGCCTTCCAATTCATCAAGTGGGATGGATTTTGGAAAACCGTTGACCACATCTCCTGAATTGCGGAACAGGTTTTCGAACTGGCTCAGCAACCTGCGGATGGCATTCAGAGCCTCTTGCCGGTCTGCGTCATTGTCGTAAAGACAGGCATGGCGCATCATAGCAAAGCGCGGAAGCCAGCCATTGTCAGCCTTCGCGATCGCCTCACTCAATTGCTGCATATAGAGTTCCGCTTCGGCAAAAGGGCGGGTCAGCGGCCAGCAGTTCACGTGGCACTTCTCGCGCATCGCATAGTCGTATGTGATCGGAGAGCGGGCCGAGACCCAGACAGGCACCTCCAGCTGCACTGGCTTGGGGACCGAAGTGGAGGTCGGAAAGCTCCAAAACTCACCGTCATGGGCATAATCACCGCCCCACAGCGCGCGTACTGCTGGCAGCATTTCCTGCATATACCGCCAAGCGTCGGACTGTTTCAGCCCCGGGCGCATCCGGTCAAATTCACGCTGATAGGCGCCAGAGCCGATACCGAATTCCAACCGTCCGCCACTGATCAGATCAACAAACGCCGCCTCACCCGCCAGATTGATCGGATGCCAATAGGCCGCTGTGGCCACTGCAGTGCCCAAGCGTATGTTGCTGGTCTCTTTCGACCACCACGTCAGCAGCTGAAAAGGATTGGGCGCAATCGTCATCTCAAGCGCGTGGTGCTCAGCGGACCAGACAATATCGAACCCACCTTCATCGGCAATCTGCACCATCTCAAGCGTATGGCGGGCAACGTCTTTCATGTCGTAGCTCTCGTCGATCCGCTCCATGTTCACGGCCAGTTGGAATTTCATCTTAATTCTCCTTACTCAACTCTTAGACCTACTCAACGCATCACAAACGGGTTCGAAATCGGCGCATCCGAGGTATTCACCCAGATCGTCTTAGGCCGTGTGTAATCATAGATCGCCTGAAACCCGCTTTCGCGGCCATAGCCAGACCCTTTGACGCCGCCGAATTCGGCGATGGGCGACACCACACGGTAGGTGTTCACCCAGACAATGCCCGCTTGCACCGCATTCGCCATCCGCAAGGATCGCGCAGAGTCTCGCGTGAAGATACCCGCCGCCAGTCCGTGTTCAGAATCGTTAGCCAGTTCCAGCACCTCTTCTTCTGTTTTGAAACGCTGCACGGACAGAACAGGCCCGAACAATTCGGTGTCGACAATCCGCAAATCCTGACGCGGGCATTCAATAATTGTCGGCTCGTAGAACAAGCCACCCATGCCATCAGGTTGCTTGCCCCCCGCAAGGATCGTGGCCCCCTGCTCTTGTGCATATGCGACCTCGCGCTGGATGTTTTCCAACTGACCTGTTGTGCAGAGCGGCCCCATCTGAGTTTCCTCAGCAAGCGGATCGCCGATCACGATCTGGCGCGTGAGAGCCGTCATCTTTTCGAGGAATTCATCGGCGATATCTTCGTGCAGATAAAGCCGCGAGCCCGCGACACAGCTTTGCCCCGTTGCGCCAAATATCCCCGCAATTGAGGCGTTGACCGCGCTCTCTATATCGGCGTCCTCAAACACAATGAACGGGGATTTCCCGCCCAACTCCAACGACACTTCGGCAAAGTTGCGTTTCACATTCTCCAGCACATGCCGCGCTGCATTTGGTCCACCGGTGAAGGACACGCGTGCCACAAGAGGATGCCCGGTCAGCGCACGCCCACAGGGCTCGCCGTGACCCGTGACAATGTTGACAACACCGGGTGGAATACCCGCTTCTTCGATCAGCCTGCCGAACTCCAGCATCGCCGCACTGGCATGTTCCGAGGCTTTGAGCACCACGGTATTGCCCGCGGCCAAAGCCGGGCCAAGTTTAACGGCCACCAAGAAAAGCTGCGAGTTCCACGGCACCACAGCGGCCACCACGCCAAGCGGTTCACGCTTGGTAAAAACGAACATGTCGGGCTTGTCGATAGGCAGGGTCTCGCCACTTACCTTGTCCGCACAGCCTGCGAAAAAGTGGAAGAACTCCGCGATATATTTGGCTTGCCAACGGGTTTCTTTCAGCATCTTGCCCGTGTCAATGGACTCCGTGCGCCCCAACCCCTCGGACTGATCCGCCAGCAAATCACCCAGTTTGCGTAGGCATTTGCCGCGCTCAGTCGGCGTCATTTTAGCCCAAGCGCCTTTGTTAAACGCCTCATGCGCCGTCTCTACCGCGCGGTTCACGTCAGCCTCTGTCGCTTCCGGCACGCGGCTCCAGATTTCGCCGGTACTGGGGTTCACACTGTCAAACGTGCCACCGTCAGATGCATCCACCCAATCGCCGTTGATAAGCATCTGATAATTCTTGATGTCACCCATTGCACAAACCCTCTTTGATTTGATTCCTATTCAAAGCTGCTTTCTCGACGAGGGTTCGGGAAAAAACGACGCCAGTTGTCGAAAAATCCGAAACGCACTTTTTTGGATCGGGGCACGGTACGTTGAAAGGAGAGCCGTAAGATGGTCGACAAGAAGCAAGTCATCGGGGGTCCGCTGGAAATTGGTGGCAGGGTCCTAACGTTGTCACGGGCAATACGTGCGGGTGATTTTGTCTTTCTGACGGGGCAAATTCCGATGAGAGATGGCGTACCGATGACCGATGGCAGTGTGCAGGATCAAACTCGCGCTGTGCTGGATGACATCACGGCAACACTGGCTGAGGCATGCTGCACCCGTGATGATGTGGTCAAGGCGATGGTCTGGCTGCGCGAGCGTGCCGATTTTCCGGGTTTCAACGAAGTTTACGGTGAATACTTCCCGGTTGAGCCACCGACACGATCCGCCATTGTCAGCGACCTGCTGGTTGACGCACGGGTCGAGGTGGAGGTCATGGCCTACAAGCCAACGGGACGCGGTACATGATGGCGCGGGGACCGGACGGCACGCAATACAAGTTAACAGGACCGGCAAATGCGCCGGTTGTCGTCCTGATTCACGGTCTTGGTCTGAACAAGGAATGCTGGCAATGGACCACACCTGCCCTAACGGACAGCTACCGCGTTCTAACCTACAACCTTTATGGGCACGGTGGCTCCAGCGAGCCACCAGAAATTCCGATGCTTTCGTTGTTTTCAAAACAATTGGCAGGGTTACTAGATCACTGTGGCATTGATCATGCTGTGATCGGCGGTTTCTCTTTGGGCGGCATGATAGCACGCCGTTTTGCGCAGGATGCACCTGACAGGGCGCAGGCTTTGATCATTCTCCATTCCCCCCACAGACGCAGTGATACTGCCCAGACCGCCATACTGAAACGGGTGGATCAGGCCCGCGAAATGGGGCCAAGTTCCACCGTCGAAGCCGCACTTGAGCGGTGGTTTACTGCCCCCTTCCGCGTTGCCAACCCCGAGATGATGGAGGTCGTGCGCGGCTGGGTGACTGCCAACCAAAAGTCAATCTACCACACAATTTACCGCGTTCTGGCCACCGGCATTGACGAGATTTTGGCCCCTGATCCAGCAATTTCTTGCCCCGCGCTGATCATCACAGGGGACGAAGACTATGGCAATGGCCCTGAAATGACCCAAGCCATCGCTGCTGAAATTTCCGGTGCTCAGGCGGTAGTTTTGAAAGGTTTGCGGCACATGGCCTTGGCCGAATCACCAGATGCGGTGAATAGGCCAATCAGGACATTCCTTGATACATTGAGCCTTGCACCATGAGCACACAAATCCTGAAAGGTCTGCGCGTGCTGGACCTCAGCCGTATGTTGTCAGGACCTTATTGCACAATGCATCTGGCCGATCACGGCGCGGAAGTAATCAAGATTGAGGGCGGCAGTGGTGATACCAGCCGCGGCAACGGGCCGTTCCGCGTTGACGACCCCAAGCATGACTGGGCTGGGTATTTTGTCAGCCTGAACAGAGGCAAAAAGAGCATCCAGCTCGATCTCAAATCCGAGAGCGGCAAAGCCAGTTTCCGCAAACTTGCTGCAACTGCTGATGTGATTGTTGAAAACTTCCGCCCCGGTGTGATGGATCGTCTGGGCCTTTCTTTTGAGACCCTCTCGGTAGAAAATCCCAGACTGGTCTATGCCGCCATCCGTGGCTTTGGTGATCCACGTTCAGGTGTCAGCCCTTACAGCGATTGGCCATCCTACGATGTCGTTGCCCAAGCCATGGGCGGGTTGATGGCCATGACCGGCCCTGATGATGCAACACCAACCAAGACCGGCCCCGGCGTGGGTGATATTTTCACGGGCATGATGATGGCCTTTGGTATTATGGCAGCCCTGCGCGAGGCCGAGGCGACCGGCAAAGGTCAATTTGTCGACGTCGCTATGTATGACGCGATGATCTCGCTCTGCGAACGTATGGTTTACTTGCATGACATGACTGGCGCGGCGCCGGGTCCAGAAGGGAATGGCCATCCTTTTCTGGCACCCTTCGGGCTTTTCCCCGCCAAGGACGGTCATATAGCACTGGGCATTGTGGATGATGCGTTTTGGCGCCGGTTGGCGGCACTTATGGACCAGCCTAATTTGGGCGATGATCCCCGCTTTGCAACCCGCGCGGCGCGGGCTACTCATGCTGTTGAATTGAACGCTTTGGTGGCCTGTTGGAGCAGTGTTCATAGCAAGGCTGACCTCACAAGCCTATTGGGTGGCGAGGTGCCTTACGGGCCAATGAATACGATCGCTGACATTACAAATGACCCCCATGTCGCTGCACGTGGCATGCTGGCCAAGGTCGCCGCAGCTGGCAAAGAACCATGGACCATTGCCGCCAACCCTTTGCGATTCGGGGCTCATGGTCACGGCCCGTTGTCATCCCCTCCACTACTTGGTGGGGACAACAATTTGTTGGAAACGATCACAGAATTCAAAGAAGTGGATGCAGACGCCAAATGCGCGCTGCGTGACGCCTTTAGCAGCTTTGCCACGGGCGTAACCGTGGTGACAACGCGCCAGCCTGACGGCACACCGCGCGGGTTCACGGCAAATTCGTTCACCTCGGTCTCGCTTGATCCGCCGTTGCTGTTGGTGTGTATCGCCAAGGCGGCGCTGTCTTGCGATACCTTCGCACAGGCCGATCATTTCGCGGTCAACGTCCTTGCGCATGACCAAAAGGAAGTTTCAGGCCTTTTTGCAGGGCAATCAGCCGATAAATTTGACCTTTCCCAATGGCATGTCAATGCACAGAATATCCCCCTGATCGATGGAATATTAGCAAGTTTCAGCTGCACACGACACCGATTAGTGGATGCGGGCGACCATCTGATCCTGATCGGGCGGGTACTGAGTTTTGAGACATCCGAAGGTACGCCACTTGGATATTACAAAGGTTCCTATTTCGACATCGGGTTGGATGCAGTATTGGCGGATGCCGCCGCATCAACGGGTCGTGTTTCATTGGGGGCTGTCTTGGTTTCTGACGGTCAACTTTTGCTTTGCGAAGATGCTTCCGGTCAGATATCCGTGCCTTCTGCTCCGGCTCATACGGGATCATCCGTTGAGGGGCTGTCCAACTACCTGAAAGGGCTTGGCATAAGACCTGAGCTTGACCATCTTTATGCCGTATACCAGAATACGCAGGATAGATCTCAACGCATTGTCTATTACGGGGTTGTCGCGGGGAATGCGCCTGCAGGCATGCGTTATTTTGACCTGAATGGCCTACCTTATGATCGGGTTTTTGACGAGGCTGAACGCTCTTTGTTGCGCCGATACGTCCAAGAAAATCAATATGGTGCCTTTGGCATCTATCACGGAACCGAGGTCGAAGGGGTGGTCCATGCCGTCACCGGACGCCGGAACTATCATATCTGACAGGAGAACACATATGCTGCCCGAATTGCGAAAAATAGTCACGTTTGACGAGGATATTCATACTGAAGGGGGCCGCGCATCTGACCCGGTCTTACGCATGATCGGGGTGGCCGCTGTGGTAACCAACCCTTGGGCAGGCCGCGGATTTGTCGAAGACCTGTCCCCCGAGATCACCCGCATGGCGCCTGTACTAGGATCGCTTTTGACCAACCGCCTGATTGCACTGGCTGGATCCGGTGACGCAATCGAGGCATATGGCAAAGCCTGCATTGCGGGAACCAGCTGTGAGGTCGAGCACGCTTCAGCCCTGATTCACACTTTGCAGTTCGGCAATTTTTATCGCGAGGCAGTGGGCGCAAAAAGCTATCTTGGCTTTACCAATACGCGCGGACCGGCAAACACCCAGATCCAGATCCCCCTAATGGACAAGCACGATACCGGTCGCCGTTCCCATTATCTGACGGTCCAGTTTTCAATCTACGACGCACCCGCTGTTGACGAATTGGTTGTCGCATTGGGTGCCGCCACACGCGGGCGTCCGCATCACCGCATCGGCAACAGGTATTCAGATCTGGCAGCGATGGGACGGGATGTGAAAAATCCGGCAGGGGTGTAGGGACTGGGTTTTAGGCCGTTTGTGTGCTGACATGTGTAGGTGGAGTGCTATAAAAAAGGTGTTGTCAGACAAAGTCTAACAGGTCTCAAAGCACCACGATCACACAAATCTATGAAGCGCAGATTTGAAACCACTCTGTGAGAGCAGTTGTACGTTTTTACTTATAAGTC
>Ga0209711_10001246_pt1 | contig 25109 bp, 21 predicted proteins | sample ArcticOcean_MG_C_7_FD_187441 | JGI IMG/M metagenome (GOLD analysis project Ga0209711, IMG submission 187441) | Marine microbial communities from western Arctic Ocean - ArcticOcean_MG_CB11_88 (SPAdes) (version 2) | ecosystem: Environmental > Aquatic > Marine > Oceanic | place: Arctic Ocean...
CAACCTGCTCCACTGACATTTTCCCACCAATTAGTAATTCCTTAGCTAAGGTACTGCGTACATTGATAGAAAGTTCACGAAAATTGGTATTTTCTTTTTCAAGTTTTCGTCTAAGAGTACGAGGAGTCGTATGTAATTTTTCTGCAACCTGTTCGAAAGAAAAGAAGTTTCCGGTACCATCGACGATCAATCGCTCGATCAATTTAGCGTAAGAATCTTCGCCAGAATGTCTATCAACTAGGGTTTTACACTGCGCATAACAAACTTCAAAGACTTTTTTATTGGCTTGCGGCAAGGCTCTCTTCAAGAAAGTAGCATCAAAGATTAGAGCATTACTGCTGGCGTTAAATCTAACCGGACAGTTAAAAAAATCTAGATATTTATTTTCATTATCGGGTTTTTCACGAGTGAAAAAAACTTCTTTAAGGGGCAGCGGAGTACCCAGCATTTCGTTACACATCACTAACGCCGCACTAAAATCCCGTTCTACCATATAGCTGCCGCATGGAGATAAAGACACTAGCTCACTGCCTTCGAGTATGGCGTCGCCGCCATTCACAAGCTGCCGCCACCTAAGGTGGGTCCAACATAGCGCATGCATACCACTCATTACCCTGAGCCCTTGATAAAGCGTTTCAGCGCTCATCATTGATAGGCCTAACATGCCGTATGTACTTAAATGATAAGAAGGGCCGACGGAGAGACCCAGAGATTGATCATCGGCCGACTCCATGGCCGCTTGTGTAAAATCAAGTTCCTGTACCAAGCTCATAGTTGCACTAGGATCACTGATTGAATTTGGTGAAATATTAGCTTTAGAAAAACACTCCATGGTATCGCAGCCAAGATTTTCTAGGTAGGTAACTAAGGGCCCCAAACCATAAACCATTCTCCGAAAACCTATTTGCTTTACATTACTCACGAAAAGTTCTTTCACAACGTCCCCTCACCTTTAATTAGCGCCGACTGTTCTATTTTATCGCAATAGTACTCGAATGTCCGATTTTAACAAGTTTATGTCCGTTCACAGCATAAAAGCCAATAGGTTTAACCGTTAGTCTTTAAACCTTGATACGAGGTATTGGGGATAATAATGAAAGAGCATAATGCATGAAAATGAGGGCGTATATTGCTGGGGTCGGCATGACCCGTTTTGGGAAAAATCTCAACCGCACATTAAAATCACTCACAATAGAGGCGATTAAAGCGTCAATAATTGACGCCGAGATTAGCACTGAAGATATCAACGCAGCCTATCATGCCAATGTTGCGGCAGGCACCATGGTTGGTCAGATATGCATACCAGGGCAAGTGGCATTGCGCGAAATGGGCATAGGCGGCATACCTGTTGTTAATATCAAAAATGCCTGTGCTTCTGCGGCTACAGCGTTTCAACAGGCCAGCGCCATGGTCACGGCTGGGCTTTATGATGTAGTGCTGGCCGTGGGCGCAGAGAAACTCTATCACCCAGAAAAAGAGCGCACTTTCGCTGTCTTTGACGGGTGTGTGGATTATGAAGACTTTGACAAAGTCGTTAAAAGCGTTGAAACCAAAATAAGCGGCTATAGCAACACCACAACTTCAGATTCGGGTCAGCACTCCTTTTTTATGGATATCTACGCGGCTGCAGCTCTAGATCACATGAATAAGTTTGGTACAACACAGGCACAATTTGCTGCCATAGCGGCGAAGAACTCGCGCCATGGCAGCCTCAATCCTTATGCCCAGTTTCGCGGCATCAATACCGTAGAAGAGATTCTAGCAGCACGGTCTATCAGTTATCCATTAACGTTGCCGATGTGCTCACCCATAGCGGACGGCGCGGCCGCTGCCATCATTGTCAGCGAAAAGAAAGCACGGCAGCTCGGGTTAAATCGCTGCGTCAGAATTCGCTCGTCGGTTCTCAACTCAGGCTGGGACTATCCAGAAAAAAATAGCCAGAATAGCCATGGACAGGATAAAACCGAGCCTCGCCTCACCGAGGTTACGGTAAAAGCTGCTTATGATGCGGCTGAAATTGGCCCAGAAAACTTAGACGTCATAGAGCTGCATGACGCATCAGCGCCCTCCGAATTAGTATATTACGAAACCCTAGGGCTTTGCGGCTCAGGTGAAGGTGGCATACTTGCCCAAAACGGTGGAACCGCCTTAGGTGGCCGAATCCCCGTCAATCCATCCGGCGGATTATTAAGGAAAGGACACCCCATAGGAGCAACGGGCTTAGCGCAAATTGCCGAATTAACCTGGCAGCTAAGAGGGCAAGCAGGTGACCGACAAGTTAACGGAGCGAAAATTGCTATGGCGGAAAATGGTGGCGGCTATATCGGTGATGATGCGGCTGTAATGGTCATCAGCGTTCTAGGAGCATAACAGTGACAGTTACCCATAGTCAGCTGATACTGGCAAATCTTATCAGCGAAAAGTGCACCTCAAACCCTCATCTTGACGCACTCACCTTCGTTCATATTACTGACCACGAAACATATTCTGAGGAGGTGCGAACCTATCAGAACCTTTGGGATAACGGTCAGCATATCGCCTCTGCGCTACTCGAAGAAGGTATGTGCGCAGGCCAGCGCTTTGGGTTGCTCATGCAGAATCACCCGGAATTTGTTGAGGCAATGGTTGGTGCCAGTATCACCAATACTGTCTATGTGCCGATCGACGCGAGAACCAAAGGCGCAAAACTCTGTTTTATGCTTGATTTTTCTGAGTGCCGAGGAGTCATAGTCGCCGATTATGCTTTGAATAACCTAGTTGACGTAATTAGTGAACTCCCCAAACTTGAATGGGTTTGGGTGCTCGATTCAGGCCAGCAAAAGGATCTCCCCAACGCCCCCGATGAAATCAACAGCCTGCGAAAGCTAACCGACATTTATCAGGGCCCTGTTCCCACGATTGAGGTCATGGCCAACAATCCAGACGACCCCATGCAATTACTCTATACATCCGGAACTACCGGGGACCCTAAAGCCATAATGGCGCCCCACAGCCGCTTTGGCGGAAACGCGACTATGGGCCCCCTATTTGGCTTTGAAGCCGGCGATCGCCCCTATACAGGACTGTCTCTCACCCATGCCAACGCACAAATGATCACGATGGGAATGGGTTTGTACATGGAGTTAAGGACTGTCATCAGCCGCAAGTTCACCAAAAAACACTTTTGGGATATCACCCGTCACTATGGCTGCACCAGCTTTAATCTTCTGGGTGGCATGACAACGGCCATGTACAGTGAAGCGAGTCGACCGAATGATAAAGACAACCCCATACGCTTTGTCTTAAGCGCGGGTATGCCAAAGAGTATTTGGTCTGATTTTTCAAAACGTTTTGATATCAATATTTTTGAGTTTTATGGTGCCGCCGAGGGCGGTATCACAATCAATCCCCCTAGTAGCGGCCCCATAGGATCAATAGGCAAACCCCTAGCGTCTATGGAGGCTCGTATTCTTGATGAAGACGAACACGAATGTGCTCCCAATCAACCAGGCGAAATCTGTTTCCGAGCAGCCGAAGGTAGCCCTATTGCCGTCAAATATTTTAAAAACCCCAAAGCTTCAGTAGAAAAAACTGCTGGCGGCTGGCTGAGAATGGGTGATATTGGCTATGTTGACCAGAATGGTTGGTACTATTTCCTACATCGAAAAGGGGGCGGAATTCGTAGAAACGGAGAGTTCATCAACGCTGCTGAGATTGAAAAAGTACTCTCACAACACGACGCTATTGACGATGTCTTCGTCTATGGAGTCGCGGCTGAATCGGGCGCTGTCGGTGAAAAAGACATTGTTGCGGCGATTACTCACAATAAAAACGCCTCTATTGTTAACAATAAAAAGGCCATCACCAGTATCAGCTCAGAATTATTTAAGCTATGCAGAGACAGTCTAGAGCACAATAGTGTTCCGAGCTTTCTCCAGTTTGTCGAAGAAATACCAAAAACTGCTTCAGAAAAACCACAGGAAAGATTTTTACTTGAATCTTTTAATAAGAATGGAACAACTATAAAACAAGAAGAATGTAAGGAGTACATAATATGAGTAACGAATATAAAGTTCTCATCTACGGTGGCAATGGCTACACTGGAAAGTTGGTCGCTGAGTCACTAGCACAAAGACACATACCCTTCTATTTTGCAGGCCGCAATATGGAGCGTTTAGAAGAGGCCCTGAGCATAGTCGAAGAACGACATGGCAGCCCTGTAAATGCAAAAGCCGTTGTCGTAAACCATTGCACAAAAGAATTGATCACCTTATTCGAAAATGTTGATATTATCATTAATGTGGTAGGTCCATTTATGCAACTGGGCTGGCCGGTAGTGGAGGCCGCCTTAAAGGCGGGCTGCCATTATCTGGATACAACAGGAGAACAAGATTGGGCAGCCGCCATTGAAGAAAAATACGGAGAGGCATTTTCTGAAAACGAAAAGCTATTGAGCCCCGCATGTTCTTATATGTGGTCCGCTGGCGCTATCGCAGCTGAGGCTGTATTAGAGACAGAAGGTGTCGATAGCATAGACATTCTCTACCAGATTGAAAATGCATTACCTTCTAATGCATCGACTAAATCTTTTTTAAGAATGGTCTGCAATGATGTCTCTCAATATCGCCTACAACAAAATGAACTGGTTGCCTGGCCCAATGATCAATTGATACATGCGACTGCGCCCAATCACAACTATACGCTTGCAGCCCTACCCTGGGGGGGCGGCTGTGAACCCATCTGGTATAAAAATGACGACAGAGTGCGTAATTGTTCGGTAATAACGGCAGGTGAAGAATCTTTAATGCTAGCTGTCGTCGATGCCGTTAAAGCATTCAATGAACAAGCAGCGCATTTGCCACAAGATGAGCGTGAAGCTTGGACCAATGCCATGGGTGATAAAATGAGCACCGGCGAGCCACCAAAGGATGATATAGACGTCCAGCGTGGAGTGATTGTTTGCCTAGGTCAGGGTCGCCAAGTAACCACGCAATTCGTTATGAACTTATCCGCACCCTATTCTTGGACGGGTGATTTATGTGCTGAATCCGCACAGCGTATTCTCAATGGAAAGTTAAAGAAGGTCGGGTTTCAATCGAGCGCCAAAGCCTTTGGTCACAGGGAGTTACTGACAACATTCCATGAAAGAGGCTATTGTAGCCTTCCCCCCTCAATGCAAAAAAACCAATAAGAGGACTTCAGTCATGTCATACGATTACACCATGTGGAACGTTATTTGTAACGATCGAATCGCTACAGTAACCATCAATAATCCACCAATCAATCTAGGCACTATTGCACTCTATGAGGAATTCTACGATCTAACCAAACAATTAAGTGCAGACCCATATTTGAGTGTTGTTATTCTAAAAAGCAACAATCCTGAATTCTTTCTGGCCCATGTCGACGTTTCTTATTTACTCACCTTCCCTACGGATGTAACGCCAGAAAAGTCATCCGAACTCACCGAATACCACGCTGCCTGTCTGCGGTTACGCAACATGAATAAAGTCACCATAGCTCAAATCGAAGGCCGTGCGGGCGGCGGTGGCTGTGAGCTAGCATCTTGCTGTGATATGCGCTTTGGTGTTTTAGATAAAACAGTTCTATGTCAAATGGAAGTCCCACTTGGCATCATACCTGGCAGCTGCGGCACGCAAACTCTACCCAAGATTGTTGGCAGAAACAGAGCCTTTGAAATGATTATGGGAGGCGAAGATATTGATGCCGCCACCGCCGAACGCTGGGGCTACCTCAATAGAGCTTTCGACAAAGACGCTATCGGCCCTTATGTAGAAAAATTGGCCAAACGTATCGCCTCGTTTCCTCAGTTAGCAGTGCAGCTCGCAAAACAGAGCCTAAACACAGCAGAACCACTAGCCAATGACGGTTTCTTGGAAGAAGCCTATTTAATGGTGAGGGCGCTACAAACTGAAGAGGCACAAACCCTGATGCATCGTTTTATTGAGCGTGATGGCCAATCTCGTGAAGCAGAACTAAGAATGGGTGAATTCTGTGGTGAATTAGCGACGCCTTAAAAGCTAGTGAAATTATTGCTCTTAACAGAGGTCTTTAAAATGCCTAACCATCTATTTTCACTCGCCGGCAAAGTCGCACTGGTGACAGGCACCTCCAGCGGCATAGGTCTCGGTGTTCTTGCCAAACAGAATGCCCTGCCGTCCTTTGAGAATTCCCACCCGAGTGCACCATTAAGATCTCAGTAGGAGTAGAGGTAACGAATAAACCCGCAGACATGGTGGTTTTTTTGTGCCTGGATTTTGCTTAAAGGTCTGCCCAAAGCCTTTTGGTTGAGGGCCTTTGTGACCGAGATCAGGGTAGCTACTCGGGCACCATGATGTCACATTTGAAATGACCGCTGGTACCATCACCAATCTGCTGGGCCAGTTTAGGCAATGCCTGTGACATTTTATCGAAGAGCGTCCAAGGCGGATTAATCACTATCATTCCTGATGAGGTCATGCCCCTTGCGTGGGCATCAGCGCAAGCGCCCAATTCGAAAAGCTGAATATTCCTGATACCACTTTTAATGAGTTTGGCCTGCAATTTATCAATGGTGCGCCTATCAATGACAGGATACCAAAGAGCAAAAATACCTTGGCTAAACTTTTTGTGGCCATTGACGAGATGAGTAACCACACGATCGTAGTCCGATTTTATTTCATAGGAGGGGTCAATCAGGACCAGTCCACGTCGCCGCACCGGGGGCAGTAATCCGTTGAGACCCTCAAATCCATCCTGCCGCTGCACTCTTGATATTCTGCTGCCGGACATAGTCTCGCACAGTAATTCATAGTCTCTCGGGTGCAACTCATGCAGCCAAGCCCTGTCTTGCGAACGCAGGAAAAAGTTGGCGATCATCGGCGAACCCGGATAAAACTCTAGCTCCTTAGAAGGATTAAATGAGCCTACCACTTCAAAATAGCGGGCTAACTCGGGAAAGTCTTCGGCGTCTAATTTACCAATTCCCCCTGCATATTCCTGCAGTTTTTGGGCCTCTGCAGACGAAAGACTATAAAGACCGGCGCCGGCATGAGTGTCGATATACTCAAAGCCTGCTTCTTTTTGAATCAAGTAGTCCAGAATTTCAACCAACACAATGTGCTTGAGAAGATCGGCGAAATTACCAGCATGAAAAGAATGTCTATAGCTTAACAAAGGCTTACCTTTTCAATGTCTGTCCTGAAATCTGCAGCGGAAACTTCGACTGCCGCTAGAGCGGCGAGCCATCCGCCTTCTCTTTTAGGGCTGTAATGCGACATGATTCAACTTATGCCTCCACCACTGCGGCCTGTTGCCCCATTGCTACACGTCCATATTCGATAACACCATCGTTCATTGAGCCAAATCTTAGATTCATCACATCCAAAAGATAATTCTGATGCAAGCGCCAAGGTGACAGAGCTCCCTGCTTGGGAAACTGGTCAATTGAGCGCACGATATAACCCGAGGCTAGGTCTATAAAGCCTACTCGGCCCATATCAGGATTATTATTGCGGGCAACACAGTAATCGAATTTCTTGTGGTCCATGTAATTCAACATGCGACAGACATATTCGCTGGTCAGGTCGCACTTTAGGGTCCAAGAGGCATTGGTGTACCCAGACGCCAGAACAAAATTGGGGACATCGCTGAGCATCATGCCTTTATAGCCGAGGGTTTCTGGTATGGCGACGACTTTAGCATCGACTACGATTTCCATACCTCCCATAGCCAGCAATTCAAGGCCGGTTGCGCTGACCACAATATCGGCCTTGAGCAGTGCGCCAGAGGCCAGCTTAATGCCCGTTTTGGTGAACGTTTTAATCTGGTCAGTGACAATGCTACTGGTGCCTTTGCGCAATGATCGGAATAAATCACCATTGGGCACTAGGCACAGCCGCTGATCCCAGGGGTTATATTTCGGCGTAAAGTGGGTAGCTATATCAAAGTCTGACCCCAACCAAGCCCTCACGCCTTTGCGGAGCATCGCTTTAAGTTTTTCTGGACGACGACGACTAAACTGAAAGATCATCGCCTGCAGAGAAATATTTTTCCATCGAACTAACATGTAGGCCAATTTGGCCGGCAAATACTTGGCCAGTCTGATAGCCCACTGATCGCTATCCGGGCGGGATACCACATAGGTTGGCGACCGCTGCAACATAGTCACGTGTCTAGCTGCCCTGGCCATGGCCGGCACTAGTGTGATGGCGGTTGCGCCACTACCGATAACTACGACCGTTTTATCTCTATAATCAAGTTCTTCAGGCCATTTCTGAGGATGAATCACCTGACCTTTGAACTGACCGACACCGGGGTATTCTGGGGTATAGCCCTGATCATAACGGAAGTACCCGGTGCAGCTATAGATAAACTTACAGGTCATTTTTTTTGCCCGCTTACCTGTTTCAGTGACCCTCACAGTCCAAATAGCGGCGCTCGTATCCCAGGCTATTTTAGTCACACGATGGTTATAGCGAATATGCTTTTCAACCTCATAGTCTTTGGCAGCCGCATGAATATAGTCAAGAATCGCCGAACCATCGGCAATAGACTTTTCATGTATCCACGGTTTGAAGCTGTAACCTAAGGTATGCATGTCAGAATCAGAGCGAATCCCCGGATAGCGGAACAAATCCCAGGTTCCGCCCATGGCCTTGCGCCCCTCTAAAATGGCGTAGCTCTTATTCGGGCTGTCCTTCTCAAGATGGCAGGCTGCGCCTATACCAGAAAGACCCGCGCCAATAATAATGACGTCGACATGCTTTGTAGCCATGATTTTCTCTTAAATTAATTGATTGAGTAGGACATTATCCAAGGTGCTCGCACGATAGTTGATGCCTCGAGGGCGACAGTTTAGACAGGGAGTCGACTAAAACCAACCTTTCACTGATTTGTCTAACGCCCCACTGCAACGTTTGAGCTGCGCTCCGTAGGTATCCGCTTGGCGTTTAACCTTCAGAGCCACTTTTTTAAGGCTTGGCTTTTTATTAAACGAGCCGCGAGAGTAGCCCCCCCAGCCTTCGTGATAAGCCAGATACTGCCTCTGAGCATCCCATTTCGACACCCCTAGACGCCGCTGAGTAACGTTGGTATACCAGCCGACAAAATTGATCGCATCAGCAAAATTGTCACGATCATGGCTCCAGTTACCGGTGTCTTTTCGGTAATCACCCCACACGGGATCCTGAGCCTGAGCGTAGCCGTAGGCTGAAGATTTACGCGGCAAAGGTATAAACAGGAATTTCGGACGCTCAGGTCTGACATCGGGACGAAAGGTAGATTCCTGATTGATAATAGCCATCATAATCGCGATCGGCGTACCCCAGCGCTTACTGGATTTACGGGCATCTTTGTACCAGTCAGTCTCACCCCAAAAGATTTTACAGACGTCATTAGTCTGGGTTGGCTGGTAGGTGGAACAGCCGGAAATCCCAACAGTCATCGCCACAACCAACCACAGACGACGTCTATTTTTAAGCAGACAGAAAAGAGACATAATGCTACCGCCTGTAGTCGAGATAGTTTTGAAATAAAAGGTACAGGGCAACGAGTCGCAGACTAAACAGCCCCAACGAAAGCAGGGTTAGATCCGGTAGCGCGGCCAGTAAAAACAACTGCAAGTCACTCCATAGCAATCCACAGCAAATCACTAATGCAGTCACTGAAAGGGTCCGAAAATACCGACCAGCCAACAACGAAGCCACGTATCCTGTGCCCACAAAAACCATCAGCAAGGTACGCGCAATAATCAGGCTGACCATTGCATCACGATCTAATACGCTGGTTTCCAAAACGGTTTGAAGGTGAAAGTCAGGATAAAAGGAGGCAACCAAGAGACGCAACGCCATAGTCAACCCCACCAACAACGTGCGCCTAACATACGACTTTTAGTGCGCGCCCACGAGTTGTCAACTGAATGACTGGGTAACAGACCGCGCAATTCGTCTTCGTTAATATAATCTCTGGCCATATCCCTGCCTGTCTCTAACACAATATTCTCGGGCTTTAATCCTCACCTAATCGCGATCTGACAAACGCTAAACGAGTATTCCACATATTATTAGTCGATACAAAATGTTTCTATTAATGTTGCTTATTACTGGCAGTTTAAATTGACCAGTTTGCTTCGTCTGGCCATGATGTTACTCGGAGCGATCTGGCGCTAAATTACCTTTTGCAAATGGCTGTTGAGGCTTAGAATGTCCAATACCACAAACTCAAAGGCCCATAATATGATAACTCAGAACGACGAACACTTTATTTTTACCGGAACCTGTCAAGCCGGTAGTGGCGTTGTTGCAGCGGTCACTAGTTTTCTCGCTGATCGAGACTGCTACATCTGCGCACTTGAGCAGTTTGATGATGAATCTACCAATAAGTTTTTCATGCGCGCCGTGTTCCGCCGACAAAAAGAGTCTCCCTCCATTATAGTAATGACTGAGGCTTTCCTCGAAATCTCAAAGAAATTCTCCATGGATTGGAAGTTTCATAATCCAGCAGAGCCAGCAAAGACGCTGCTACTCGTATCTAAATATGATCACTGCCTAGACGATCTCCTTTACCGCAGCCGCAAAGGTGAGTTTAACGTCGAGATTACTGCAGTAGTCTCCAATCACAAAGATCTGCGGCCCATGGTTGAGCGTGAGGGAATCCGCTTCATTCATTTACCCGTGACCAAAGAGACTAAAACGCAACAGGAAAACCGCCTGCTGGAGATCATTGACGAGACCGAATCTGAACTGGTGGTGCTAGCGCGCTATATGCAGATTTTGTCTAACGACCTGACTAAGAAGCTATCGGGTCGCTGCATAAATATCCACCATTCATTTTTGCCTGGCTTTAAAGGCGCTAAGCCCTACCACCAGGCCTATGATCGCGGAGTGAAAGTGATTGGTGCCACAGCACATTACGTGACCTCTGATCTTGATGAGGGTCCGATTATTGAACAGATTCTGACCCGTGTTGATCACTGCTACGGTCCTGAACATCTGGTCCGAGTAGGCCGAGACAATGAATGTATGGCGCTAGCTAAGGCCGTTAAGTATCACGTTGAACGCCGAGTATTTCTCGACGGTAACAAAACTGTGGTGTTTCTCGCAGGTTAACCATTAGCAATGTAATAGTATTCGCAAGAAAGCGAATGGGAAGATAAACACTATGCCGTTTGGATTACTAAAGTACGGACTCAGCACTGATTACCCAGCGAAACATCACTTTACACCGGCTACAGAGCTTAAAAAACACTACGACGTAGTGATTATTGGCGGCGGCGGTCACGGTACTGCCATCGCCTATAATCTTGCCAAATACCATGGTATTACCAATATTGCGATTCTTGAAAAAAACTATTTAGGTGGTGGCAACACCGCTCGTAATACGGCGGTTATTCGTTCCAACTATTTAACCGAGGCTGGGGTTAATTTTTATAGTGAATCAGTCAAGCTGTTTAATAATCTGAGTAATGAATTTAACTACAACGTGATGATGGAAAATCGTGGCCAGCTTACCTTGGCCCATAGCGACGCGGCGATCCGCAGCTTTCGTTGGAGAGCCGAAGTGAACCAGCATCTGGGTGTGCGCTCAGAACTAGTTGACCGACAGACTATTGCCGAGTTAGTCCCCAATCTAAATATGTCTGAAGATAGTCGCTTTCCTATTATGGCCGGCCTCTGGCATGAGGACGGTGCTACAGCACGTCACGACGCTGTGGCCTGGGGCTACGCTAAAGGTGCCTGCGAGCGGGGAGTAGAATTACATCAGCTCACCGAAGTTGAAGACATAGAAATCACTCAGGGTCGCGTGTCGGCGGTAAAAACTAATCGTGGTCGTGTTGAATGTGGTGCGGTAGTGCAGGCCGTGGCAGGAGCCAGTTCGATAGTGGCTAAAAAAGCGGGCATCCCATTACCGATTCACTGCTACCCGTTGCAAGCTATGGTGACGCAACCCTACAAACCTGTCTTAACGCCCCATGTCAGCTCACCGCAGGTGCATGTCTATGTCCACCAGACCTCTAGGGGTGAGTTTGTTATCGGTGGCGGTTCTGACCCCTACCCCCTCTACCATACCAGAGCTACGCTAGAGCAAAGAGAGTCACTGAGCGCAGCGGCTATGGAACTATTTCCATTTCTAGCTCAGGCTAGGCTTTTGCGCCAGTGGGCAGGCACCACGGACATGACACCAGACTACAGCCCGATCATGGGCCTCAGTCCGGTAGAAAATTACTATTTGGATGCCGGCTGGGGCACCTGGGGTTTTAAGGCGACACCTATCTGCGGCGTTACCATGGCTGAACTGGTCGCCACCAAAAAGGTTCCGGACCTAATAAAGCCATTTGAATTAGAGCGCTTCTATCGGTTTGAACAAATCAACGAAGCCGGCGCCACTGCCGCTAGCCACTAAGGTCTCATGCAATGAAACTATTAACCTGCCCCCTCAATGGTCCGCGCAATATTTCAGAGTTTACCTATGGCGGAGAGTTCCATTTGATGCCAGACCAGAATAAAACGGATGCCCGTCAGTGGGCGGAGTATGTCTTCTTTCATGATAATGCTGCTGGCGTAGTTACTGAATGGTGGTGCCATACAGCTAGCACGTTTTGGTTTCTAGCGGAGCGCAATACAATTACTGATCAGGTTATTCGAACCTTCGAAGCCAGTGAAGTTTTTAGTCAACGAAAAGCGCGTAGCGTCATAGAGGACCAAGCATGAAGCAACGTCTCGCTAAGCCCTATGGCAGTCTGATCAACCGTGATCAGCCGGTCAAATTTAGCTTTGAAGGTACTTCCTATCAGGGGTTTCTGGGCGACAGTATTGCCAGCGCTTTGGCAGCCAACAATCAATGGTTACTAAGCCGTTCATTTAAATATCACCGCCCCCGGGGCACCCTGACTATGGCCGGGCAAGATGCCAATACCATGATTCAGCTTCAGTCCAACCCCAACGCGCTGGCAGACCGCGAGCTCATTAGCGAAAACCTGAGAGTTATGGCGCAGAACTATAGCGGTAGCCTAAAACGAGATCGTGGTGCTCTGCTAGGTCTATTCTCACGTTTTTTACCCGTGGGCTTTTACTACAAAGCTTTTTTTAAGCCGCGAGGTATGTGGGAAAAGTGGGCGCCACTAATCCGTAAGAAAGCGGGTCTGGGCGTGATTAATCAGCAGCTAGAGCCTGACTATTACGACAAGCAATACAAATTTTTTGACGTCGTCGTTGTCGGCGCTGGCCCAGCGGGACTGCAAGCTGCCCTCACCGCTGCAGTGGACGGCTGCGAGGTATTGCTGGTCGATGAGAACCCAACATTGGGAGGCTCATTAAACTATGCTCGATTTGACGCAGAGGGTCTGCGGGGTCAACAGCTACGTGATCAACTACTTCAACAAATCAATGCCAATAACAACATTACCAGCATGACCGACGCAGTCTGTAACGCTTGGTTTGCCGATAACTGGTTGCCGATCATTCGTGGTAAACGACTCTATAAGGTACGCGCCAAGCAAGTGATTCTCTGCACTGGCGCCTTGGAACAGCAGGCCGTTTTCCACAATAACGACCTACCCGGTGTCATGATGAGTAGCGCCGCGCAGCGATTGATCCACCTCTATGGTATTCGTCCAGGAAGTGCTGCTGTGATTATCACGGGTAATAATGATGGCTACGCCAATGCTCTGGACTTGCTCGATGCCGGTGTTCAGGTGAAGGCCATTGTCGATTTACGTGATACTCCTACGCAGGATGCTATTAGCAAGGCAATCGCAGCACGTGGCGTTCGCATTCTGACTGGTCATGCCGTCTTTGCGGCGCAGAAAACTAACAATCATTTATCTGGTGTCGACATTCGCCCCATCACCAGCACGGGAATCTGTGGTCCGCAATCTGAGTCGATCTCTTGCGATCTGCTGTGTATGGCTGTTGGGTACACGCCAACCTATCAGCTGGTCTGTCAGGCTGGCGGGCAGCTAAGCTATGACGACTCCAGCGCCATGTTTACATTGACCAACTGTCCCGAGGCGATGCAAGTAGCAGGCTCGGTCAACAGCCATTGGGACCTCGATGCCTGCTTAGCAGAGGCCTCGCGCGCAGCAATCCTGGCCACAAATGCACTGGGTTTTACTGAGACCACCATTCCAGAAATAATTGCTAAGACAGGCGTTAGCCCCAACCATCCATGGCCTATTTTCCCTCATCCCAGCGGTAAAGAGTTTGTCGATTTTGATGAGGATCTCACCATAGCCGACATTATCAATGCTACCCGCGATGGCTACGAGCATATTCAGCTAGTCAAGCGTTACTCTACATGTGGGATGGGGCCTTCTCAGGGACGTCACTCCGCACTGGCAGCGGCACGATTAGTGGCTGCAGCAACCAAGCGCACCGTCGCCCAAACTGGCGTGACCACAGCACGACCGCCTTTTGCACCAGAACAGTTAGGTCACAGTGCTGGACGCAGTTTTTATCCTGCGCGGCGAAGCAATATGCATTATCGGCATGTCGAAGGTGGCGCACAGATGCTGCAAGCCGGCGAATGGTATCGCCCTGCCTTTTATGGCTCAGCCAATGATCGTGAAGCTTGCATTAACAATGAAGTGGTTAATGTGCGCAACAACGTAGGCTTAGTGGATGTCTCTACTCTGGGCGGTATTGAGGTGCGTGGTAAGGATGCTGGTGAATTTCTCAACCGGTTCTATACCTTTGCTTTTCTCAAGCAACCTGTCGGTCGGGCGCGCTATGCGCTGCTCACCAATGAAGCTGGCGTGGTCATTGATGACGGGGTAGCCTGTCGTTTTAGTGATAACCATTACTATGTCACGGCCACTACCGGTGGCGTCGATCGCGTCTATCAAAGTATGCTTAAGTGGAATGCCCAGTGGCGTTTAGATATCGATATTGCCAATGTGACATCGGCGTATTGTGGCGTCAATATTGCTGGCCCCAAGGCACGCGACGTACTGATCAAGCTCTGTTTAGATATTGATCTGTCTGCCGAGGCTTTTCCCTATATGGGTGTCCGTGAAGGTACCGTCGCTGGCATACCGGCAAGGGTAATTCGGGTAGGCTTTGTCGGTGAGTTGGGCTATGAAATCCACGTCCCCCAGCATTATGGCGAAGCTCTTTGGGATGCCCTGATTACGGCTGGGCAGGATCAAGGTATTCAACCCTTTGGCGTTGAAGCACAACGAGTGTTGCGGCTAGAAAAAGGTCATATTATTATCGGTCAGGATACTGACGCTATGTCCAATCCCATGGAGATACAGATGGGTTGGGCGATAAGCCGCAAGAAGCCATTCTTTGTCGGTGGCAGAACGATAGCCGAACTACAGAAAAAAACACCCTTGCGTAGTTTGGTGGGCTTTGTCGTCGATGATCTCAGCGCACCTATTCCTCTTGAGAGCCATTTAGTACTGCAAGGCGAACAGATGTCTGGGCGCGTCACGTCCTGTAACTATTCGCCGACACTGGGAAAGCCAATAGGCATGGCCTACGTCGACCCTTTGAGCGCGCAAGCGGGAAGCAAAATTACTATAAAATCGTCTGGTGGAGTGAGAGTTACCGCAGAGGTGGTCGCTCTACCCTTTTATGACCCAAACACATTGCGACAGGAGCTGTAGCCATGACCACCTTACTTAGACGCAGCCAGCTATCTCGTCGCCACATTGCCCTCGGTGCCGAGTTCGAGCAGATTGGCGATACATTACTGGTTAGTAATTATGGCTCTTCTGAGGAGATCGCGCAGGCAAAAAGTTTGGCATTGATTGATTTATCGACATTGCCACGCACCGGATTTAAAGGTGCCGGAGCGACTACCTGGGCCACAAGTCAGGGCGTCAAAATTCCCGAGCGACCCAATCTTGCGCTGCTCCAAAAGGACCAGGGCTTGGTGGTAAGACTTTCCTATCACGAACTGCTGATCCTCAGTAATATAGATCCCTTATCAACACAGATAGAACGATTAGACAGCATGGCTGTTGGCCCGCAGACATACACACTGCCCAGAGCAGATAGTCACTGTTGGCTTGCGGTCACCGGCAGTCAGGCCGCAGAGATGTTCTCCAAGGTCTGTGGTGTTGACCTGCGCCCACATAAGTTTGCCAATAACGCGGTCGCGCAAACCTCCGTTGCCAAAGCTAGTGCCATTGTTGTTCGTCATGATCTAGGTACGACACACTGCTTCTACGTCCTTACGGATGTCAGTGCCGCTGAATTTCTCTGGGACTGCCTAATCGACGCAATGCTGGAGTATGACGGTGGCCCCGTGGGTGTTGCGTCTATGCGAGAACTTGCCGCAGAGGGATAACCTATAAGCCGTACTTTGCTCTATACTTTGTCCTATGAAAAACAATAAGACTATAGAAATCAGTGCGCTAAAGATATTTTTCGCGATAACCGAAGCTGATACCCTGACCCAAGCTGCTGAGCGTATAGGCATTACTCAGTCGGCAGTCTCGCAAGCCCTCAAGCAAATCGAGCAACAAACTGAAACCCAGTTAGTCATTACCCGATCTCGCCCGATTAAACTGACTCCAAGCGGTCAGGTACTGAAAAACTATGCCCAGCAAATTATCAATGATACCCAACGCATGCTTGCCGAAGTACGCATGGTTTCCAAGGGCGGCTTACTGCCCCTGAATGTCGGCATGATCGACTCATTTTGTGATGTGGCTGGCCTGCAGTTTATGCAGCAGGTAAAACCCTTTACCTCTAGATTAACTTTGCGCACCGGGCTCGGTTCCTCGCTGTCACAAGATTTATTAAATCGTGATTTAGATATATTGATTACTAGCGACTCAATTGATGAGCATCCTGAACTACAGCGCTTCCCTATTTTACGCGATCCCTTTGTTATGATCGTGCCAGAAAGCTATGCGCAAGACGGTGCCGTGTCAGCTGCTTGGCTAGCCGACAATGTTCCGTTCGTAAGATATACCAGAGGTTCAGGGCTGGGCAGACTGACTGACCTGATTGCTCGTCGTATGGAGCTTAGGTTGAACACCGCCTATGAATTGGATAGTACACAGACATTGCTGCGCTTTGTGCAGTCCGGTCAGGGCTGGGCCATCACCACCGGGCTGTGCATGGTGCGTTACCCTGAATTACTCGCAGGTACTCGAGTGATGCCTCTGGCTAATGGGGTCCATGCAAGGCATTTAACGATGCTCTGTCGTGATAATGAATTAGGCGACATACCACAGAAAATATCAGCACATTGCCGCTCTATTTATAGTGAAAAAATTGTCCCTCAGCTGATCGCGATAGCGCCCTGGCTGGATAAGCAGGCCTACTCGATCGATAAAATGCCGTTGATATGATCCAATGACTAACCAGGCTATCGATGACAAAAATCGCCAACGGCTGCTTGATCTGAGAGTTGAGTTGGAAGAACTCGAGGCCATGTCTGCAGATGCCCGAAAACCCGCAGAACTGGACCAATCTATGGTCGGTCGGTTATCACGGATGGACGCAATGCAAGCCGTTAACATGTCACAAGAAGCATCTCGCCGACGCCAACAGACCCTGAAAAGAATTGTCGGTGCACTGATGCGTATCGACGCTGGCAACTACGGCTATTGCACCCTATGTGATGAACAGATCCCCCTCGGTCGACTCAGTATCGATCCAACTTACAGTCTCTGTATCCAATGTGCCGAAGCTAGCATCTAGACCGGAAATCGGCACACCAGCCGTGTCAGCGGGTAGGAAGGTCTTTCCCCAGCCCAAGCCAACAATGCCTCGCGCCACCATCGAATCAATTTGTTCAGTGGTGTAACCCACATCAGCCAGAATCTCACAGGTAGAATGACCATGAGCTTCCGTCGGGGTAATCGCCTTAATGTGAGCATTCTTTGGACGGATCGCGTAGTGATCGATCTGAGTCAGCCTGTGACCACTGGGATGGTCTGGGTAAACGGAAAAAGCAAAACTGCCTCGCTCGACGCCGACAGTGCCATCAGCAATGCGGCTATTGTCATCACGCAGAGTCTCGATGGACTGAGGCTGCGCCACGGCAATGTCTGCTAACTGAAGTCGCTGAACCCACTTTTCAGCAGAGGCCTGTTGAAAGGCAACGGTCAAAAATACCTGAATATCGGCCGTGGTAGTAATACCCGCCAAGCCTTCAATAGATTCTAATTTTTCGAGATCTGAGGTCTCAGCATCGAGGAAGATCCAATCATCGGAAGTAGCATAAAAGTGAGACAGAGCGTGGTTACCCATGGCCTGACGACCCGAAGGCTCATCAAACTCCTCCAGCCCCGCGTAATCGAAACAAAACGGTAGCTGGGCTAGATTGGTGACCGCGGACAGCGATGTCCGAGCGCGGCTAACCCGTCCCGTTTTGGCTTTGTGATACAGGGCCACTGCCATGGCTAGGCCACCGGCAAAGCCACAGTTTACATCCAAGGTACCCAGATGGGCATGCTCTTCCGGCGTATCTGCACCACCAAAGCGACTCATGATCCCGCTGTTAGCCTGAATAATATCATCATAGCCAATATAGTTCGTTTTGCCCGCCGCCATGGGCCCACCGAGGCAATCCAGACGACAGAACAAGACACCGGAGTTAATTCGCTGCAGGCTATCATGATCTAAACCAAGACTTTTCATCTGACGATCCGGTGCGTTTATCACCACCAGATCTACGGAGCGTACCAGGCGATTAAAGGCTTCGCGGCCCTCAGCCGTATTAATATCTACCAGCGCGCTGCGCTTACCCATATCCGACTGAAAGGCAAACAACGTACCGATCAGAGGATCATACATAGGCACCACCGGCTCAACCTTAGTAACTTCTGCACCAAATCGCGCTAAAAATGCCGTGGAATGTGGCCCAGCAATAACATTGGTTAAGTCTAATACTCGCAGTCCATCTAACCAACCTTTCGTCAGATCTGCCTCTGGCTTTTGAATCATAGCCGTTGCTGGCACCGCGGCAAGCGTAGCCAAAGCCTGCTCAAAAGAGACAAATTCCCGTGCTTTGGGTGACACCATATGGCCCACAGACTCTTCTAACCAAGCCACTGGACCGGGCTGCTTCATCAGGCCATATTCTGGATCATTAACTTCAACGATCAACCCAGCATCATTACAGTGTTTACTGTTAACCCACTCTTTAGTCGTTCTATGGGGTGCACCGGGAATCTGGCTATCACCAAAAATAGCGCCCCATTCTGAGGAGCTCCTAGTCAACATCACCAACTTAATTTTTGCAGCGATAATGTCCGCCCACTTTTTCGGTAGTGGGTACACGCCCAAAGAGGCCTCACCGGCCCATTCACTAACCGGTAGATGCAGGTTTTCTACCTCGGGCAGACCCTCAGCCAGCAGTTCTTCGTAGAGTCCCAGCGTTTGCAAACAGCGGCGTGCATGGTTGCGATGAGAGGGACAGACAACGTAAAACATACGACCATCGGCACATTCATAACTGCGGTAAAAAGGATCAAGGTAAGCCTGTAGCTCCTCGTAACTGAGATCAAACTCAATATTATGCTCACGACGGCGCTCAATTTCGATTTCACGCATCGTTTTGTAGCGCTCCGGTAGGCCGGCTACCTGATAGGAATTGTAAGACAGCCCCTCCATCATCGCTGCAATCACTGGTACTTCTATATGATCGCCATAGCCACTTTTTTCCCGCGCCAACAACGCTAGAACGACCGAACTGGCGGCCAGGGTAGTGGTGTAAGACGAGGCTAACGGTAGCGGCGAGAAGCAGGGGTTTAAACCCATTAACACGCGGTTAAAGCCCATATCTGTGTAGGCTCCAGCTGTAGCTGCAACTACGGCCTCAGTTGCCTTCCATTGACTACGCAACTGATCGTTGCTGGCAAAGCCCGGCACGGAGAGAGTAATTAACTCAGGGCGAGCGGCACGCAGTCGTTCGAAATCAATTCCGAGGCGCTGCATGACTCCAGGGCGAAATGATTCAATCACCACATCCGCCTGATCTATTAGCTGAAGAGCCTGATCGAGACCCTCAACCGTTTTTAAATCAATGTTTAGACACTGTTTATTGCGGTTCAGTATAGCATTCGCCTGATGCACCCACTGAGGCCCTCTGGGGGGATCAATATGAATAACGGTAGCACCAAAATCAGCCAGCACCATAGCGACAGCTGGTCCCGCAATTTGCTGACCGAAGTCGATAACCCTTACGCCCAAGAGAGGTAAATGCCTGAGATTGTTCATACCTTAATTACCGCTTTAAATGTCAATAGTGAGAAAGCGCGATAATAAGAACCAAAGTCACCCCCGACTAGCAATAAATAACACCCCTAAGGTCAGTGTTTTTTTATGCCTAATATGGGCTACAGGCCCCGCCATTAATGGATTTATAGATCGCCATCGTTTTTTTAATGGCACCATTACTCGGCCTCTGTGACAGAGTACTTTTTTAGGGGTTGCATCAATCTTTTTTATGTATAACAATATAAATCGTATCATTTTACGGTAAATTAATAGTTAAAAAATCAAAGGGGAAGATACTGATGTCCAACCAACCCAGCGGCCTTTTATCCGGAGCCCATCCCATTATGGCGATAGGTTCTGCTCTATTAGTCTTAGGATTTGTTATTTTTACCATTATCGATCCTCAATATGCGGATTCGGTTTACAGCGGCGCCAAAAACTTTATTGCCAGCCAGCTGTCTTGGTACTACATCGGCCTGATGAATGTATTTGTTCTGCTATCGATCTTTCTCATTTTTAGCCGCTTTGGAAGTATCCGGTTGGGTGACTCTGACGACAAGCCTGAGTTCGGCCTGTTCGCCTGGTTTTCCATGCTATTTGGAGCAGGCATAGGTATTGGTATACTTTTTTACAGTATTGCCGAACCCATTACCCACTTTCAGGCCAACCCACTGCTCGATCCAGCACTTTCAATGACTCCAGAGGCCGCGACTATCGCCACCAGGATTACACTGATGCACTGGGGCATGCACGGCTGGGCGCTCTATGCCGTATTAGGCCTATCACTGGCCTACTTCTCCTACCGCAAAGGGCTTCCCCTTGCGATAAGATCTAGCCTGTACCCCATTTTTGGTGAGCGTATTTATGGTCCGATTGGTCATATCGCCGATTTATTGGCGGTCATAGGGACAGTCTTTGGCATAGCAACGTCATTGGGGCTGGGCGCCCAACAGATGAATGCAGGACTTAACTATTTAATGGATACAGAGATTTCCACACAAAATCAGATTTTTCTGATTGCCGGAATATCTGTTATTGCCACCATTTCAGCACTTACCGGTGTTGATAGAGGTATTCGAATTCTTAGCGTGCTCAATATGCGACTCACATTATTGATATTGGTTATGTTCCTTGTCTTCGGCCCCACCAGCTATCAACTCAGCTCACTCTTTAACAACAGTATTGACTACATCATCAATCTACCAGCAACAAGTACCTGGATTGACTCCGATCCCGCTAGCACCTGGCAGTCTGCCTGGACCATTTTCTACTGGGGTTGGTGGATAGCCTGGTCACCGTTTGTATCAATTTTTATTGCACGCATATCTCGCGGCCGCACCCTGCGCGAATTTGTACTTGGTGTGCTGCTGGCACCCACTGCATTAGCAATTGTATGGATCACCATATTTGGCAGTACGGGCATGTTTATAGAGCTATTCGGCGACGGCGGTGTGGTCGAGGCAGTGAACAGCGATACCACCACAGCGCTGTTTAAAACGATTGACCTGATGAATTTGAGTCCGGTCCTGACAGCAGCAATGGCCGGTATCTGCACCATCATGCTAGTGACATACTTTGTTACCTCGGCCGATTCGGCAACGCTGGTTATCTGCACCTTAATTTCCATGGGCAGTGCAGAGCCGCCCACAGGCTATCGATTATTTTGGGGACTGGCGATAGGCACCGTTGCCGCGGTACTGCTATATGTGGGAGGCCTCGAGGCCCTACAAACTGCCTCAATTGTCGCCGCACTGCCATTTTCTGTCGTTTTAATTGTCGCCGCTTACGGTCTATTTAAAGCACTATTTAACGAACCTGTTATTAATAAAGAGTAATACTATGTCTACACAGATAATTCTCCCGCGTATTTTGCAAGTGGGCGACGGTGCCAGTAAAGCAGTGGGGACTATTTTGATCGCCTTAGAATGTCAGCGCCCATTAATTGTTACCGACAAGATGATGGTGCAACTTGGTTATGTGGGTGCAGTGCAAGAAAGCTTAACAGCCGCAGGCATCGACTCTGATGTATTCCATGACACTGTTCCGGAACCCACAGAGCGCTCGATTCAGGCGGGTGTGGAGCAGGTGCGCAATGGCAACTACGACAGCATTATCGCGGTGGGCGGAGGCAGCCCCATCGATAGCGCTAAAGCTATTGCCATCTTGGGTAAATATGGTGGCGTGATGCGCGACTATAAATTCCCCCGCATAGTCAGCGAACCTGGTCTACCCATTATTGCTATCCCCACCACGGCGGGAACTGGTTCGGAATGTACCCGAGTTACCATTATTACCGACGAAACCAGTGATGAGAAAATGCTCTGTGTCGGTATTGGCTTTATGCCCACGGCTGCACTGGTGGACTATAGCCTGACTCTAAGTCTACCGGCACGTACCACCGCAGATACAGGTATCGACGCCCTAACTCATGCGATGGAAGCCTATGTCAGCAAGAAGGCCAGCCTTTACAGTGACAGCCAAGCCATTGCCGCTATGAACCTGCTCGGGCCCAACCTACGCAAGGTATTTCACAACGGCAGCGATCAGCAGGCTCGTGAAGCAATGATGCTGGGGTCGACCTTGGCAGGTATCGCATTTTCCAATGCCTCTGTCGCCCTAGTCCATGGTATGTCGCGGCCTATCGGCGCTTTTTATCATGTACCCCACGGCCTCTCTAATGCCATGTTACTGCCTATGGTTACCGAGTACAGTATTCCTGCAGCTGCCGAGCGCTACGCTGACTGCGCGCGAGCCATGGGCGTGGCCAACCAAACTGATAGTACCGAGCTAGCCAATGAAAAACTGATGGCGGAGTTATACGCCATCAATAAAGAACTACAGGTGCCGACACCAGAGCAATTTGGTATCGAACGGGCACACTTTTTTAATAATCTCGAGGTGATGGCTGAGCAGGCATTGGCATCTGGATCCCCGGCGAACAATCCAAGGGTGCCCAGCGCAGATGAGATCATTGAGATCTACAAAAAGCTCTGGTAAACCGACTGATATTTTTGAGGACACAATAATGACACTAGTAGGACATTTAATTAACGGCCAGATGGTCGCTAGCGATGATCGCACTCAGGACGTTTACAACCCAGCCACTGGCGAAGTCAGCAAACAGGTAGCACTGGCATCTCAGACGACAGTGGCGCTGGCGATTGATGCGGCTCAGGCCGCCTTTCCTGAGTGGCGTGACACCCCCGCCATTAAACGGGCGCGAGTCATGTTTAAATTTAAAGAATTATTAGAGAGCAATGCCGACAAAATCTGTGCATTGATTGGCGACGAGCATGGCAAGATTAGTCACGATGCGGCCGGTGAATTACAGCGAGGAATCGAAAATGTTGAATATGCCTGCTGCGCACCAGAACTATTAAAAGGTGAGCACAGTAAAAATGTGGCGGCTAATATTGACAGCTGGAGTGAATTTCAACCTCTGGGTGTGGTAGCTGGCATTACCCCATTTAACTTCCCGGCAATGGTACCCCTATGGATGTATCCAATGGCCATTGTCTGTGGTAACTGCTTTATCCTTAAGCCATCAGAACGCGACCCTAGCTCAACCCTATTTATTGCCTCCCTATTAAAAGAGGCCGGTCTGCCCGATGGTGTCATGAACGTAGTCAATGGCGATAAAGAAGCCGTTGATGCCCTACTTCATCATAAGGACGTTAAAGCGGTTAGCTTTGTAGGCTCCACACCAATTGCGGAGACTATCTATACCACGGCAAATGCCAATGGCAAGCGCTGCCAGGCACTGGGCGGCGCTAAGAATCATGCCATCGTGATGCCAGATGCCGACATGGACAATACCGTTGCCCAGTTACTCGGCGCCGCATTTGGCTCTTCAGGTGAACGCTGTATGGCACTGTCCGTTGTGGTTGCCGTAGGCGACGCAGCAGCCGACTCATTAGTCAGCAAGATGCAAGAGGCCATGAAAGGATTAAAAGTAGGCGCCTGCACCAATGCCAGCAATGACTTTGGCCCTGTGATTACTCGGCAACATCAACAAAAAGTCTTTGGCTATATAGACAGTGCAGAAAAACAGGGTGCCACCATTGTCGTCGATGGGCGCAACCCGCAGATTCAAGGCTATGAAAATGGCTTTTTTGTTGGTGGCACACTTATTGATAATGTCACCGTCGAGATGGACAGCTACCAGGCAGAAATTTTCGGCCCAGTACTACAAGTCATGCGCGTCGATACCATGCAAGAAGCTATGGATATTATTAACGACCATGAATACGGCAATGGCACCTGCATCTTTACCCGCGACGGCGAAGCTGCACGCTATTTTTCCGATCAGATTTTGGTCGGTATGGTCGGTATCAATGTGCCATTACCGGTACCGGTTGCGTACCACAGCTTCGGTGGTTGGAAGCGTTCGTTGTTTGGCGACTTACATGCCTATGGCCCAGATGCTGTACGTTTTTACACCAAACGTAAAACTATTACCCAGCGCTGGCCATCTGCCGGTATCCGTGAAGGTGCGATGTTTTCCATGCCGACGATGAAATAGACTCCAGAGTTAACATATGAAAGACGGAACCACAGTGAGCACAAGAGAGAAAGGCTCCTCCATTTCCAGAGTGATGGAGATCATAGAGGCTATTGCTAAGGCTGAGCGTCCCTTATCGCCTGCCGATCTTTCTTTTCAGCTGGATATTCCTAAATCCAGCGTGCACCGATTGATCAATCAACTTGAGACGGATGGCTATCTGCTAACCTCGATGCGTGGCTTAATACTGCCCGGCAATCGCATGCATGGCGTAGCACTTGGGATACTGCATAACAGCAGATTCAAAGCGGTGCGTCAGGCTCTCCTCACGCAGCTTACTCAGCACACCGGCGAGACCTGCGGTATCGCCATTCCCAATGGCACTGAGATGATTTATTACGATCGTGTACAGACGGATTGGCCTTTGCAGATAAACTTACAGGTCGGCA
>Ga0209711_10001247_pt1 | contig 25060 bp, 19 predicted proteins | sample ArcticOcean_MG_C_7_FD_187441 | JGI IMG/M metagenome (GOLD analysis project Ga0209711, IMG submission 187441) | Marine microbial communities from western Arctic Ocean - ArcticOcean_MG_CB11_88 (SPAdes) (version 2) | ecosystem: Environmental > Aquatic > Marine > Oceanic | place: Arctic Ocean...
GGGTTATGACCATTTAACTTCTCCAAAATCTCTGCCAGTCACCTACTACCCTGATGATACTCCGAAGAATATCACTGTTAAGTTTGAGATTCTCGTGAATCTGGTTAATCACCGAACACCAATTGATTTTTTCCACACGGTAAGGTCATATGATTTGAATGGAGTCGAGACGAAGACTACTTCTGCGTTGTCCTTAGTTGTTGCAAAAAATACAGCATCTAAATCGTTCGATATTCCTGTCCCAGCGGAGTTGTTTTCTGGCTCTAGGGGCCCAAATACTCTCTTCCCTCTAATTGCGTATGGCATTAACAAGAGGAGTGCTCCCTGGACTGGGAAAATCGACGGAATTGGAGTCGACAACCAATCTAGGCGGGGTGAGCCTGGCACAAATGGGGCCTTTTCAGATGCTTGGATTATGGCACCGTATGTTGAGGAGCCGAACCTAATTCTAATGGGAACTGGAGCAGATGCAGCCAACGGAGACTCAATTACTCAAACTCCAGATGAGGTTGGCTTGGTAGCGCCTCCGATGCTTAATTATTATTACAAATACGCTTGGTGGTATGGAACGGAAGAAAATTCGGAAGAAGGAGGTCTTAAGTTGACTCTACAGGATCAAACGAACCCTCCACTGGTAGCTCCAATCAAAATCAAAAACATGGAACAGACCAACATCCTCGTAAATGTAGTTCCGATTGTTTCAGTGGTTCCTGAAAACGTGGCTTATGGAGTCTCTGCATCAACTACTCCTCCGCTTATTCCGACAGAAGAAGCACTACAGGAGTATTTGGACTTGGTCTTCCTCGATCAAATAAATCTTAAGTGTCACGTTAGTTTCGAGGACGAGAGAGAGGTGGTGTGGGATACCACTGATCACAGGAATAATCCTAATGATTATTTAGCGCCATTTCCTGTAGATTTCCCAAATAACCCGACTTGGGGAGACCGGCTTTTTGATAGGGAAAAGTATTTCGACGACACTTCCCCCGAGCAAACTGCTATCCATGGCGAACTCAAAGATCTGCCTGATGCCCCTCGTAAAATTACCGTATACGTAATCGGAGGTGCTACCGAAATGCGCTATATTGGATATGTCCCAGATCCATTTACTGCGGTTGTTAAAGGTACTGGCGGTATAGCACAGGCGAAAATCGACAAGCGAATTTGCTATGTTGCCTCAAATCACGATAAGTTTACTGGCCCTCCTTTAGCAGAGGGATTGGAGAATATCTGCCATACTATTGCGCATGAAATTGGTCATATAGTTGTCGGCGGAGGTCATCCAGACAATCCAAATGTAACTGATGGCGGTCCTGCAAGTTTTGACAGTCCAACCCATCAAGATCACTATTCTCGACTTATGCTCTCGGGAGATGGAATAGGGGATAGAAGGCCAATAAAATTAGTTAAAGCTGAATGGGATGCTGCAGAGGTAAATCTGCCGTCCATTATCTTTAATCCATAATATGGAAAATTTTTTTAGTCTAATTGTCCTGACTTTAATTGGTGCTGTTGTCGCTAGTGAGTCGCCTCCGATTGTGGGGGTAGAAAACATTAATAAGCGTCTTGACGCGTATGAAAATATCTTCTCTGAACGCTCAGAGAACCCTGATTTGGAAGATTTTAACGTCCTTTCCATTTTCGCAGGATATGCCTATCTAAATTTACAGCCTCCATTCACAGAAGAACAGAACGCAAGAATTGAGGGCTTAAAGAATGCGTATCGAAGTAAAGTAATGACCCAACCTGGGCACGCGAAACTGACTGCGCAAATTCTTCGTAGCAGAAGTGTTTCGACTGATCATCAGAGCACGTTCCAATGGAAATTGAGAAATCAGGAACCAACTCAGCTCGAGATCTTGAAATTCATCAAGAGTCATGAAGCTGTCTCTGAAATTGCAAGTTTTCTGAGAGATAGGCGTGGAGAAAAGGGGTTTTCTAGACTGAAAAATCAGAAGATCGAGAGCACGCCTAGCTTTGGATTTTGGGCTGCTTATGCCCTATGGCAAATGGAATTTGAGAACCCTCCAGATATTCCGATGAATGGACATGTCCTCCACTATCTCAAGGAACCGGAAAAATTTACAGGACCTTGGTTGGAATGGTGGCAGGAAATTGAGAACGGTGAGCGGACCTTTAGTTTCAAGGGCGATTCACAAGTATTTGACGTAAGCGGTCCACTCAAATCCAATTCACTTCCTCCTTCACGAGGAAAGCGCGAACCTCTCCCAAGTATTGGAGGAAAGCCAATAGTGGATACTCCAGCTAAAGAAGAAAAATGGGCACCCATCCTCTATTCGTTAGCAGCTCTGCTATTTCTCATAGCGGTGGCGATTCTTATTAAATCGCGCCTAACCAAATCGGGAAAACACACGATTTAGGGTGTCAGGAAAAATGCTGCGATTTTACACCCTAAGGAATTCGGCGGTTCCTAAGTCTCAGAAAACGAATGCTTTACGAGACAGCTCTAATGATTTTTCGAAAGCCGACTCTGGCAGGTTCCGTGCGTCTGGTATTCCCGTCTCGGAAATCAAAGTTACATTTCTCCATAGTTTGACAGGGAAATGAGACCAAATTTTTTCGTGAAAAACGCTTAGGGTGTATTTTGACAGCATTTTGCCTGATACCCTTAAATGGAGAACCTGTGCTGATAGGACTCAATAGTTCTAAGGCCACAGGACCTGATATAGGGTAAACGATCAACAGACACTCTCTAGCCAAAGAGAGTAGAGATGCCATAGACTGTTGAGCTATGGCATCTACGACAGACTCCACGACAACCACCCTAATCAAGAGTGACCGCATTGGTCGCTCCCAGTACCGCCCGCAATATAAAGCCGAAGTCCTCGCCGCTTACCGGGAAAGCGGGATGAGTGGTCACGCTTTTGCTAAGCAGTGCGGGTGGTTTCAGTCACTCAGCAAATCGACCTCTCCGGCGTGGTCGGTCAAATCGTGGCCTCGGTCCTTCTGGGGCTGGGTGAAATCGAGTTGAGCAATATTCGCGAACGCCAGACGGCCGGAATCTCCGTCGCAAAGAAAAAGGGCGTTTACGAAGGCCGAAAGGCCGGAACTCTAAAAGGAAATCCGGAGCGAGCTCGCGAGCTTCGATCACAAGGACTCAAGCTCAAGGAGGTTGCTTCCGCCCTGGGCGTCTCGACCAGCACCGTGAAACGGTATTTGGCCGCTGCGTGAATTCCAGCGAAGCGGAGTTCAAAGGCTAGAATTGGCGGGGCGGTGGGAACACGATGAGGTTCGAGGATTTTGGCTGCGAGCGAAGTATGAGCCGAGACAAAATCGGAGGGGCCTCTTGGTGTTCGGGGGTTGGTGGCCCGGAGAACGGGGCGTTACGGGGGCTCCCCGCTTGAAGGGGTAGCGGCGTACGAAGTACGCCGTGAGGGGAAGGCTTTCCCCCTACAAAGAAAAAGCGGCCACTACTCTAAAAGAGCAATGACCGCCTTAGTTGAATTTCCTGGGCAAGTATTCTCGGATCCTATTTCAGAGAAACATCGACATCAAAAACACTTGCTAGACCGCCTGAAACTTTGCGTCTTCGGAAAAACAATCCTCCTGCGGCCAAAGCCAACAATCCAGCCGTTGACGGCTCAGGAATCGAACTGAGAGAGATCAAAGAAAGTGAAGAACTTTGGAATGCCCAACGCTCTGCTGCTCCTCCATTAACATCTTCTTCTTCAAGCAAAAAAGTCACTTCTCTATTACCTGAATTCAAATCCCATTGATCCAAAGAAGAAGGAAGTCTGTTTGAATCATCAAAAATAACTTCATCACTCAAAATATTGAGATTTAAATTATTTGAACGAAACGGAGGAATAAGAATGTCGCCAAACGGAGTAGAAGGACTAAAGGAAGTCAAAAAATCTCCGCTTGATGGATCCGGAAGCAAACTTACAAAAACAAACATTTCCCGCATTAAAAAGTTTTCGGTGCCAATTTCTAATCTCGCATTTACCGGAATCTGATTATATATGACTGAATCTGAATCTACAAAACTTGCCATGTTAGGAGTTTCATAGTCCACAATAACTCTAAAGGATTCATCGACCGGAAACAAGTCACCCTCCGTGACTTGATCGATTGTTCCAGTGAACTCCATACGGATTGTTGCTCCGAAAGCCCCTTTCCCTATTAATAATAAAAAAAGCAATTTCTTCATAATTTTAATTTGACTGTAGTTAGCTGCGCATCGCCTCCAAGCTCAAGCATTCTTGAGTTAATATTGTCGAAATTTGAGGGGTTTGACATAAATGGGCCACTTCCAGGAAGGCCTTGAAACCATAATATGGCTACCAAAATAGGCTCGCCGCGTAAAAACACAAATTGTGGATTCGAGCTATCCCCACCAATAAATTTATCAGGATTATTACGATCTAACCTATACCATGGAAGACAACCCCCTTTCTCCCCCATCCGATCCGGTCCAAAGGCGGCTTCAAAGCCCTCCCGCCAAAAGCAATTTCCTAGCAGTCATGTCTTCTTGTCTGATGCTCTTGGCGCTCATGTCATCCCACGCTGAGGAACCGAAGTCTGGTTCAAGCAACTGGGCATTTCAGCCCCCGCAGGCTGCTGTGGAACCGGAGGTTGAGAACGATGACTGGCCGCGGAGCCCGATCGATTTCTTCACCCTGTCGAAACTTGAGAAAGCCGGATTGACCCCGGTGGCCGATGCGAGCCGCACCACGCTTGTGCGGCGTCTCTATTTTGACCTTGTCGGTCTGCCGCCGACTCCCACTCAGGTCCAGGAGGTTTTGGATGACGTGGCCCCTGACGCCCTTGCCAAAATCGTTGATCAACTGCTCGCCTCCCCCCGTTTCGGCGAGCGCTGGGGGCGGCACTGGCTCGATGTGGTGCGATTTGCCGAATCAAGTGGCAAGGAGTTTAACTTTTCCTACCCCCATGCCTGGCCCTACCGAGATTACGTAATCGGCGCCCTCAACGCAGACAAACCTTATGATCAGTTTATCCGGGAGCAGGTTGCCGGAGACCTGTTGCCTGGAGCTCCTGACGAATTAACCAAAGATCGCGAAGATCGGCTGGTGGCAACCAGCCTCTTATCATTTGGAACCAAGCGGCACAATTCCAGCGGAATACCCTATCGTATGGAGATCGTCGATGACCAGATCGATGTCACCACCCGCGCTTTTCTTGCGATCACCGTCTCCTGCGCAAAGTGCCACGATCACAAGTTTGATCCCATCCCGACCAAAGACTACTACTCCTTGGCCGGTATTTTCCTCAGCACCGAAGCTCTGTATGGCACCATCAAACAGAAGTACAGCAACAACCCAACGGACCTACTCCCGCTTGGTCGCAATGGCGTGGATTTGCACGCCGCCGCTGAGACTCACGAACAGAAAATCGACGCGGTAAAAAAGTCCCGGGACGAGAAGAAAGCCGAGCTGACAAAAGCTGAAGAAGCGAAGAAAACCGCAGAGAAAGCAGAGCCGACGAAGGTGGTTGCCAGGTCCGAAGCGGCGGCTCCCGAAGCTGGGTCATCACCTCCCGCTGAAGCTAAAATTTCGAAGAATGCGGCAGAACCAAAAGAGACCCCGGAGGCCATGATTGCTAGGTTCAAGGGAGAACTCGCGCCGCTTACAGCCGCTGTTACGGAGCTGGAAAAGAAGCGTCCACCGCGCCCGCCATACGCAATGAGCGCCCGGGATCGATCGGATCCCGCAGATACGAAGATTGCCATCCGTGGTGAACTCAGCGAACCGGGCGAACTTGCCCCACGCGGATTTCTAAGCGCTATCCCGATCACTGATGTGCCCGCGATTGATCCCAAACAGAGTGGTCGGCTGCAGTTGGCCAATTGGATGACAAACCGCCACAACCCACTGCCGGCCCGGGTGATGGTCAACCGCATCTGGCACCATCTTTTCGGTCGTGGCTTGGTCGAGTCAGTGGACAACTTTGGCGCGATGGGCACGCCCCCCAGCCACCACGAATTACTCGACACCTTGGCTGTTGAGTTCATGGACGAGGGTTGGTCGATCAAGCAGACGATCCGAAAAATTGTTCTCAGCAGGACCTATCAACTCAGCTGCGCGAGAGATGAGCAGAGCCAAGAGATCGATCCAGAAAACCGCTTGCTATGGCGCTCGATGCCACGCCGTTTGCCTGTGGAGGCGATTCGTGATGCGATCCTCGCCGTCAGTGGCCAACTCAATATCGAACCCCCGGTCGGGTCAACAGTGACTGGTCTGGGTGACAAGTTGGTGCGCGGCGTCGATACAGAGAAGCTGCAACCGCCCAGTAATCACCGCAGCGTCTATCTGCCGGTGATCCGCGACTATGCACCCGAAATATTCGACCGCTTCGACTTTCCGTCCTCTAGCCTGGTCAGTGGAAAACGGGCCGTGACCGAAGTCCCCTCCCAGGCCCTCTTTCTGCGTAATTCTAAATTTGTCGCCGAGCAGGCAAAGCACGCCGCGAAACGCCTGCTCGCAGATCCTTCTGCGGGAAATGATACCGGCCGGATCGACCTTGCGATGCGTTGGGTGTTTTCACGAGCGGCCACTGCGGAAGAGCAAGAGGGAGCGCGCGCGCTCCTTGCGCTGACGCGCAACACCGAGGCAGAGATCGAAGACCGCGACGAGAGCGCTTGGTCGACCCTGTTTCTGTCATTGTTTTCAACCGCCGAGTTCCGTTACCTAGTCGATATCGAAAAGTAAGATGAATCCCGAACAACAGCCCTTCAACATGTCACGCCGCAACTGGCTCAAGCTCGGATCGTGCGGGTTTGGCTCGCTCGCTCTGGCAGGTCTGACAGCCAGCCAGAGCAGGGCCGGAACGCAATCTCCAAGCGGGCCCCATTTCGCACCGAAGGCCAAACGGATGATCTTCCTGTTTATGAACGGCGGCCCTTCCCAGCATGAGATGTTCGACTACAAGCCGAAGCTTTTCGCGGATGGTGGCAAGGAAGGAAAAAAGAAAAAGAAGCTCATGGCCCCGCTGTGGGACTTTGCGCAGCATGGCAAGAGCGGGCTGTGGATTTCCGAACTGCTGCCCCACATCGCCAAACAGGCCGACCGGCTTTGCGTCATTAACAGCATGCAGACGGACAGCAGCGCACACCCGCTGGCCATCCCCTTACTGCACACCGGGAGTTTTCAGTTCGTGCGCCCCTCACTCGGTTCCTGGGTCTTGCATGGCCTCGGGAGTTCGAACAAAAATCTTCCCGGTTATGTCACCGTCAAGCCGACGCGCACATTCGGCGGACCGTCCAACTATGGCAACGCATTCCTGCCGAGCGCCTACCAGGCGAGCCGCATCGGCTGGGAAGGGCGACCGGTGAAAGATGCGAAAATTAAGAACCTGAGCGGAAACGGGACTACGCCGGGCGTCTCGAATGGCGTCTTGGACTTCACCCAATCAATGAATCGCGAATTGCTGCAGCGCAGTGGTGGGAATCCGAACGTCAAAGGAGTCATCGATTCGCTCAATCTAAGCAGCAACATGCAGGAGGCCATCCCTCAAGTCATCGACACCATCAGGGAATCAAAGGAGACCCTAGATCTCTACGGCATCGGCGGGAAACGGACCGACGATTTTGGCCGCCAGTGCCTGATGGCGCGCCAATTGGTCGAGTCGGGGGTGCGCTTTGTGGAGGTCGCCTGTAGTGGATGGGATCATCACTCTGCCATCGAAACCGGTCTTCCGGCGCGGTGCGAGGAGATCGACCAACCGATCGCCGCACTTCTTACCGACCTCGAACGCCGCGGCCTGTTGGACGAGACTCTGGTGTTCTGGGGAGGCGAGTTCGGACGTCAGCCGGAGTCGCAGCTCCTCGATGGACAAGGTTCCCCCGGTCGAGACCACAATGCTGCGGGCTACACGATCTGGATGGCGGGCGGCGGCGTTCGCGGTGGCCTAGCCTATGGAAAAACCGACGAACTTGGCTACGAAGCGGTGGAGAACAAGGTCCACCTCCACGACTTGCACGCGACAATGCTACACCTACTCGGCCTGGACCACACCAAGCTCACTTACCGCTATGGCGGACGTGATTTCCGGCTGACCGATGTTCACGGCGAGGTGGTACACGATATCATCGCCTAGCGCTTGTTTGTGCCTCTGCCAGTGCGGAATCATCGAGATCGCGGCGGTAGAGGATCAACCCCCTTTCTCCCCCATCCGATCCGGTCCAAAGGCGGCTTCAAAGCCCTCCCGCCAAAAGCAATTTCCTAGCAGTAACAACAAGGTAATTATATATCCAAATTGATCTCAATATCGAGAACAAAGTCTCCCTTTTCAAGGGAGATACAGAGGGTCTGTGATCAGTATGTGATAAATAGGTGAACAATCATAAAATTCAAATACATAAAACAGAAAATAATGAGAAAATTATTGATCATTACAGGAGACGGAGGCGAGAGCTATGAGACTCTATATGCTAAGCATCGGTTTGAAGAAGCTGAATGGAGTGCGACGATAGCAGCACCAAATAAGAAGACACTGAACTTAGTTATTCATGATTTTGAGCCAGGTTGGGATACATATATAGAGCGTAAGGGCTATTATATAGATTCAGACATCGCGCTGGCGGATGTGAATCCTAATGATTATGAAGCTGTCTTATTGATCGGTGGACGAGCTCCAGAGTTTTTAAGAAATGATCAGACAACGATAGATATCGTGAGGCATTTTTCTGAGCATGATAAGTATATTTTTGCCATCTGTCACGGCATCCAGATATTAGTGACAGCAGGCTTAGTCAGAGATAAAAACATCACTTGCTATGAGCATGTGAAGTTTGAAGTGGAAAGCTGCGGTGGAACCTTCATCGGTAAGGATGAGGCAGTTCGCGACGGTAAGATCGTCACAGGTCAGACCTGGCAGTCCCACCCAGATTTTTATCGAATTGTTTTTCAGTGTTTGGCAGAGTAGCATAAATTAAGGTAAAATGAATTGGACAATCAACCCCCTTTCTCCCCCATCCGATCCGGTCCAAAGGCGGCTTCAAAGCCCTCCCACCAAAAGCAATTTCCTAGCAGTTTGATTAAATATCATACTTCCGGCAACATTGATTTGTCTCAACCAAGTCCAAAAACCATGAATAAACTACTCCGAATCCTCACTTCAGTCGCCCTCGGCAGTGCTGCCATTTTCTTGAGTTCCTGCGGCAACATGAGCTCTGGCTCAGGCACGGCATTCTCATTTGACCCTCCAGCCAAGAAGCCAAGCAACCCTTCCGCAGTGAAGATTCACATCAGCACCGGTGCCGGGAAGCTCTATGTGACCGAAGGAAATGAAGTCCTCCTCGCCACTCCCATCGGCGTCGGCACAAGCGCCACACCCACTCCAAAAGGTAACTTCAAGATCAACTCGAAAACCCGCCATCGCCGCCGTCAAGGAAACCCGGGAAGAGGCTATCCGATGACCTACTGGATGTCCTTCTACAGCCCCGCATACGGAATGCACTGGGGTTTTGTGAAACCATACCCTTCAACCCACGGCTGCGTCCGCATGCCGCTCAATTCCGCTCGTAAAGTTTTCGATATGACCCGCGTCGGCACCCCCGTAAACGTATCCACTTCCCAGCCGTGGGACTCCACCACCGGTGCCAAACTTCCCCGCCTAGACGACGGCCCGCTCCCCAATCCCCCGAATTCCTATATGCAGAGCAGCAAAGTCTTCGCCGATCAGGAAAAAGGAAAAATGTGGAACTTTAACTGACTTCCCCGAACTCAACAGAAGTCATCAACATTCGTCTTGGTGGCTTTTTTTACGTCCTAGTGGAGGCGGGATCCAAAAAATTCAATCCACCAACACGAAACCTCTCCGTGTGTGCTTGCAGCGCAATGGCTCACCCGCCTCGTTGGGCTTCCAGTCATTGGCGTGACCGAAGTCGGCCGCGTCCATGACCATGGTCAAACTTACCACCCGCGGTAGCTCAGCGATCAACCCCCTTTCTCCCCCATCCGATCCGGTCCAAAGGCGGCTTCAAAGCCCTCCCGCCAAAAGCAATTTCCTAGCAGGAAATCAATTTCCGGAATTTTCTTTTAAAAAATTAGAGGAAAATGCTTGGTGGCCTGATGGAATGTGAGGGAACCTTTCTGATGACAAGGGGAGGGGTGGGGAATGCCGGGTCTTCCCTAAATTTTCATCTCACGCCTCTTGGCCTAAAAATTCTATTAGACTATCGCCGAATCATGGAAGATTTTCGCAACGACGCCAATATAATGAACATAAAAACTGTATTCCTTCTCGCCACCGGATTTGGCGTCTCCGCTCTCAGTGCTCAAAAAGAGACTTTGCCGTCAGCCCCGGATTCGGTGATCTCGGAACGGCCCACCGGACTGGCCCGTCTTTATGAAGCCCCGATTCTGAAGTTCTTTGACACTTCAAAGGCCGATAAGGGAAGCGGCATTCCGATGGGGACACTGAACTATACTCATGTCTTTTCCTCTGATTTTGATAGCATCGATGACGATGTGAGCGTCGATGAGTTTTCTTTGTTTGCTCCCTTTGCCTCGATCCGGGTCGGCAAAGGATACGTGGTCCCGATGATCAGCTATAACCTGACCAAATTCAGCACGGATGGACGAACTCTTTTGTCCGAGGACTCACTGCACCAAATTCGGATGCCCATCACCTATCTTTATGAACCGGCCCATCGTTGGATCGCCGGGGGAATGATCATGCCCTCGTTCAGCGGCGATTTGAGTAATAGTGACAACTTCTCTTTTGCGGCGGCATTGGGAGCTGGATATGCCTACAGTCCGGAACTTTTTATCTTCGGGGGAATCTACTATTCGGAAGGCTTTGATGATTCGTTACTGGTGGGCGGACCAGGATTCATTTGGAACTTCGATGAGGATTGGCAAGCCTATCTTCTCGGACCGAGAGCCAGTCTCAGTTTCCACGTCAGCGACGATTGGTTGCTTTCTTTGGTGGGACAATATCGTTCCCCGACATGGAATATTGAAGCAGATAAGCTGGGCCCCGAGCGCAATATTAATGTCAGTGATTTGCGGGTAGCGCTCAGGAGTGAGCACCGGTTGGGCAAAAAATTATGGGCCTCCGCGACGATCGGGTATTCCTTCCTGCGAGAGATGGAGATCGAAGACACCGAGAGCAATGAACTTCAGACCGATGATATCGATTCGGGAATCTTTGTCGAAGCTGGTCTGACACTCCGATTTTAGGTGTCCTGATTTAGTGCGCTGAACGGTCCCGCTTCGTCTGGGCCATGGCGTCATTTTAGAATGGCGTAATTAGCCCGGATTGACGTAGGTGAATGCGTTATCCCAAAGATAATCGATCACGTGTTTGGCGTCCTCCAGCGAAACCGATTGCAAAATAACCCCCTTTCTCCCCCATCCGATCCGGTCCAAAGGCGGCTTCAAAGCCCTCCCGCCAAAAGCAATTTCCTAGCAGTCACGGCACACCAACCCCCTTTCACCCCCTCCGCTCCGGTCCAAAGGCGGCTTCAAAGCCCTCCCGCCAAAAGCAAATTCCTAGCAGTCACAATTCACAACCTGATAAAAAAAAGAAACAGGGACATTCATTGCTGCTCCTTACCGAAAAATCTTCATGACCTCATCGTCCGGTTTTCTGATAAAAGTATCGAATTCCTTATAGAACTGATCGAGTGATATTTTCATGTGCTTCTTGAAGGCAGCGGCTTTCCCCATCGGAAGAATATCATACCACCAGTCCCTCAGAACAGTTTCCTCATCAATGCCCTTCGCATGAATGAGGTAGGCAGTGGCCCAAGCACCGATCATGTAGTAGACCTGAGGCGCTTTTCCCTCGTCCCAGTAAGTTTCATTGTCCAGACGGTAGTCCGAATTCTTACTAATGAACTCATTGATACCGGGCCTGCTGATATTGGCCCCGAACTTCCTGAGCTCCAGCATGTAATCCTTCAAATTAATGAACTTGAGGTTTTCCATGAACTTGGCCGAACTGTAAGTCGCCATGCCTTCCCTCATCCAGGAACAGGAATTCTTGTCCGAGCTCCTCTCTTCCTCGGCCCCGGAGTGCGCGATCTGAAAAACATGGTGATACTCATGCAACGCTCCCCAGGTATTCTCGGTGGGACTCTTTGCCCTCCCAGTGGCATTGGTCGAGACGTCTTCATAGATGCGGGCCGGGACCGGCGTCCAGGTCAGGCCTCCAGCAGATTCTCCGGCCAGAGTCGATTTGATTTCCTTAACAACGTTCGAGCGTTTTAAAAATTCCGCGATCTGCTCCTCTGCTGTTTCTTTGGCGTCAGGATTGACCCGGCTCTCTGCCCTGTCCCTGAAGAGGGCACGGACACTCTTCTCATCCTCGGGCCCGAGAAGATAAATATGGTAAGGGCCGTAATTCCCAAAGTAGTTAATCGCGTAGTCGAGTCCCCTCTTATAATATTTAATGAGGGACCCGTTCACGTCCACCCCCTTCGCCACGTGGAAGGTCGGCTCGATTTTTGATTGGGCAGGAATTTTCCTTTTAGGATCCTTGATAGGATCAGTCTCTTCCCCGAAACCTGAGGCCAGGGAAATTATAATGACCGGTAAAATTAGTAATGATTTCATTTTCATTGAAGGGAGGGTCTCCCATTCTAATTAATGAACAGTCTTCAGGGAAAGAAAAAAGGGCCGACCATGGTTATGGCCGGCCCCCGTAATTAATCAGGATTAGAGTGGTTCTACTTCTTTACACTGATGGTGCTGGTTCCCTGACCTCCAGAGATCGGTGACCAGTGCATGGCACGGATCTTCCAAGAATCCTTCTCCTTAGCGAAGATAACAGTGGCGCGAGTCAACCCCCTTTCTCCCCCATCCGATCCGGTCCAAAGGCGGCTTCAAAGCCCTCCCGCCAAAAGCAATTTCCTAGCAGTAAGATTCGGAGCGATCGGATTTGAGTGATCGCCCCCGTGTTGTCATTTTGACTCTTTTGAAACTCTGCGCGATATAAATTCTTTAATCACCTGGGGAAACAGCGACCACTTTCATTCCGGCAGATTTTGCTGCGAGCATCCCGGCCTCACTATCCTCAAAGACCACGCAATTTTCTGGATCAACATTGATCCGGCGCGCTGCCTCAAGATAGACATCTGGCGATGGCTTTCCGTTTTTGACTTCATCAGAGCCAACGATGGCATCGAACCACGACAGCATGTTGACGCTCTCGAGAGAAGCTTTCACCATGGTGCTCGTGCCCGCACTCGCTACCGCCATCGGTACTTTTCCACGATGCTCTGCCGCGTAATTGGCCACTTCAGGAATGACTTCAAATTGATCCAGATTGCTTGCCAGGATCTCATGTTGTCGCTGGCAAACTTTCGGGGCATTTATCCTCAATCCATTTTCGTTATTTAATAGATCAACGATGTCAGCAGCAGGTTTCCCTCCGAGTTCAGAGAAACGTTCTTTCGTGAAAAGGCCTTTACCACCTTCCTCTTCGAGGGCCTGCCTCATTGCATTGAAATGTGCCGGCATCGAGTCGATCAGTGTTCCGTCTAAATCGAAAATGAGACCTTCAAAACCCTCATCGGGATATTTATGCACTCGTTGGGACACGACTCAGCCGTGACGGACTCGATGTCTGTCTGCAAGAGGAATTCGTGGGATTTTCAGAATTCGTATTGAGTCTTCTTCCCCGGATTGCATACGCTGGAGATAGAAACCGATGAAAATCCTACCCTGTACCCTGCTTAGCTTGTCTCTTTCGCTTGTCGCGATGGCTGAATCCAATTGGTCCACTCAACGCGGTCCCCATTCCAATGGCACTGCTGGAGAGGGGATGAAGTTGCCCGCCAAGTTCTCTCCTACCGAGAATGTCGTTTGGAAGGCGGAGCTTCCGGGTAGTTCGGCTGCAACTCCAATCGTTTGGGGTGACCATGTCTTCGTTACCGCAGCGAATCACGAGAAGAAGGAACTGCATGCGATCTGTCTCGACGCAAACACCGGTAAGCCTCGCTGGTCGAAAATGGTCTCGAAGGGAAAAGTGCATCTGGATGACCGGAGCGACTTCGCATCGCCCTCGCCGGTCACCGACGGGAAGCGGGTCGCGTTCTTTTTCGGCAACGGGGACCTGATCGTCTACTCCGTGGATGGAAAGGAAGAGTGGCGCAAAAACCTCATTGAGAAAGGTGCCAATTATTTTGCGTTCCAATGGACCTTCTCCACCAGCCCCATCCTCTCGGGCGACAATCTCATCATGCAGATTTTGCAACGTGATGTTCCTTTCAATTACGGCGGAGTGTCACGCGGGCCTGAGGGGGCGCAAAAGATTTCGTCTTATCTTGTTGCCTTCGATTTTGCGACCGGAAAGCAAAGCTGGAAGGTTGATCGTCCAGGTGATGCGGTGGCCGAATCGCTCGAAGCCTTTACCAGTCCGGTTCTGAGTCGGACCGCCGATGATGGGGGAGACCTTCAGCTTCTTGTGGCCGGGGGCGATGTTCTTACCGGTCACGACCCCACCAATGGCAAAGAGCTTTGGCGTTGGGGAACTTGGAACCCAAAGAAGATTGGCCACTGGCGGCTTGTTCCTTCTCCGGTCGCGGGGAGTGGAGTTGCTTTGGCCTGTGCTCCCAAGAAGAGCCCGGTCTATGCCGTCGATATGAAGACCGGCAAGTTGTTGTGGAAAAGCAAGGACCCCGAAGTATCTTCCGATGTCTGCACTCCGCTCTACCACAATGGCCACTTCTACGTCCTCAACGGGGAGTATAAGGATAAACGAATCTCCTGTATCGAACCAAAAACCGGCAAAGTTCTCTGGACCGGCACGATTGGAACCCGGGCCAAAATCGAAGCATCACCAACCCTTGGCGACGGGAAAATCTACTTCCAGGATCACAATGGAAAAGTCTTTGTGGTAGCTGCGGATCCCAAGAAGTTTTCCCTTCTGCATCAGGTCGAGTTTGGCGATCGCACCGTGCGTGACCAGCGTTGCAGTCTCGCCCTAGCGAACAACCGGGTATTCCTCCGTAGCCAGAAGACGCTCTACTGCTTTGGGAAGTAGTGGAGCGCCGCATGCTAGTTGGCAAAATGACTATCTAACCAAGTTTCCCAGCGTTAGGCCGATGGATGGGGGAGAAAGGAGGGCTGATCTGCGTTAGCTTCCAGAGCTAACGCAGAGGGCGTGACATGAGCTCGCTATTCCTCAGCAACACGGACTCGATAGAAGTATTTTTCGATGCCTGAAGCTGCCCCGAAGTCAGTGAACGATTGAATCTCGGACTCAGCCTCCAGAAAATCTTCGATTTCCAGCCATCCGCCAGGCTGTCCGGTGGGGAGGAGCGATGTGCTGCGCTCGACAATATAGACTTGTCCGACCTTGGCTTGGAAGCTGAAGGTCACGTTGTCGTTCGTCGGATCTACCGCGATTTCCGTGATGACAAGGTCACGAATAGCTCCAGGGGTGATATCCAGCTTTACATCAACCCCCTTTCTCCCCCATCCGATCCGGTCCAAAGGCGGCTTCAAAGCCCTCCCGCCAAAAGCAAATTCCTAGCAGGAACATCCTTCTTGAAGCTGTTCGACTGTAACCTCATCACGCGACCACGCGATCACGTGATTGTCGGGAGTGGTTTGCTGTGTTACTCTCGGGGAAGTAAAATTACAATATGACTAAATTTAACGAGAATAAGCCAAGTCGTAGAGATTTTTTAGCAATCACCTCCATAGGTGCAGCCTCGCTTGCGACGGGAGGCTTTTCTAGCGCGGCCCATGCCGCAGAAGGCAAGCCGTTAGAGGGGATCAACGCCGCAAGCAGCCCTACGGAAACGAAGCTAGAGTTGCTCTTTCTGGGGACGGGTGCGGCGAATTGGCCCAAGAGTTATCCGCCTTTGAGTCAGAAACTTTCAAGAGGTCAGACGCGAGGCACGTCGTCGATGCTGGTCAATGGCCATATCCTGATTGATTGTGGTTATACAGTGCTGGATGTCATGAAACGGTACGATGTGAACCCCGCAGCCATTACCGATATTCTCCTGACGCACACACACGCGGATCACTTGCACGAAGCCTCTATTCTGAAAATCGCGAATTCAAGGGATGCCGATCTTGGACCTTTGAAATTCTGGGGAGACCCGGAAGCACTGAAAAAGGTGCCAGACTCAGATCTCATTGAGAAGCGTCCTGTTGTGATTGGGCAAACCTTCAGCATTGACGGACTCGGAATGACCGGGCTTGAGTCCAATCACCACGTAGCTGACTCGAAAGAACAATGCATGATCTACCTGATTGAGGGGGCTGCGAGGAGTGTTCTCTACGCGACAGACGGTTCCTGGCTACTGGCAAACACATGGAACACTCTCCGTAAAAAGCGACTCGATGCCATTATCTGGGACGCCACGTGCGGCGAGGCTGCGGGAGATCCTCGAATTTTCAGCCATAACGACATGAGCATGATTCGCCACATGAACCATTCCCTGGTGAAAGGAAAGGTACTGAAACCTGATGCAAAAATTATTCTCACCCATATCGCACGAAAACTGCAGCCCCCCCATGCAGAGATGGAGAAAACGCTCCTACCGGAAGGCCTTATCCCTGCCTATGACGGTATGTCCGTAGTGCTGACCTAAACAGCCTGAGCAAAATAGAGATACCAATCAACCCCCTTTCTCCCACATCCGATCCGGTCCAAAGGCGACTTCAAGGCCCGCCCGCTAAAAGCAAATTCCTAGGAGTCCAAAAGGAGATCCACAGCAGCCATGTCAAATAGTCACCACTTTTTCCTCCAAATTCGTGTTCGCTTTTTCTAGACTCCAACGATTGTTCGTCAAAACTCACTCGACATTGGCCACCAGCTTCTCAGACAGCACCTAAGCAACCGAGTAGATTTTACAACACGCAGCCAAAATTTGAGCCTTTCTTCCCTATGAATAATGTCGAGCCCTCGCAGAGACCATTTTCCTGCCAAAAGCGATTTTTTAGCAGCCTTTTATCGATTCTAGGTGTGTTGTCTATGGTGGCGCTGTCCCCGCTCCAAGGCGAAGAATCGGTCAAGAAAGGGTATCAAGAACAGACCTACGATTTTAAGGCCGCAAATGAGGAGGTTGAGTATGCGCTCTATGTTCCCCGGAGCTATAAGAAAACGGCTAAAACTCCACTGATTGTCCTGCTCCACGGACTGGGAAGTAAACCACAGGAAGTGATTCAATATGCTGGAATTATTCCTGAGGCTGAGAAGCGCGGATACATCGTGGTGGCTCCATACGGATACAACAGCCGTGGTTGGTATGGCGCGGCTGGGAAGGGAAGAGGTTTCATTCGGCCAAATCCCAGTGATCCCGAAAATCTTGGCGAGTTGAGTGAAAAAGATGTGCTTAATGTCATCAACATTGTTCGTGATGATTTCAGTATCGATGTGAGCCGAATGTATTTGATGGGGCATTCCATGGGTGGTGGTGGAACAGTCCATCTGGGAACTAAATTTCCTGAGCTGTGGGCAGGATTGGCACCCTTGGCTCCTGCAATCATGTCAGGACGAGATAAGTTGGGCGTTCTTAAGAAAAATAAGATTCCCATTATGATCGTCACTGGAGACAAGGACAGGCTCATTCCAGTAACTGGCATTCGCAGTGTAGTTGACAAGCTGAAGGCTGAAGGGATTACTCACCTGTACAAGGAGATTAAAGATGGAAATCATGGCAGCTCCATCCATTCGAACCCATCAATGATTTCCGAGGTTTTCGATTTTTTTGATAAGCATTCAAAAGCTGGAGAGAGTGAGCCTAATGCAGATGGTTCCGATGAGAAATTTCGGGAGTTTACGAATACTAAAGGACAGCAGATCAAGGCCAAGGTCGTTTCCATTACCGGCACTAAGGTCACGATCATCCGAGAAGATGGGAGGAGATTCACGATGACGATTTCGACCCTCAGTGAGCCCGATCAGGCATTTATTGAAGCTTGGAAAAAGCAGTATCCTAAGAAAGTCCGGTAGCTGATTTTTGCGAATGATCGGGTCTCTGTGGCTCTCAAAGATCAGCCGTCAAAAAAACAGAGGGATTTCATAAGAACCAAAAGTCCGGGCAGTTAACCAAGGAGATCTAGGAGTCAGTCAGTATCTAATCTGAACCAGCGCGCGCAGTCTGGCCTTCTCTTCCTGCGGCAGTTGGTCAGGGCGAACAATCAACGTTTTCAGTTGCGGGAACAGGGTTAAATCCCCCACTGAGCTGATTTGACTGCCGCGTAAATCCGCCACCCTAAGCATCTTCAGATCGGCGAACTCCGAACTATCCGAAATCATCGTATCAACAAGAATCAGTCGCTCGATCGGCAGAAACCGCAGCGGATGCAGCCCGTTTTTTGTTCGTAGTGAGAAAGATTCGCCAGCCCCATCAACAGTCAAGGTCAGAGTCCCTGCCTCGTAGCTGAAACAGCCCGCGTGGTCGCCAAACATTGCCGCGACAGCCAGTTCATATCCCTCCCGATATAACCCCCTTTCTCCCCCATCCGATCCGGTCCAAAGGCGGCTTCAAAGCCCTCCCGCCAAAAGCAAGTTCCTAGCAGTAATAGATAGACACACAATGCTTTTATTGTGGTCGAGTTCGCGGAGGATGCGCATCACACCATTTTCTACTAACGCGCTTTCCATGGGGTGCCATTCCTGCCGTGCTTCTTGTTGAAATATGCGCTACAAGGAACCTCCACTTGGACTCTCTACAAGCCTACTTCACCCTGCGATCTATCCCTAAATAGCTTAAAAATCGAAATATTATGTCACAATGAGAGCCTAACTCGTCAATGAACAGCAGAACCAAACAATAATTCTATGAAACTATCATTCACCATTAAATCCCTTTTACTCACCTCAGCGCTTGTCGCCATGTCATCCTCTGCGCTGTCTGCGGAGGACGCAAAGCCGAGCAAAGTTCTAGATATAAAATCCAAAGATTGTTTAAAAAAAGTAACAGGTTATTCGATGATGGGTCCCACTTCTACCGGGATTTATTACGTTTTCACGGACAAGAAAGCCGTTCTCTTAGTCATCATTGATAACAAGAACAAGGACTTCCCTGTTTCATCGGCAATTTTCACCTTTGCCGACGATGTAACCCAGAAAGGACTGGAGGGCTGGGTCAACAATCAGCATTCAGATGCCTTATTCCCAGACGTTCCCAAGCCATTGAAAAGGCACCAGATTCCAGCAGGTTCATGTAAGGTGATTTTTAAAAAACTGGTCGAAACCACTGAAATAAGGAATAAGCCATACGAGCATTACTCCGTTGGATTTCAGCTAAAAAATCTTCCCGTAATAGACGCTATCAAGGTCAACGATTTCACCGATACCGCTAGGGTAAACGTGAAAAAAGTAGCACCAAATAAAAAAGCTTATCCAGCACACTGGGGAAACCCTCCAACGATACAGACCCGGGACCTACGCCAACTCCCTGGTGACTATGGCATGGGCAGCAGCACGCTGGCAAAGTGGATCACTAAGAACATGGAGGCAGATAAGAACAAAAGCGGCCCCACATTTGAAGAATGGGTTAAGGCCGGTAAAAAAATCCCCAAGGACATGATTTTCCCAGGTGGCTCACCGTGGTTCAACGAAAGCACAGGGAAGAATCGCTCAGCCAAAGAAGTTTACAGAATGTTATTTGGAAATGGCGTGTCAGAGAAAAAGACACACTGATAGAGAAATGCGACGGGGTTGATAGAAATACCACGGTAAAGAGACGGTGTTGCTTTCTCGATGAACTGGCGGTCCACGGTATCCAGACGGGCAACTACAACATGCCAGGCTGGGAGGGCGGATACGATGGATTTTACCGATGCATCGAATCCCTGTTTGCCAAGACCCCGCCCACGGCGATTTTCACCCCCCTTTCACCCCCCTTTCACCCCCCTCCGCTCCGGTCCAAAGGCGCCTTCAAGGCCCTCCCGCCAAAAGAAAATTCCTAGCAATCAGAGATTTTCGTATTAGCTAAATTAAAAAAAGCTTGGTCAAAAAAGAAGATAAAGCCTTATCAATAAACACATTATGATTTTTAATCATATTACCATCTAAAAATAAGTTGTATTTAAAAAAACGAGGATGAACGTAAACCGCTATGGAAATGTCAGTAACGTTAAAAGCATTACAGGCGGGTTTGAGCCCGGAAGGTATTACTCTTTACCTTTTTTGGCTCGGAATCGTCGGAATGGGGGCTGGCTCATTGTATCTGTTTATGATGCAAAGCTCCCTTACAACGACTTACAAAAAAGTCGCTATTGTTGCAGGAATCATCTGTGGTGTAGCCTGTTTTCACTATTATCGAATGTCTACCATCTACGCCGAGTCGCTGGCTAATGCTATTACTATAGCTGAAGACGGGACGGTCTCCATAGGAGAGCTTGAAGCTTTCCCAACGGCCTATCGATACATCGACTGGTTAATTACCGTTCCCTTAATGGTTTTGGAGTTCCCGTTGCTACTCGCCCTCAGTAAAAAGAGCAATGGTCTCTTCTGGAAGTTAGGATTTATTTCTTTAGCCATGTTGGTAACGGCTTGGATAGCAGAAACTAGTGATATCGGTGGTGTCTCATGGTGGGGTTTTTACATCGTATCCTGTGTGTTCTGGGTAGCAATTGTGGTCACGCTTTACGGCCAAGTAACACAAGCTGCGGAGAAATTTTCTGACGAGTTCAAAGGCTACTTAAATGTTATGAAGAAATTCATCGCGATTGGTTGGATCATCTATCCGATCGGTTTCCTGTTGGCTCTTACCGGGAATGAAAGTATTCGCGAGATAGCATACAATATCGCAGATATCATTAATAAAGTAGGGTTTGGTGTGGCATCCGTTATGGCCGCGCAGGTTCTCTCTAAAATGAATTCTGAAGAGCGTTTACCTTAGAAGGGTTCCTAGATGTCAAATAATCCTAAAGCGCCTGCAAAACAGGCGTTTTTATTTTTTTTACCCATCACCCAGCTCATCATTTTATGGTTGGTCAGCAAGTTTTTGCCGTATGATCTTTCCAGTATTATATGGGTAGTGGCACTCTTATTTTTGGGTATGGCACATGGCGCGATGGACATCGTGATCATTAAAAAAAATGCGGCCAATCGAAACTACTTTGATGCCTGGAAGAGGGTAGGCTGGTATCTCTCATTAATGGTGGCTGCATGGATCGGCCTTATGCTGGCTCCAATTCTCACAGTTTTATCGTTTTTAATATTAACAGCAGTCCATTTTGGCGAAGCTGACCGAACTTCATTTTCAGATTTTTTCGCAAAATCGCCTGAATTTCCAAAGTCGTGGGCTTGGATAAGAGGCTCTTTAGTAGTTGCTATACCCTGCTACTTCTATCCTCGAGAGTCGTGGGAGCCATTTGGTTCCATTACGGCTACTCCGGGTGGCGAATCTTTGGATCTCATATTGAAAACCTTTTCTCTTTCGCTACTCGGCCTTTCTTGTTTGTTCGCCGCCGTAAGTTTTTTTAAATGCCCTGAACAGATTTTTTCCTATGGATTCTTATTCTTTGTGTTGGAGTCCATTGTGGCAATCTTTTGGTTTCTCTCCACTCCTCCACTGCTAGCGATTGGTGGATATTTTCTCTGCATGCACGCGACCCGTCATATGCAAAAGTTAATGTCTCAATTTTACTCAACTACGGAGAATTCCATATTTTCCAAACAAGTAAAAATGCACATCGACTCATTAGCTTTTGGCCTCCCAGCCATTCTCTTTGTAATAGCTTGGGCGCTATTTTTGGATTCAGGGTCCCTCATTCAGAAGATCGCCTATTCATCTATAGGATTCTACCTAATTTCCACTTTACCTCATCATATTTTAGTTAGTAATATGCTTAAGGAAAATAGGGTTCAAAATCAGGTATAGACGTCTTGGTTCCCTGGCCTGCTCTTTTTTTTGGATCAGGAGCTAAATCTTCGACGAGTTGACCTTTCTATTGCGTTCACCGTAGGCTCTCATCATGTCGTCCCAGTTGATTTTGGATTTGAAGAGGACCTTGTTGAGGTTTCGTGGTATTGCTTTTCACCTCTCCCATATTCATGGCGGACGAGCCTGCCCTGATGGTGGTAATTGAGGAAATATTTTAGATGGTAATGAGCGAAACGTAGTTTCCGGCCAGAATCGGATCAGGGTAGCACTCGAGGAGTCGGGAGAACTGGCACACAACTGGCATGAATTAAGGATTGCGCAGCGGATTGCGGGCGATAGCTTCGCCCCAGATTTCAACAATGAATATTACTGCTAGGAATTTATTGGCCATGGGCTTAGGGGGATGGGGGAAATATCGACGATTTGAAGTTAGTGGGAGCCAAAGAAATTACAACTGAACAGGTCGGCACCCTTTCATGGCTAAATAACTTTTGAAATCTAATATGATTCCGCTCAGTATCTTGGCGATGAGAATTTTGGCTGCCTTTCTTTTTTCGGTGCCTCTGTCTTGTTCTCTAATTTCCTGCGGTGGGCCATTCGGAGCCAGGGATTTTGTGTCCTATCAATTCCAATATGGTAAAACAGCACTTTTGCAGAATAAAATTGCTTATGCTCCTAGGAGGGCTCCAGTGGCCGTCCATCGGGCGATTGCGGCGGGCAATCGTCTTCAAAATAAACCGTATAAGTGGGGCGGAGGCCATGCAGTTTTAAATGATAGAGGTTATGATTGTTCTGGTGCGGTTTCTTATGTTTTAAGGGAAGCAGGCCTTATGAGTGGGCACATGTCTTCAAGGGGATTCTTGAATTACGGGGACCCTGGCCCGGGGAAATGGATTACGCTTTATGTGAGAAATGGTCATGTTTTTTTGACTGTGGCGGGTCTCAGGATCGACACAGGTTGGGGTGGTGGTCGGAAAGGGCCACGTTGGCAAACAGGGTCTCGTCCGGGAAAAGGGCATATCATGAGACACCCAAATGGGTTTTAAGCATGAAAAAGCCCCGCGGTGGATAACCGGCGGGGCTTGGAAATTTAGCGGCGTGTCTAGCTGCGTCGGCGTCTCACGAGACCGAGGCAACCAAGAGCGAGGAGACCGAGCGAGGTGGGCTCGGGGATGGATGAGCCCACTCCGTTGTCCTTGATGTTCAGAATGGCCGCCTCATCGAGAGCGGTATCCCAAATGGAGACATCGTCGATGTTGCCGCTGAAGAAGAAGGCCCCACCAGTGTCGGCACCCGATCCAATGTGTAGGTTTTCTGATTCGACGGTGCCATTGGGTGAGTAGAGAGCCCCAGCGTCTTTGCTATCAGCGAGGCTGCCGTCGATATAGAATGATTTGGTATTGGTTCCTGCATCATAGCTGAAGGCGAGGTGAGTCCATGTATCGATGGAGATAGCGCCACCTGAAAGTGTGTCCCATGCTCCTGATGCTCCACCAGTGCCAGTCCAGTTGTTCCAATTGCCGCTGTTATCATTATATAGAATAAATCCGTGGACGCTACCGGGGTCTCCACCAACATCATCGCGGCTGGTGATAGGAGAGGCGAAGCCATTTGTGGATGAGGCATTGGCCCAGAGTGTAACAGTGTAGCTTGATGGATTGAGGGCAGCATTAAAAGGCACGTCAATATGGCCGTTGTCAGGGAAAGCCGCCGAGCTTCCGGTGTTTCCGTTTGCTCCGGCCTGACCAAAGTTGACAGATCCGCCAACGACTGAACCATCGTAGCCGTTGCCACTAGCATCCGAAGCATCGGTGTCGAGAGGGTAATGGGCGATGAGAGCCCCTGATGCGGCGAACGGCAGGAGTGCGGATAGGGAGGAAAGGAGTGAGCTAAATTTCATGGTAAAATTAATTTATTGACTGGAAGCTATTAAACTAAGGATTAGGATACAAGGAGATTCTAGAGAGGGTGGACCCGATAGAAAGCCTTGGCTATTCCTGTAGGAAGCGAGAGGTCCGTAAACGTTATGGTTTCTCCATCGCTGTTAAGGTTGTCGGTGAGTTCATCCCAAGTGATGAGGTCAGTCGAGCGTTCTACGATATAGGTGGCATTACTTACCGGGCCAACCCTACGATCCCGAAAAACGAGGCTTCGCAGGAACAAAAAACGGCTCCTAAAAAAAGCCAACCAAACCAGAAAAAAGACAATTTATTCTTGCTCTTTCAACGCAGCATCTTGTTCGATGTTTTGGTTCACTCCCATGGCGACTTCGTCGGCGAACCACTTGAGCCTGCATATCCCCATTCAGATTCCCATTGGTGCAATCCGGCAATTTCAGTTTCGTGGAAGCCTCGAACCTTGCCGTAATCGGATGTAACCTCGAACACCACTTTCACTGGTTGCTCGCCCTTCTCACGGAGATAGTCAGCCAACTCATTGGAATACTCGCCGATGTAGTGGCCCGGGAAATCCACAAACGACAAAACGATCTCTGATTGCTTGTTTCCATTCGTGGGGTCTGCCTTAATCTCCCAAGTCATCATGTATTCGCGAGTCTCTTTTTGGTCGATAAACGGCCCGACACCCGTCAAGAGAAACGTAAAGAGGCCTGTGAAAAGTAGCGCAGAAGTGAGAGCCACGTTCGCCTTCTTGAATTTGGTCTTGGCCAGCCAGCAGATGAACAGGGAGAGGCCGATAAATAAGGGCAGCCCGCCGACAAAAAAGAACGGGCGAACGTCGATGTACCCGAGGAGTGTCATTCTTTGTTTTTCATCGAACAGTTTTATTATCCGGGGGGTCTGCCTTTCACCTTGTTACTCGGGGGTTCTGGGTAACTCCGATGGAAAGGTGACCGATGGAAAGCTGACTGTTGTTGACAGTTTTTCATTCCCGACAATTACGAATTTTAGCAAGTCGATGATGGTAATCCAAGTCCTTCTTTTCAGCGAGTCGGGGATCCTGCGTTGACCGGAGATACTCCTAGGTCTCGCAGAGGATCGGCATTGGCACCAAGACTCAGTCAACTCCGCGAAACGCAGGACAAGGTGATGCCACCAAATACCGGAAGTCGACCAGGAGGCAAACAAAGACCAGCTCAATTCATCAACAAGCTTCTGGCTCCGTTTCCTGGGGCCACTTCAGCCCAACTCGGAATTTGCTTTTGCCGGGAGGGCCTTGAAGGCGTCTTTGGACCGGAGCGGAGGGGGGAGAAAGGGGAAGAGGGAAATAACAGATCGACGAATTACCTCTCCTGATCTTTCCGCTCTACCCTAA